>Ga0265294_10002530_pt1 | contig 23962 bp, 29 predicted proteins | sample MunlanPumphouse3_FD_192504 | JGI IMG/M metagenome (GOLD analysis project Ga0265294, IMG submission 192504) | Groundwater microbial communities from a municipal landfill in Southern Ontario, Canada - Pumphouse #3 | ecosystem: Environmental > Aquatic > Deep subsurface > Groundwater | place... | reverse complement strand
GGTGCAGAGTGGGGCGAGGGCAGGAGGGCGCATCTCTTTGGTTCATTCCTGCTTGCCTGCCAGAGGGACGGGGAGTTAATACCCATATCAAAGGTCGCGACCGGCCTCTCTGACAATCACCTCTCCATGCTCTATGATCTCCTGAAGGAGACTGTCATCGCGACCTCAGGAAAGGAGGTCACACTCGAACCGACCCTTGTATTTGAGGTGGGCTATGCTGAGATACAGGAGAGCCAGAACTATCCGGCAGGCTATGCCCTCCGCTTCCCGCGTTTCATCAGATACAGAGATGACAAGGGTGTGGACGAGGTCGAGAGCCTTGACCTTATAAAAGAGCGTTTCTCAGAGCAGCAGAAGGCAGAGATGAACTGAGGAGGCTTCAAGGCCCCTCTCTGCACAACAAAAATAATTATATTCAGTCGGCCCTGATGACAGTTCCGACATTCTCGCCATGGATGGCCTTCTGGAGGTTGCCGCGGACATGACCATTGACGATTCTGACCTCATGGACAGTTGAGGCATTCTGCAGGAGTTCAAGCACCCTCTCCTCAAGCACCAGGTCCTCAAGATCCATCTTCAGTAGTTCCCCGGCCGAGATCTCAGGAATCAACTCTGCATCAGGATTTTTAAAAGGGTCTTCTGTGTACAGGCCATTGACATTCTTGACAAGAATACAGCTCTTTGCACCAAGCACATCAGCAGCCAGGAATGCCCCTGTATCAGTTCTGTTGGGCGGGATCCTGCCGACCTTTGGGGGCTGTTCATAGAGACCATATGGAGGAGTGCCATGGGTTACAGGCAGAAGGCCCATCTTGAGAAGGGTCGGGACATCAAGCAGATCTGCGGTGTGGATACGCACCCCATTGTACTTGGAGAGAAGGGTTGAGACCATGGTGGCATTCTGTTCACTGATCTTGCCTGCGAGTTCTGCAAGCACACCAGTTGGCATGCCAAGATCTATACCAATATCCAGGATATGCCGAACCCTTACACCCCCGCCTGTGACAATCAGCATCTGATTCTTGTGAGAGAGTTCACCGATCTCCTCAATCAGGGGGAGCACCACCTCTGCACCAAAATCGATAGTGCCATGGCCGCCAATCTTGACGACATTCAGTTCAGGTGCAATACGGATCTGTTCCACTTCTGAGCGTTCCTTCATCAGTCCTTTTCTGACAAGGGTCTCGCCCTGAAGTCCGCTTCTAATCTCATGACGATGATAATTCATCCTATCTCCTGATTAATTATATAAGGTGGAAGCCCTTAAAAGATACTATACCAACTGATATATCAGTTGAATGAGGAGTTGAAATTATGAAGATTTATGTAAGAGGGCGCCAGAAGGTCGGCGAGGGAGTAAAGCAGCCAAAATTCCGTGTAGTCGCGGTCACAGGCGAGGGTGCCTCGCACATCAAGATTGAGGCCACACATTTCAGAAAGGTGGAACTTGAAGCCATCGCAAAGGACACAGGCGCGGAGATCATCTATCTTGAAGCCATGCCAGAAGAAGCGCACGGGGGCCATAAGAAGGCCTGAATTATTAAACAATCCTAACCTATTTTGTGAAACAGATGGCTAATCCCACTATAAAATCAATCCTTGAAGCAGCAGCCAGGATCCTTGTCATTCATGAAAGATGTATCTCAGTCAGTTTCAGAGACGACCAGGTGCAGATCAAATTCCCGACCACCCGCAGCCTTGCAACTCATCTCGGGATCCCGCATTACTACGTAATCCCCTGCTTTGCAACGATGGAGGAGGAGAGACTTGTCACCCGCACAGAGAGGGTGGGCATCTTCACCACAACAAAGGGCAGCAGAGAACTGATGAGGATCATCGCCTCATGCCACAGAGAAGAGGCTGAAAAACTGCTTGGAAAGGAGATCTTCGGGACGCTTCTTGACAGGATTGCAGAACTTGAGACTGAGGATGACCCTCAGAAGACATGCACTGATGATGCCTTGAAGGTCAGGCAGACCTGATCACCACTGGAGAGAGCAAGTTCTGTCCATCCCTGTCTTGTAAGCGCCACAATGAACTGAAGTCCGGCATCAACAGAAAGGCGCACGATTGTGCCGTTGTCTGTGATGCCTGTGATCCTGCCTCTGAAGGTGTTTCTGGCACTTGAATCAAGAGGTAATACTGATATAAGTATATCCTCAGGCCTGATGGTAACAGATACCTCACCATTGTCTGCACATTCGGCAGTGACTATGGTGTGGCCATCCACATCGACCACTGAACCGGCGCCACCCACCTGGCACGTACCTCTGAAGAGATTTCCAACACCCACAAAATCTGCCACAAACTCAGATTCAGGCTTTCTGTAGACCTCATCAGGCCCGCCCACCTGTATAATCCGCCCCTGGTTCATTACAGCCACGCGGTCTGCAAGTGAGAAAACCTCCTCAAAGTTATGGGTGATGTGGATGATCGTCGTTCCAAAGTGTGAATGAAGTTTTTTGAGTTCAGTACGCAGCCTCTCCCTTGTCTGGCCGTCAAGGGCAGAGAGAGGTTCATCCAGAAGCAGAACCTCAGGCTCAAGCACGATGGCACGCGATATGGCAGCACGCTGCTGTTCACCACCACTCAGGGTATCAGGATATCGGTGCAGAAGGTGGCCGATACCGAATATCTCAGCGACCTCACGCACTTTTCCTGCAATCTCCTCCTTATCCAGTTTCCTGTTCTTAAGGCCAAACCCGATGTTCTCCTCCACATTGAGATGCGGAAAGAGCATGTAGTCCTGATAGACCATCGTGATATTGCGTTCCCAGGCCGGCAGGCCGGTGATCTCAGTTTCATTCAGAAAGACCTTCCCGCTGTCAGGCGGGTAGATGCCAGCGACAGTCTCAAGAAGGATTGTCTTTCCTGCACCAGTCGGACCGATGATGACCAGATACTCGCCGTCCTGCACCTCAAGGGAGACATTCTCCAGTCTGAACTCCCCGAGATCCTTTGAGACATTCTCTATTTTCAGCATTTTAAACACCTCACAGGCGGGCAGAGCCCCCAAATTTTTCAAATATGTAGAGTGAGACGACTGATATCACAATCAGGATGGTCGCGGCCGATATGGCAAGTTCCAGTTTCCCGCATGACATATTCAGGAAGAGTGATATCGGAAGCGTCTCTGTGTACTCACGGGTCGCACCTGCAAGCAGCAGGGCCGCTCCGAACTCGCCTATGCCCTTTGCCCATGTGATGATCGAGCCTGCAAGAAAGCCGTTCGCAGACATCGGGAGTGTGACACGCCTGAAGGTCTGGAAGTTCGTGCACCCAAGGGTCTGGGCCACATACTCATATCTCGGGCTGATGCTCTCAAAGGTCGAGCGCATGATACGCAGCATGAACGGGAAGTTCACAAAGACCTGTGCGACCACAATTCCGAGTGGCGTAAAGACAAAGACAAGACCTATCTCAGCAAGGGCATGACCAATCGCAGTGGTCCCGAAGAAGAGGAGAAGACCCACACCTGCCACAAGGGGCGGGAGTGCAAGCGGCAGATCAAGCACCATGGTAACAAAACTCTTTCCAGGGAAGCTGTACCTTGCAAGTGCATAGGCCGAGGGCACAGATATCAGGATGCAGATTATGGTTGAGATGACAGAGGTGACAAGACTCAGTGAGATAGCAAACCTGATCTCCTCAGATGTCACTGATTCCAGGATGGCCTCAGGCGAGGGATGGCTTACCACCAGGAGCAGCACAGCCACGATGAAACCCGCAAGCACGAGGCCCGCAGCGATTGTGATGATCCTGAGCCAGTCCTGCCTCAGGCGACTCAAATATTTGTCCTCCCATGATTGCGGAGGGCTTTTGGAGTGCTGTTCCAGCCTGCCACATCATCTGTGTGCTGGTCATCCACCCAGCCGTTTCTGACATCCTCACGGTGATCAAACTGGTAGACATAGGGCTTGATGTCAAGCACAGGCGTGCCGTCCAGGATGTCGACTGCCCCGACATCAAGGATATTACCCCGGACACCCAGGAGATCAACTATAGAGAATCCGATGGGATTCGGGCGGTTGAAGTGGCGGATCGAGAAGATGCCACGATCCTTTGTGCCGTCAAGGAAGGGCTTCTGCGTCAGAGATTGCCCTGTAGCACGGTCAAAGTGATACAGGAGTATGAGATGGGAAAAACGCTCTATGTCAGTGAGGCCGTCCGCATACTCAGGGAATAACTCCACAGTTCCGACAGACTCATTGAATATCCCCTGTATGGGTGTATCCTCCTGTACTGTATGCTCTGAATGGACTATACCGATCGGAGCATATGTGATCTTCAGATTCTGGACTTCATTCATTCTTTCATTGGAAACCATGGTAAACTGACCTCATCAGGATTAAAGGATATAAAAAATTGATATGAAAAGAGAGAGGGGATAAAAACCCCTTTTTCAGGCCTCATATTTGGGTTCATGATTTGTGTCAAATCCATGTTCCCTGAATACGCTCTTTGCTTCGTCAGATGCGACAAAGTTCATGAACTTCACGGCATTCTCCTTGTTTTCAGAGAATGAGAGAGTGCCGACAGGCACGATCTTCACAAAGCCCTCCTCAACAGGGATGTCGATGAGTTCCATGCTTTCAGGGTTGTAGAGATCCGCCCATATGATCGCAGCGTCTGCCTGGTTCATGGAGACGTAGACGAGCAGTTCATTGACTGTGCCTGATCTGACGACAGTGTTGTCTGAGACACCCTCCCAGAGACCGTCCTTCTCAAGCATCTTTTTGGCCGCCTTGCCGACCGCAGGGCCTTCAGGCTCACCAATGGCGACACGGACTTTCTCATTGGTCAGATCCTCAAGTGTCGTTATATTGGCAGGGTTGCCCTTTGGCACCACAATTGCCATGACATGATAGACAACATTCTCTGTCTCATCAACAAAGCCCTTCTTTATGGCAGAATCGATATATGACCTTGCACCTGGCATGTAGGCATCGCCTTGCTTCACAAGCTCGATCTGTGAGAGGAGCTGTGCAGAACCACCATAGGTGTACTTCACATCAATGCCTTCCTTCTCAGTGAACTTCTGAGCAATCACATCCATGGGCTCGCGGAGACCTGCACCGCAGTAGACCATGAGGTTGGTGTTCTCCTCCACAACAGGTGTGGGGGTTGCATCGCTTGTCTGTGCCTGCGTCTCTGTACACCCACAAACCATGCAGGATGTGAGGGCCACAAGCAGAACAAGAAAAACTGACAGCCACTTTTTCATGTAATCCAATTATGTCTGGACACTGATAAAGGCACATATTATTACCATTAAGTATATTAGATCTGGTTAACAGTATGAGAGAATATCTGGAGAGGCATGGCCTGCGATTCTCACTTGAGGAGGCCGCGGGGGCGGTGGGTGATTTCGGCACAATCTTTCCCATAGTCCTGGGCGTGGCCCTTGTATCAGACGTGAATCTCAGCCATATCTTCCTCTTCTTTGCTCTCTGGTATATCATATCAGGCCTCTACTATCGCCTGCCGGTTCCGATCGAGCCCATGAAGGCGATAGGGGCGATTGTGATCGCAGAGGGCCTCACATCAGGTGAGATCGCTGCCTCAGGCATCATAATCGGGGTATTCTTCCTGATTATCGGGGTTCTGAAGGGCATGAGCAGGATCAGGGGCTATATCCCTGAGAGTGTGATCAGAGGTGTGCAGGCCGGCCTTGCCCTGCTGCTGCTCAGGACATCACTCACATTCATAACAGGTGACCTCCTTTTTGCCACCATCTCAGTCGGAATCGTGCTTGCATTCTTTATAGCCGCCCCACGCCTCGGGATACCTGACATATCAGCTCTTGTGGTGGTCGCGGTCGGGATTGGTGCAGGTCTGCTCATGCATGGCATGCCTGCCCTCACGCCCTTCACACTGCCGACCCTGATCCTGCCAGACCCAGCCCTGCTGGCACCGACTGCCTGGCACCTCGTATTACCGCAGATCCCACTCACACTCACAAATGCCATACTTGCGACATCACTCCTGACAGCAGACCTCTTCAGAAAGGAGGTGGAGCCTGACAGACTTTCCAGGACTATCGGCGTGATGAACCTGGTCTCTGTGCCCTTCGGGGGATTTCCCATGTGTCATGGGGCAGGGGGCATGGCGGCCATGTACAGGTTCGGTGCGCGGACAGGCGGAGCGTCTGTCATCGCCGGCGGCATACTCCTGATATTCGCCTTCTTCTTCGCAACCCCGGAGATGCTGGAGATCATCCCGGTCGGGATCTTCGGTGGACTCCTCATATTCGTGGCAATTGCCCTCGGCCGCCACAGCGCAAAGACTGACTCATACCCTGTCACAGTCCTGATAGCAGTCCTGACCCTCGTTATGGGGATAACAGTGGCCTTTATCGCAGGCATGGCCCTTGCATGGGCAGAAAAAATATGGAAAAATAAAAAAGATTCAGAGGTCTGAACCGCACGCTGTTGTGTGCACAGAGCTTGCCTTGAAGATCACAGAGACCTCTGAGCCCACCACAAGACCCATATCTGTGGCAGACCTGGAGGTGATGACTGCATATATGGCGACACCATTGCAGGCGATCCTGACCCTTACAAGAGGGATCATTGGAAAGATATCCACGACTGTGCCTGAGAACGTGTTCCTTGCACTCCCGGCAGCAGTCTCCGGAGGTGCGAGGGTGATCTCAGAACCTCTGAAATAGAGATCAGCCTCCTCGCCGACCGCAATCTCCCCGACACATGAGACTGTAAGGCCTCCGATATCCACTCCAAGGAGGTCATTATCATTGGTGACAACCCTGCCATGCAGGATATTCTCAACACCCACAAATCTGGCGACAGGCGGGTTGACAGGCCTGTGGAAGACATCCTCGGCCGTGCCTTCCTGCTCGAGATGGCCGTCTATTATAACAGCGATATGGCCTGCCAGTGCAAGGGCCTCCTCTCTTGAGTGGCTCACCTGAACGATTGTAAGGTGCTGCTCCTCATGCAGTTTTCTGAGGTCACATATGAACCTCTCCCTGGTGAGGGGATCAAGGGCCGAGAGGGGTTCATCAAGCAGCAGGATCTCAGGTTTCACAACAAGGGAACGGGCAAGTGCCACCCTCTGCTGCTCGCCACCACTCATTGTCAGAGGGTGGCGGTCTCTGAGATGTGAGATCCCAAACCTCTCAAGGATGGCATCGACCTCTTTTCTGATCTCAGGCTTTGGCATCTTCTGCATCTTCAGCCCAAAGGCCACATTCTGATATACTGTCATATGCGGGAAGAGGGAGTAGTCCTGATAGACAAGCGAGACCCGGCGTTTCTCAGGCGGCGTGGCACCGACATCCTCGCCTCTCACCATAACTCTCCCGCTTTCAGGTCTGTGCAGACCTGCGATCGCCTCAAGAAGAATGGTCTTTCCGGCACCTGACGGCCCGAGTATGAAGTAGTAGTCCCCCTCCTTTACCCTGAGGGAGATCTCCTTTAGTGAAAACGCCCCCAGACTCAGGGAGACATGCTCAAACTCTATCATCGTACCTCCCGACATAACGCGTAATCAGACGCAGGAACGCAAAGACTGCAAAGCAGACAATCAGCATGACAAAGGCGACTGTGCTGCTCATATGGATCCCCCGCGTGGTAAATTCATAGTAGATCTTTGTGGAGATCACCATAGGATAGTAGGCGATCATTATTACAGCCGCGAACTCCCCGATCGCACGTCCCCAGGCAAGTATTGAGCCATTCATGATATGACGCGCACTTAACGGCAGAACCACCCTCACAAAGGTCTGAAAACGTGTCGCACCCAGAGTTCGTGCCACATTCTCGAGATGGACAGGCACCTTCTCAAAGCCCTCTCTGACGGAGTTGATGAAATAGGGCGAGGATACAAAGAGCATGGCAACGACTATGCCTGCATAGGCATCCTCAAACTCAAGCCCGATCTGGCTGAGGGGCGCACCTATGAGCCCCCTGTCCATGAAGAGTATATATACAAGAATACCTGCGACTGTGTGCGGCAGCATCACAGGCAGATCCACAAGGCCTTCCACGAATTCCTTGCCAGGGAAGTTTACCCTGGCGAGCACGTAGGCAAGGGGTGTTCCAATCAGAAGCAGTATGATGACTACATTGAAGCCCGCACCCATGGTGAGCAGGATAGAGCCGATCACCTTGCTGTCCATGGCTACCTGAATCAGGTGGCCGATATCAGAGAGCTGACCGACTGCCATGTTCAGGAGCGCAAGGACTGTCATCATGACGATCAGCGAACCAATGAGGGCAAATGAGATCAAACACCTGTCAGGGCGGTAATATCTGGTCATAATATTCCAAAGAAATAGAGCTGTGCTGGAAAGCCGGAGGAAGATCCTCCGGCAGAGCAGTTGTTCTGTAGTCTTTTATGATATTCAGGCCTTGTTTACAAGGTCTGTGAGGTCTTCAGGGATGTTTCCAAAGCCGTTCGCAGGAACGATCGGTGGCTGGCCCTGGGCCTCCATGATCTTCTGACCTGTCTCGCCAGCGACCATCTTCACAAACTCAAGAGCAACCTCAGGGTTCTCAGCGTTTGATGGGACTGTCACACCATAGACGATAGGTTTGCCTGTCTTCATGCCGCCCACACAGTCGATCTGCACCTTCTTGTAGGTGTCAGCTTCTTCAACTGATGAAAGGTCGATTGCCTCTGGCAGTTCAATGAAGTTCAGGCCATTCTGGACAGCAACACTGCGGTATTCCCATGCATAGTCAAGACCGCCTGCATCAAGCATCTGAACAAGCTCGACGCTCTTTGGACGGATTGAGAGTGCACCTGTGGGCTCAGGACTGGCTGCGTGGATGGTGTATGTGCCATTGTCTTCTGTCACAGTCATGTTGCTGTTCTTTGCGATGATATTCTCAAAGATCTGGTCGTCTCCATACTGGAGCTCAGCGAGCTGGATGACCATTGGTGTGCGGTATCCGCATGGATCCTGGTTTGGATCAGAGAATGCCCACTTGATATCATCCTTTGCAAGGATTGTATACCAGTTGTCAGCAGTGATCTCATCTGCATACTTGCTCTCATTGGTGTAGCAGAGGACCATTCTGTTCTTTGCAAAGGTCAGGTACCAGTCTGCGGCATCATTTGGCATAAGCAGATTTGGAATGAGCGAGTAGTCTGCAGATGCATACACGTCTGCGCTCTTACCGATCTCTGCAATGTCCTTTGCGAGTTTTGTGCTGCCGCCTGGCATGAGCTGGACATCCACATTGGAGTGCTCAGCCTCAAATGCGGCTTCAAGCTGCTCAAAGGGCATTGCAAGGCTGCCTGCGTGAAAGACCTTAAGCGCGACCTGCTCAGCAGGAGCCGTTGTTGCCTGTGCTGTAGTTGCCTGTGCTGTAACTGTACTGGTCGGGGTTGCGTCATCTCCACCATCTGTCCCTGTACATCCGCAGAAGAAGACTGCGGCGCAGAGGAACAGACCGATGAAGAGAAAACTCAGAGACTTCTTCATACTGTAGGGTTTTCCACGAGGCATGTAATAAATATTTATATTTGATGTTTGATAGCCATGCTTATGTTTTCTCCAGACTATCTAAGTACCAGTATGTGGAAGCCGCTCAATATCGAGAACTGGATCAAAGACAGAAGATCTGGTATTGATCAGGTAAGGGAGCCTGTGGAGGCGATCATCAATGCGGTGAGAGACTCAGGTGACAAGGCTCTCTATGATCTGACAAAAAAGTTTGACAGGATAGAAGTCGATGATCTCGTGGTCTCAGAGGAGGAGAGGGAGGCCGCCTATGAGGCGGTCGACTCCAGGCTCACAGAGGCACTGATTCAGGCCGAGGCCAGGATCACAAGGTTCCATGAACTTCAGGTGAAGAGTGATCTCTGGCTGAAGCAGGTGGAGCCTGGCATCACCCTTGGAATGAAGACAACTGCCCTTGACCGGATAGGCACCTATGTCCCGGGCGGCAGGGCTTCCTATCCGTCTACTGCACTTATGACCGCAATTCCGGCCCGTGTGGCTGGTGTAAGGGAGATCTGCTGCTGCACACCCCCGCCTGTAAACCAACTGACAATCCTCGCGCTGGATATTGCCGGTGTGGATGAGATCTACAGGGTCGGCGGCGCACAGGCGATTGCGGCGATGGCACTCGGCACAGAGACGATAAAACCGGTGCAGAAGATCGTGGGACCAGGCAATGTCTTTGTGACGGCCGCGAAGATGATGCTCAGGGATCAGGCTGAGATCGACTTCCCGGCAGGCCCCTCTGAAATCGGCATTCTTGCGGACGAGACGGCAGAACCAGACTTTATTGCGGCTGATGTGCTTGCCCAGGCTGAGCATGATCCAAATGCTGCCTGTGTGCTTGTGACCACTGACAAAAAGATGGCAGAGAGAGTGGGTGCTGAGATCAGAACCCAGATTGCAGAAGCTCCAAGAAGGGAGATCATGGAGAAGGCGCTTACGAGATCAGGATATGTGATCACTGAGGATATGGACGCCGCTGTGGAGGCCATCAACAGGATAGCCCCGGAGCACCTGTCTATTCAGGTGGCAGACCCCCTCTCGGCTTTAAACAGGGTCAGGAATGCAGGCTCCATCTTTATAGGCCCATATGCGCCTGTCGCCTCAGGCGACTATGCATCTGGCACAAACCATGTCCTGCCAACAGCAGGCTACGCAACCATGTATTCAGGTCTGAATGTCAGCCATTTCTGCAAGACCTCCACAGTCCAGATAATCGAGCCTGAGGGCCTTGAGGCTCTGGGGGATGTCATTGAGGCCCTGGCGGACGCTGAAGGCCTCCATGCCCACGCCGAGTCTGTGAGGATCAGGAGACGCAGCCGGCGGGCATAACATAATATTTCAATTATCTAATTTTTCTATTTTCCAGGCGAAAGAGATCCGGATTAATCCGGATGACTGGTGTTTTCATTGGATTTCAGTACAGGCAGTGGATGGCATACTGAGAGAGTATTTTCCAGAGATTTGAATTCAGCCGGGTTATAGTATAGGCAGGGGGGACGCGTTAAATCAGAGATTTAACGCGGTCACATGCCCAGAGGCCATGTGACTTGCACCCCCCGCCAGCCCCCAAGCGAAGGATGTGCCCAGAAAGGGAACTGTTTCTAGATACTGACTACTGACAGGGGGACTATCCTCTGCTTGGGGCTGGCGGGGCCAGCATGGCCCCTGCCTTATCATAATACCCGTTTCAGGAGAGAGCGGGGGCTGAATACTAAAAGAGGGGGCACAGTCCATCCCTCACTCCCCGCCAACACCAGGAAACAACACAACCTCGTCGCCGTCGGCCAGGAGAGCACCCTCAACATAAGCAGTCCCGACCTCGTTGCCATTTATAATAAGAACCAGAGAGTCACTCAGATACCCGTCAGGCTCATAGATCAGTTCCTCTGCCTCAGGAAAATGATCAGAAATCTCCCTGAGGAGAACAGGCATCGCTGAGTCGTCAGGCAGTTCCACTGTCAGTTCATCACCAAGAATCTCCCTGAGACCGGCAAAGGCCCTGACCCAGACCTTCACTACAGGCACCCACAGATGCCACAGTCAGGCTGTCTCTCAACCTCAAGAAGATCCATTGTAGATGATGTGCCATCCCAGAGGAGAAGCTTGCCTGTGAGGAGCTCCCCCGTGCCTGTCAGGAACTTGATGACCTCATTTGCCTGTATCATGCCAATCACGCCAGCGGTCGGCCCGAGCACAGGGAACTCCACCTTCGGCGGTGCCTTCGGGAATATACATCTCAGGCAGGGGGACTTGCCAGGGACAATTGTTGTTGCCTGCCCGAAGAATCCTGATATTGCCCCATGCATGAGGGGGATGCCTGACTTCACAGCGACCTCATTGAGAAGATAGCGGGTGGTGAAGTTGTCCATCGCATCCACAATCAGATCCACATCACCGGCCAGTTCAGATATATTGGATCTCTCTATTGTGGTGCAGATACCCTCGACCTCGATATAAGGGTTCACAGCCCTGAGAGTCTCTTCAGCAGATGCAGACTTCTTTTGCCCGATGTCCTTATACATGTGCAGGATCTGCCTGTTGAGGTTGCTGATCTCGACAGTGTCCCTGTCAGCGATCCTGATTCTGCCAACCCCTGCGGCCGCAAGATAGAGGGCGACCGGGCAGCCGAGCCCACCGGCACCTGCTATCAGAACACTGGCATTCTTCAGCTTCTCCTGCCCTTCCTCACCAAAGAGCAGCATCTGTCTCTTGTATCTCTCAAGCTCCTGCAACATAAGAGTCCTCCACTGAACGGAGTCTTTGCCCTACAATTATAGAATACCTGCCCCGGAAACCCCGGTCACTCAGACTTCGCAGAGGTGATGAGGGCTTTCATCTCCTGAGCAGCACCTGAGACGTCCTCCTGCCCGACGACAGCCGAGATCACAGCCACCCCGTCAGCGCCTGAGGAGATGACCTGCCCAACATTCTCTGGCCCTATGCCACCTATGGCGATGAGGGGGATGGAGACAGCAGAGGATATGGCACTCAGGACATCAAGACCATGGCCAGGCCCGGCATTGGCCTTGGATGGGGTCGAAAACGTAGGGCTGAGGGCCACATAGTCGGCCCCGCCGGCCTCGGCACTGAGGGCCTCATCAAGATCGCCCACAGAGACGCCGATGATGAAGTCTTCAGGAGCGATCTCCCGTGCCATCTCAACAGAGAGGTCGTCCTGCCCGAGATGGACACCGTCTGCCCCGGCAGCGAGGGCCACATCCAGACGGTCATTTACTATGAAGAGTGCGCCTGTCGCAAGGGTGACCTCACGTATCTCTGAGGCCTCCTTCAGGAGTTCACGGCATGAGAGTGCCTTGTCACGGAGCTGGATGATATCTGCTCCGCCGGCCACCGCGAGGCGTGCCATCTCTGCATGTGAGAGGCCGTTTCCGATTATACTGTCTGTGATCACATAGAGGTCACAGTGCATTGGAAGGCTCCGCAACCTGCATATGGGAGGCCAGATCCTCAGGTGTGAGTGAGTAGAGCTCATCAAAGAGTGCAGTCCTGAAGGAGTACGGGCCCTTTGCATTCTCAGCCGCCTTTTCACCGGCCCTGCCAAAGGCCGCCATGGCAGCGGCTGACGCGGCCACTGGATCGTCGGCGACCGCGACAAAGGCACCCACAACAGAGGAGAGCATACAGCCGGTTCCTGAGAGACGTTCCATCATGGGGTTGCCATTCCTGACCAGGAGGGCCCGCTCCCCGTCTGTTACCACATCAACAGGCCCGCTCATGGCAACGACTGTGCCTGTCAGGCGGGCGCATGCCTTCGCGACCTCAACAGGATCTCCTGTGATGCCCTCAGAGTCGACACCCCGCACACTCCCACCTGTGCCTGCGAGAACGCCGATCTCACCGGCATTGCCCTTCAGCACAGAGACCTTAACCTCTCTGAGGATGCGAAGTGCACTCTCTGTTCTGAGAGCTGTGGCACCCACACCCACAGGGTCAAGGATGACAGGCACACCAAGCTCATTTGCACGTCTGCCTGCGATGAGCATGGCCTCGACCTGAGCCGGGAAGAGGGTGCCGATATTCAGGACAAGGGCACCCGCGGCCCCGACCATCTCAGCCGCTTCCTCGGCCGCACCTGCCATTACAGGGGCAGCACCGGCAGAGATCGTGATATTTGCACAGTCATTGATTGTCACAGTGTTGGTGATATGGTGCACAAGTGGTCTGGTCTTTCGCACCTGCACAAGCAGGTCTGAGCATGTCTTTGGGTCCATAATCTGTCTCCTGATTTGAGTCCATGATCTATGTGTTCTCAGATAATAGAGGTCTTTCAGTATGGGTGCAGGGATCCCCTGATCACCGGCCAGGACAGGGATGGGATTTCAGGCGCGATATTATGAGGATTATGCCTGAAATCACTCCACCGACAACCAATTCTTTGATAAACCTGATCAGTGAGCTCAGGACAATAAATGTATAATCACTCAACTGAAGAGAGTCCAGGAATGATGGCAAATAGTTCCCAGATAGAGCGGCAAAACCAGATATGAAGAGATACAGGAATGTCAGGACTGCACAGACGAAGACAGGGATCTCCTTTCGTCGGGTCAGGATATAAGCTTCCATCAGAGAGAAGGGGATGAGGACAGCCATTGCCATAATCGTGAGATCAGGGATCAGATCCCATGGGCGTATCATTATGAATGTATGATACACTGGATTTATCAGGAGAAACGCAAGTGCGACACAGAACAAAAGAATAATGCGGTGGCTGGCAGTCTCTACCTTCTGTGCGAGATAATACAGCCCTGTGGCATATATCCCAAAGATCAGTGACGGCAGTATAAAGAGCAGGAATAATGCCCTGATTATCAGAATGAATCCCATCTGCTGAATATATACCTCAGGCGGAATTTATGTGTGTTCTCTGCGGATCTGCCAGTCAGGCATGATTCTCTGTCTCTTCATCTGGCCCATACCACCTGATAAGGAATCTGTGCCCTGAAGAAGCCGGATTCGCGGGCTCTTCCTGAGAGAATATGAGAGGACTTCTGACCCAGCCGCCCTCGCAGTCGGTCCCGACCTCTGCAAAGGTGTGCCAGGTGCCGTCTCTGGCGACCGGCTGATTAAAGTGTGCATCAGTGATGGCTGTCAGGTTCCAGGTCTGCTTTGCATACTCTGACCAGGGCCCGAAGGTGACCTCCCAGAGTACTACCTCTGGATCAGGGTGATGATATCTGACCCATGAGTCACAGAAGATGATGGCAGGATCATACCAGTGATAGGATCTTCCAATCGGGCCAGGGGGTTCAAGCACCCACATCGGGCTGGTGCCAGGCCTGTTTCCGTCATCATAGATCCTGTACAGTGGCTGGATCTCGCCTGATGAGGGAGTGAAATTATGCCAGAGATTCAGGCGTCTGTTCTGGAAACCGCTATTCTCAGAGGACTCGATCCCGGGGGTCATCCTCACTCTGGAGCCCATATAAATGAAGTCACTATGCTGAACTGACTCATGTGTGTTCTGATAGCAGGTGGTGGTGACCGCGACCTCCCCGACTCCCTGGAATCTCCTCACAGTCGTCTGTCTCGCAAGCTGAAGAGAGCATGGACCAGTCATTGTCTCTTCAATCTCCCTCTGGAGTGCAGGATCCTCATAAGGCTCTGAATCATCCAGATATCTGAGAACCCTTGCCTCCAGTTCCTCGTCTTCAGGGACAGGATCACTGATCTCTGAGATCCAGGCAGAGGAGATATGGGTGCCGTCAGGCAGAAGTCTGGAGACCCAGAGATCAATCCTCTCATCAGGCGAGCAGTAAGGGACAGGGATCAGATGATAGCCTGACTCTGAGAGATTTGTGTCTTCTCTCCAGGCAGCATACTCTGCCTCCTGGAGAGAGAATATCTCATCAGAGCCGGGAGTCAGGTTTGCGAGGCAGAGCAGAGAGTCATTTTCTGCAAAAGACCAGGCTGTCGCTGGTTGTGAGAGGAAGAAGAATGCCAGGAATATGACGAGAGCGGACCCCTGGATGGCGGCGGCCCTCTCAGACTGCATGAAAAAATGGGTGATTTAGAGATTTATTCAACTTAGACACGGACATATCCATTGTTCCACCTGACCTTAGCAATATGACCCCAGTAATTATTCCCCAGAGGGGCAGGAGAAAGGATGCCATCATCAATTATCGCCCAGGCCTCCTCACAATCCGCAGTGACACGGGATATTACATATGTATTCCCATCTCTTGCAGAAGATTGTGTGCATTTTGCATAGACCCCTGGTTTAAAGTCAAATGAGGAAGATGCACATGATGACCAGAAACTGAATGTTTCATCCCACACAAACTTTTCCCAGGAAGGGTTATGACGTTCAACTCCATGATCTGGGATAAGTGATGAAAGCCTACAATTCCAATAACCAAGTGATATACCAAATGATGTCTCACTGGCAGTGGTCTGGGGGTCAGCATCCTTGACACACGCTCCAGGAAGGTGTTCATATAAAGAACCAAGTGAATAGGCAGAATCTATCTCAACTGAGGGGCAGTGATTTCTGTAAGGCTCGTAGCCTGACAACTCAATTCCCGGAACTGTCCTCAGTGCTGTTTTTGTATAGAAAAAGTCCTTTGTATCCAGATCCTCTTGATTGTCCCGGAACCAACTGGTTGTCAACCTTGCTCTGCCGATCCCAGGATAATCTCTGCTTGTAGTATGTTCCTGAACAAGTTCTGGCTCACACGACCATTCAGACCTGAGATCTAAGTTATCAAGTGACTGTACAGTTTTTTCATCAAGTTCATCATTTATCCATGAGCAAACCCGCTCACTCAGATTGTCCATATTGGAGGCAGCAGCATCTTTTGACTCAATTTCAGAATATGCCATGGTTGATCCATCTGGCAGCACTCTGAAGACATATGCAACAATCTCTTCTTCGTCACCACACTCAACATATGGGGTTGATGAATAATGTGCCGGAAGATACTGGCCAAATCTGGACTCAAACTCACTGATTTTAGCCTCTGTGATCTCATCAATATTCTCTGCAGAAAGGTTATTATCAAGAAGAGATACAGTGAACTCATCCTTATCATACAGTTCATGTATCTTTTCATAATTGACCTCTGTCTCTTCTTCTGCACCTGCCAGAGGCACAATTAAAAAACAAACAACACAGAACAGACTTACAATTAAACCTGGTCTCAATGTTTTTTTTCTTTTCATATTTATTCTTCCCAGTAATTATTTACCAGAGGCATATCACAGAAGTACAACTGATATTATTCAGTAAAGTCAGGAACTACAGAGCCTCTGACATGCAGGGGCCGGGGATTATTGTCAACCATAATCAATCCCTGCAGGACACCCACCCGACATCCATGGCACCAAATATTACTTCAAACATATATACAATTTCTGACCTGATCATCTATCTGTCACAGTGAACCAAGATGATCTGGCCATAAGACTTAAGGTTGGAGATTCCGATTCTGAATACAATGATATCATGCAGACAAAAAAAACCATATTAATTTTCATAATCGCCTTGGCACTGATCCTGCCAGCCGCGAATGCATGGAACACAGATCATGTCATAGTATCTCCTGATAACCAGATTGATCTGAATGAATTCAGGAACAGCCTCAGGTCAATTGGAGGCACGATATATCCTGATGAATCTGACACTGTCGAGAAATACATCCCTTCAGATGTCACAAAAATGACGATTCATCTTGACTGGAGCGGCCACCAGCACCCAGGGAGAGATTCAGTCAGACTGACCATCTTCACCCCAGGTAATGGCGATATCCTTGGCCCATACTATGACAGTGCTGATGGACAGACCAATGAAAAGATCACCCTGACCCTGTCACAGTCATATCCCCTCCCAAGTGGTACCTGGAAATTTCTGGTGTTTGGAGATGATGTTTCAGAGGAAGGCACTCCATATGACCTGAATATAATATATTACACCTAAAACCAATCTACATCATCTGAGAATTGAGACATGAAACAGAAAACAATTTTATTATTAACACTTGTTTTTCTTTTTTCCAGTCTTGGATCTCCAGCAATGGCAAAAATCCTCGTCGAACCAGCGCCTGCAGAACTCCCTACTGACGGAGTGAATATAGATGACGAGAGATTCGTGCCAATCTGGCACCTCTCCCCTGTTCAGCTGGCCACATATTTTATCCTGATCTACTGCCCTGTGCTGGCCCTGCCTGCGGAGATCTTCTATTCAGCCGGTCTCTGGGCAGTCCTTGGATACAGGAGGGTCTCACGCCAGAGAGATCCTGTCAATGACAACAGGCAGGAGATCTTTGCATGCATCAGAGAACACCCCGGAGCCGGCCTGATTGATATCGAGACAGAAACAGGGATCAGCCGCAGCACAGTGCGTTATCATCTTGGATGTATGGAACAGAGAGGTCTCATCCACAGACTAAAGACAGGCGGGACTGTCGGCTACTTCAGAAACACTGCTGACAGGGACAGAACAGAGGAACAGGTTCTCATACATCTGAAAAATGAGACCAGAGAATGCCTCATCTCACTTCTCATGAAGAGACCTGGTTCTTCACAGTCAGAGGGCGCAGAGGCGGCCGGCATATCAGGGCCGACTGTCTCCTGGCATATGAAAAGGCTCATCTCAGATGGCATAGTCAGATCCAGAAAAGACAGACATATGCTGCGCTACTGGCTCACCCCTGAGGCAGGCAGGATTCTCAGAAATATGGAGATCCAGGATTCCCGAACTATAACAGGACAACATCCCTGCGCAGCGCCTCAGACTGATTAATCTGCACCCTCTCAGGTAATCACCTGAGATCTCTCCTCAGAAATTTCACATATGCCTGCCCCGAAGATCTCAGGAAAGGCGGCGAAGGCAATCGCTTTTGCCTCCTCTCGGGTGATGGCGGGGGTCTTATCTGATGTTATATCTGCATCACTGGCCTGTGGCGTGGGTGTGATGACAGGCGTCTTTGAGATGTCCCCCCCTGATGTGCCCTCAAAAGCATGAACAAGGATGATGGCAATGGCAAAGACTGCAATAAGGATCAGAAAATACCACAATATGTTTTTGCTCATCTTCTGAAACACTCTGGAGTGATAATATATTTTCGGGAATATATGTCATTTCTGGCATAATCATCTATCTGTTATGGAGAGGGGGCCCAGTCTGCCCCTTTGTCAGTTGTTATCATACCCTGGCATATTTGATCTAAATATAGATCCACAATCTAACAAACAGGAATGGGATCATAACATTTCCCATCAGGTCACCCTCGTTGCACGCACAATTAAATGTGACGCGATTCTGTGGGTCAATCATAATAAATTGAATTCTCCAACCCGAGTAATAGAATACGCAGCACATATTTTACCAATTTTCAGTCAGATTTTCCCAAAACCGGCGTTGAAGTTTAGATGATCATGTCAGAAATTATAAGGCATATAATAATAATTTAGATATTAGGTGAACAATGCCCATCTGATATATTTCAGAAGCCGAGTTTGCTGATTGATTTGAAACATTCAGAGGTGTAAGGATGGAACCTAAGACAGTCATGAGAGCTTTGAGTTTGCTAATGGTTATGATGTTTGCTGGGATGATTTTCGTTCCAGCAGTAAGTGCGGAAAAAGATCAATTAATTATTGACGACAAAGAAAGACTTCAGATTATCAATGAACTTTGGAGAACGGATATTTCTGTTGGAGAATATTATGAAAAAGCATTCCCTGAACTACTTGAAGGAATTGATGAAAAAACAAAAAACGAATTTTATAATCTAAAAATATCTTGGCCAGAAAAACCAAAACAAATAAATCCAACTGAAAAACAATCAGAAAAATCAAACTTGGAAAAGAAAATTGCAGAAATTAATGACCGGGCCGGAATAAAATCAGCTGTCTTAACCTACGGGGACTCGACAATTGAAGCTGACGGAAGATCAATTACACATAAATCAGAGACTTGGGTTGCATTCCCTCCATATCTTCGCATACCCAATATGGGAATAACATCATATTTGTTTAAACAAGTTGGAAGTGGTGAAGAAATTATCAATACTGCGTTTGATAGTAAAAACAGTGTCGACAATTTAAAAGTTGAAGACACAAAATTGGTGTCAGAACCAGGGTATTACTACACTGGCGGATTACATGTAAATAAGTTCCCAGCGGGCTATGAACCTCCATCAGAATCAAAAGTCACCTCCACTGATGCCATATGGGTAAACTAATTTAATTTTAAATTTATTTTTTGGGAGCTGAGACTGTGGCAAGACAGAAATGGATCTATATAACAATCATACTGGCCCTGATAATCGTTTTTCTGGCAGTCATATACCTGCCCATGTATATCCAGGCAGATTCTGAAGAGTGTCCTGAAAATATGGGGAATCAGTCTGAATTAAATGAATCCCAGCTGGCTCTCCTAAATGAGATCTGGGGGGCAGATATCACGATGGGTGAGTATTATGAATTGATCTACCCTGAATTTCTCGCTGAGATGCCTCCTGAGCTGAAAGAGGAGATCTACAATAAAACAATGGAATGGCCCAAAGAAGGTAAAAAATCCTGGATTTCAGGCTCTGTGAAATCCAGTTAACTGGTATTGCGGGAACAGAACAGACTCCAGGATAAATTATTAGAATTAAGAGGTGGCAGAGATGACCATCAAAAAGCTGATTATCGGAGTATTGTCTGCAATTCTGATAGTTGCATCAATTCCGCTTACAATGGAGATTCAGAATAACATCTCTGAACAGGCCTGCATCTCAGGACATGATTCAGATCAGATCCAGAACTCACTGGATGGTTCTGATACTGAATTTATTCTGAATGCCGGGTTTCCAGAAGAGAGGTCTGTGATTCCATCATATGAAATCATAAATGAAATAAGAGGCACAGAGCAGATAAAAAAAGTTGCAGAGTCTTTTGGTCTGAAAGGAGAAGCAGAATTATATATTAAAAATACAGGTGAGAACAGGATCACAGATGACTCTTATGACCCTCAGAGACAGATCTCATATTATTCAAAATCCGGTGCAATAGTCTATGCAATCCCGGACAGGGAGTTCCCGGAGAGTGTTGAAGTACAACCTGACCTCCCACCCAGAGAAGAAGCCATAAAAATTGCCGAAGAATTTCTCAGGAAGACAAATACCTTCCAGAATGAAGCATTTGTCAAAGATGTAGAAGTCAGTCAGAAACAGCAGGTCTGGAAAAGTGGGTCTGATAAACCTGAAAGATCCTGTGACATCACAATTGCTGTTCATTATGCAAGGAATCTTGGTGGGATTCCGGTATATGGTGATGAATTCTCAGTAATTATAGGCGATAGCGGAGAGGTCGCAGGGCTGGTGAAAACCTGGAGAGATGTTGAAGAGGCAGGAACAATCCAGTTAAGACCGGCCAGAGATGCATATAGTGACCTCTGCAACCAGAACACAGTAAACCCAGCAAACCTTGGGGAATATGATACAATCACTATCAACAGCATTTCCCAGGGATACTGGATGAAACCAAGAATCTATGAACAGAATAAAGTAATACCCATATATGTATTCAGCGGCACTGCAACAAGGGGTGAAAAAAGAGATCCATTTACTGAATATGTGCACGCAGCGGAGTGATCTCTGAGATTCAGGGTTATTTACCCTGGGATTGTGAGGAGGAACCGGGAAATCCTCTTCACTTCGCCTCTGCGGTTTAAAAAAACCTCATCTCCAGGCTCAGGATAAAGACCCATAACAGCACCAGAAGGACAGGGATCAGAGCCTTCTCTGACCACTTCTCATCTGATTCCGGAGAGCCTTCCCTGAAGCAGTCCCGTACATTAAAGAATGCGGCCAGCAGGAAGACAAACCCAAAGCCAAGGGCAGAATAACCCGGAACCTGATAACTGCTGTATGACAGGATCCCCTCCAGACCTGTCATAACACACAGCATGCCCACCGCCGCATTACAGAGGGCGATGATAAAATTAAGAATCCGTGAATATGATATTCCAAACAGTGTATCAGATAATTATATCCCCAGACATATGTACCCAATATAATTGTTATTATTCTGCCGGTTTATGGCTCTGAGATCCAGAAGGGATGATTATAAACAGACAGCTTGGAAAAAATGGATATTTCCCGGAAGACTCAGATCTTCTTCCAGGTATATACAAAGCGCTGGGCCGCTGTGAAGTGGCCAAAGGCTCCGAAGATTACAAGCAGCCAGGCCAGATATCCGATCCCATAGACGCCTGTCGGGATTGTGATCTCAAGGATGCCTGCCAGCACAAGGAGGGCCAGGCGGTCGGCACGTCCGAGTATACCGCCATATACACGTCCTGCCCCGACGGCCTGTGCCTGTGTGCCCAGATATGAGGACATCAGCACACCTGTGAGGGCAAATACACCCACAGGCCAGGAGGCAAGGGGCCCTGCAAAGATACCGGTGATCAGGAATATATCGGCATACCTGTCAACGACATGATCCAGGAAGTCCCCTCTCACACTCGCAGTGCCCTGCTTGCGTGCAAGAGCCCCGTCTATCGCGTCAAATACCGCATTCAGGATGACCATCAGGGTTCCAAGCAGCACGTCACCATAGAAGTACGCAACCCCGCCTGCACCTGCGACCACGAGGGCCAGGACTGTGCAGAAATTCGGGGTGAGCCCAAGCTTCTCAAAGAGCAGCACAACAGGTTCAAAGATCTTTGCTGAGTAGGGTCTGAGGCGGTCAAGAGTCATATTCAGGGTACCAGATAGGACGACCAGTCAAATGATCCATGAGAAGGTGGGCGTTCTCCACTCATAAACTCCTCGATCATCACTGCAAGCTCCTCAGGCGAGGCGCTGGTGGCGTCAAGTTCAAGAATCTTCTCAGGCGGCAGGTTCTCGAGGGCCTCGACAAGGATGACATCCAGTGCCTCGGCCTCGGCATTCTCCTGCACCTTCTCCTCATGATAACCCCTCAGCCTCAGACGCTCAGAGAGGATATCAGGCCGGCACCTCAGAAGGACGAGCCTGTCACAGGGCAGGAAATGGGCCATATGGCCCTCGACAATCCCGTCTACAGGCTTGAAATCCTCTGCCCAGGCATCCACATCCACGACCTGTGTGTCGCGTTCGTCGTCGTCGCCGATTATGTAATCAGCGACCGTATCAGTGACCTGCACTATCCTGTGGCCGCGGGAGGCCAGCACCCCCGCAACAGTCGACTTGCCGCATCCGGGCGTGCCTGAGATTCCAAGCATCATAGGCTGTTGATCCCTTCTATGAAGCGTTCGCACTCATGGTCAAGACCCACACATACTCTGATGTAGTGATTGCCAAGGCCAGGGAAACTCGTGCATGACCGCACAATAACACCCTTTCTGGCAAGGGCCTCAACAACCTCGTCACCAGTGTGTGGGGCGACGTCTATGAGCATGAAATTCGCAGCACTCTCAAAGACCGGGAACTTCACCTCACTCATGAAACGCTCTCTCCAGGCACTGACATGGGCAATGAAATCATCCTGATGCTTTCTGTCAGAGAGGGCCCCCACAGCCCCGGCCGAGGAGACGGCACTCAGAGTAAAGGGCGTGGCCGCCCGGCAGTATGCACCCAGAAACCACTCAGGCACAAAGGCATAGCCCACCCTCAGGCCTGCCAGTGAGAAGACCTTGGACATCGTCCTGCCTATGATGAGGTTGTCATACTCCTTCATCAGCGGCCTGTAGTCTATGCCTGAGAACTCCACATATGCACAGTCCAGGAAGAGGACGCCATCTATGCCATCCAAGATCAGTCTGACATCCTCAAGAGAGGTGGCATTGCCTGTGGGGTTGTTTGGTGAGCACAGGAACGAGACTCTCGCACCCCTGCTCTCCTCAATGAACTTCTCCACATCCACAGAGAAGTCAGGGTTCCTTGGGATCTGGATCGCAGTTCCGCCCTGTGCCTGTATGGCCAGGCCATAGAATGAGAAGGTCGGGGTGGAGATCGCGACATGATCCCCAGGCTCCACAAGGGTCCTGATGGTCGCCTCAATCACACCGTCCATCCCGACACCGGTGACAAAATGGTAGTTACCATGGTAGTCCCTGAGGGCCTCAGTCAGTGAGGCAGTCTTCTCATCAGGGTAGCGGTTGACAGAGAGAAGGGCCTCTCTGGCCGCCGATATAGCCATCTCAGATGGCGGGAAGGGATTCTCATTGCTTGCCAGGCGTGCGGGATCTGTTATGCCCGCATCCCGGGCAATATCAAGGGCCTTTGTGGCGAAGACATAGCCTCCGCCCCTGAAACACTCTCTAATCGAGTGCTGCATTGATGACCTCTGCCGCCCTGTCGATCTCCTCATTGGTGATGACGAGTGGTGGCACAAGGCGCAGATTCCCATGTGCGGCACAGTTCACAAGCACGCCGTTTTTCTCGCACTCTGCCTGCGCAGCAGGGCAGTTCTCGCCCACCGACATGCCAATCATAAGACCAAGGCCACGGGGACTGTGTGCTTTGAGCGCGGCTCTGAACCTCTCGCCCTTAG
>Ga0265294_10002528_pt1 | contig 23965 bp, 23 predicted proteins | sample MunlanPumphouse3_FD_192504 | JGI IMG/M metagenome (GOLD analysis project Ga0265294, IMG submission 192504) | Groundwater microbial communities from a municipal landfill in Southern Ontario, Canada - Pumphouse #3 | ecosystem: Environmental > Aquatic > Deep subsurface > Groundwater | place... | reverse complement strand
CATTAAAGACATCATTCAATGCATTCTCTATTTGATTTCTGTAAATATCATATTTAGTGTTAAAATCATTCATATTTCAGCATTAAAGACAGTTTCCTCTGTCTCTCCGTTTCTTTCAGTCAACATAGTGATACGTGATTCTGCTTCATTGATTTTCTCAGAACAGAACGAGGCTAGTTTCATTCCTTCAGTATAAATCTCTATTGATTCTTCAAGTGTAAGGTCACCTTTTTCCAATTTTGAGACAATTTCTTCAAGAAGTCTCATTGCTTCTTCGAATGTCAATGTTATTACATCATTCTTAACAGGATCTGCTATCGTTCACCCCCGTGTTGATTTCCGTACTGTCAGTAGTACAAATTATATTACCGTCAAATAGTTTTATGGTCAACTTATCCCCTACTAAAGCATCTGCGATGCTGTTCATCTGTTTTCCGCTATTATTGTTCCTGACTATCGCATAACCTCTTCTGATGACTTTTACAGGATTCAGTGATTCAAGTGCTCCGGTTGCAAGATCAAGTCTCTTCTTGAAATCGTTGAGTTTTCTCTCAACACTTGATGTGATCCTGTCGGTATGATTGGAAATCAATTCCTTGCGCTCTTTCCAAATGATTTCAGGTTTGGAAATAATACTTGAAACAAGAATATTCTGTAATCTTAGTTTCGAGTACTCTAATTTTCTTGTTAGTGAGAGGTTCATTGAGTTTTTCGAAGAAAATAATAATTCAGTGATATCTGTTCTGTTGGGAACAGCTAGTTCCGCTGCCGCAGAAGGGGTTGGAGCTCTGAGGTCCGCAGCAAAATCACATATAGTAAAATCAGTTTCATGACCTATTGCAGAAATGACCGGTATCTCCGAAACAGCGATCGCACGTGCCAACCTCTCATCATTGAAACACCAAAGGTCCTCCATTGATCCTCCCCCGCGGGCGATGATTATCACATCTGCTTCTTTTCTGTTATTGAAAATCTTAAGTGCTTTGATAATACTATCCGCAGCTCCATCTCCTTGAACTTTAACAGGTATTAGCTGCAAATCGAAACCCGGGAATCTCCTGGTAAGAACATTGATGATATCTCTTATGACTGCACCTGAAGGAGAACTGGCTACGCCTATTTTCCGAGGAAGATAAGGAATTTTCCGCTTTTTTGAAGCATCAAACAAACCTTCCTTTTCTAATTTTCTTTTCAGTTCTTCAAAAGCAGCATAAAGATCACCTTTTCCATCCGATTTGATCTCATTTATATATAACTGGAATTTACCATCCCTGTCATACAATGAAGCTCTGCCTGTTGCGATCACCTTTAATCCGTCTTCAGCAAGAACACCGGATAGAACCGCTTTGCTCCTGAACATTACGCAAGAAACAGAACACTCATTATCTTTCAAGTTAAAATAAATATGCCCTGACTGATATCTCTTAAGCGATGAGATCTCTCCGCTGACACTAATATTTGAAAGGTTTCTGTCTGAATCAAACAATGCAGCAACATAGCGGTTTAATTGACTAACAGTTATAACGGTCATCACTCACACCGTTTTCTTAGGATGATCAGCAGAAAGTTTTCCCAGGATGCCATTGATATATGCTCTTGCTTCATCCGTACTATACTTTTTCGAAAGCAATACAGCTTCGCTTATTGATACATTTGCGGGAACGTCGGCAACGTGCAGAAGCTCATAAGTAGCTATCCTCAAGATCGTCTGATCGACTTTCGGAATGCGGTCAAGGTTCCACTTATTAAGATAACCGGCATATATAGTGTCAATACCGGATTTATTAGCAGTAACACCGGAAACTAACAAATCAAAATACTCAAGCTCATTTTCTTTAACTTTCATTTCTTCTATGAATAAAATTTTCTGTGAATCGAAATCGTCTTTCTGTATTTCCAACTGATATAAGAACTTAAATGCCGACTCTCTTGAATCTTTTCTGCTCATCTTCTCCTCAATTATCTGAATCTGCCGGGTGGCAGGATCCTGTCAAGAAATTCTTTTAATGCTTCTTTATTGGCAAAAATCTTTTTGCCGATATAATAACCTGAAATCGAAAAAACAACAATCAAAATAAATTTCAAAAAACCAAAAACAGCAAGCAGTAAAGCGATAGTGAATCCCGTAACTGCTCCCTTGTATTGCGGGCTCATTTCTCTGAATTCATCAAAGAGCCGTTTCATATCATCTCTCCACCTTTGTGGTGATATTCTCAACCCGGCTTACTTTGACCACAACCTTATCAACAGGTATCCCGGAATATCGTTCAATGTCCTTCTTTATCTTATCCTGGACCTTAGCCATCATAGCCGGTATTTCTACATCGGAATAAAGGACTGCCGATAATTCAGCTCGTATTCTTCCGTTCCTTGCAGGATACACTCTGGCCTTAGCGGTTTTGATACCGCACTGTGATGTTTTAGCTGTATTAAGAACTATATTTTCGATCGCATCAACACCGATATCTATTGAACCTATGTCATTGCTTCTGACTCTGGTTTTATGCATTCTTCCGCTCTGCAGACCATAAACAAGTATAGAAAGACTAAAAAGAAAAAGAAATCCGGAAAAGACAATAATGATCCACTTAAAGCTTGCTGTAGATATAAACCCATAAAGAACGAAATAGAGTGCCTCAAGCATGCTCCTGTTCAGCGCTACGATGATCGATATCACAGAAAAAACCGACAAAGCAAAAGCATAGAATATCAACGCAAATCTTATCAGTCTGTTCATACTATCTCCTTTTCAAGATGCTACTGTTATACTCATTTCTGTTTTGCCGGATCTTCGCGCGCAACTACACCTTTAACATGCACGTTTACTGATTCGACCATAAGCCCGGTATATTTCTCGACATCATTTTTCACTCTCTCCTGAATATTCCATGCTATCTCAGGCAATACATTGCCATAATACAAAATAGGGAAAACGGTTATATTAACAAGATTCTCTTTAGCGTCATTAAAATATACCAAAACTCCTTTGCCTTCATGTTCTCCAACTAAAGTCTCCTTTAATGATACTAAAGGAGTAGTATCCAGATCGTACACGCCCGGCGTCCCGAGAGCAGCTTCAACAGCATATTGGGCAACGAAGCCCTGTGTCATGGATCTGTCGCCTTTGGTCGGATTAAGTGGATCAGGCATTATATACCTCTATCTGACACGCTCCATATATTCTCCTGTACGCGTATCTATTCTGACTTTTTCGCCCTGGTTGACAAAAAGCGGTACTTTTATCGATGCTCCGGTTTCAACTATAGCTATTTTAGTCGCATTCTGTGCAGTATCACCTTTAACTCCCGGTTCACATTCTGTTATTATGAGTTCCACAAATATCGGCGGTTCGATTCCAATAATGCTATTATTATGGAACATTACTTTGCACACCATTTCTTCTTTCAGGAATTTCAGCATGTCTCCAAGCACATCCGCAGAAAATGGCAGCTGTTCATATGTTTCGGTATCCATGAAATAATATAGATCACCGTCTCTATATACATAACTCATATCTTTGCGTTCGATAACAGCATTTTCAAATTTATCATTCGGATTGAAGCTTCTCTCAAGCACAGCCCCCGTTCTGACGTTTCTATACTTCGTTCTGACAAACGCAGCACCTTTGCCTGGTTTGACATGCTGGAATTCCACTACCTGGAATATTTGGGAATCCATTTCGAACGTCATCCCGTTTCTAAAATCTCCGGCCATTATCATGCTTAATTTCCTCCGTTATATTTGAATTTACAACTGTATTTTATTCTACCGGCGAGATTTTATCAATAGCAACGCGATTTTTGACAAATTTTTCCAGATAACGTTTCAATCTGATCTGCCTTGGCTCGTTATGGTACATCGGGTCCACAAGAATCGTCATGACACCCGCAAGATTCCCGGCAAGTATGTCTGTGAATATCTGATCGCCGATAACAACTATTTCATTGGATGATATATCCTTATGTTCACGCAGATAACTCTTTATACCTTTACCGGAAGGTTTAAACGGCCTGTGAATATACTCTATTCTGGTGATATCCGAGATATCTTTTATACGGGACGTTTTAGCATTAGAAAAAAGAATACACATCAGTCCGTGATTTTCTGCCTTTGAAATGACACTATAGGCATACTCATCGAAAACATTTCCACCGTGTTTGATCAAAGTATTGTCGACATCGATCAAAAGAACGCGCTTCCCTTCATCATACAGTTCTCTGAAATCAACATCGGCTGCTCTGTGATAGAGTTTATCCGGCAAAAATATTTTCATTATACTCATGTATCACCTCATATAATCCTACAGGGCCTGCTACTGCAGCGAAAGCTCCTGCATTCAGGAGGTCAGTTTCTGAAAGTGAGGATGTGTATGCAACCACTTTCATCCCTGCCCTCACTCCGGCTGTTATCCCGCTGATAGCATCTTCGACTACTACACATCTTTCAGCAGAAGATCTGCAGGCGTTCATTGCTTTGATGTAGATCTCGGGGTCGGGCTTCTTTTTCTCTACATCACTGCCGGTGATCACTGCGTCGAAAAACTCCGGTTCCAGGCCTGCAACTTTCAGATTTATGCTGACTTTAACAAAATCGGAACTGCTTGCAACAGCTATTCTGAATCCTTCAGATTTAAATCTTGACAGGATATCCTTAGTGCCGGGAAATGATTCGACCGTCGATGGAGCCCTTTCAATATATTGTCTATAAATTTCTTCTTTCATATCGATCGTATATACACCACCATGTTTTCTAACAACACCGCCAATGTACCCATCTTCACCCATACCGATAAATTCCTGGAAATCAGATGCAATTGCCGGTATCCCGAATGTTGAACGAAGCACATCGGCAGCGATCATTGACAGTCCTTTCTCAGAATCTACAATGACCCCGTCGCAATCAAACAGAATAGTGTCAAACATAATCGATCATTCCTCCGATATAAAAAGCCTTTTTGTTATTATGCACTATCGAACATTAATTATCCACCCAAAACACTTTAATAATTTGTTGAAAATACTTAGATATTAAAATATAATCGTATTGATTAATGGAGGTTGATATGAAAATCGCTAAATTCGGTGGCTCATCCCTTGCTAATGCCGATCAGATCAGGAAGGTCTGTGACATTATCTCAGAAGATCATTCAAGAAAAGTTGTTGTTGTATCCGCACCCGGAAAACGTAATCCCGGAGACATCAAAGTAACTGATCTCCTTATTAGACTTGCTGACGTTATTTTGTCGGAAAAGGATCACCAGAAAGAATTATATTCTGTTATCGAGCGATTTAGAGGTATAGCTGCAGATCTTGATCTCGATCAGTATATTATGGATGATATCGAAAGTGATCTTAAGGCAAGGTCTTCATCTGACCATAGCGATCGTTCCAGATTTATTGACCTTATAAAGGCGGCCGGCGAAGATAACTGCGCGCGTTTATTGACTGCTTATCTCTGCAGCATAGGAAAGTATGCAAAATATTTGGATCCTAAAGAAGCAGGAATGTTTCTGACTGACGAATATGGTAATGCTCAGGTACTCCCTGAAACTTATGACAACCTTAAGAAAATAGCTGAATATCCCGGAATAATTGTTTTCCCCGGTTTTTTCGGTTATACATTATCCGGTGATGTCGTTACCTTCCCAAGAGGTGGGTCTGATATAACCGGGTCGATCTTAGCAGCAGCTTTGGAAGTTGATATATACGAAAATTGGACAGATGTTGACGCTGTATATGCTGTCAATCCCGAACTTGTGAGAAATCCGTATGCAATGAAAGAAATAACATATGATGAAATGCGAGAACTTGCATATGCAGGATTTTCTGTCCTTCACGAAGAAGCACTATCACCTGCATTTCGAAAATCTATTCCGGTCCATATAAGAAACACTAATAATCCGAGATCTGCAGGAACTGTTATCGTAAGAAGACGTAGAAATTACGAAGGTATGGTCACCGGGATCGCAGGTGCAAAGGGCTTTATCAATATCAATATAAGTAAATATCTCATGAATCGCGAAGTTGGATTTGTTGTTAAAGTACTTAAGATTTTTGCTGACGAAGGTATTCCGTTTGAACACATGCCTTCCGGAATCGATTCGGTTTCAATCATTCTGAAACAAGCTAATATCTCATCAGAGAAAGAGAAACGTGTGATCGATCGTTTGAAGGATGAACTGAGTATTGAAACAATAAATATCAGCAGAAATCTGGCCCTTGTAATGATAGTCGGTGAAGCAATGGCTAAAACTGTCGGAGTAACTGCAAGAGCTGCCGGATGCCTTAGTAGAGCAGGGATCAATCTTGAAATAATCGACCAGGGTGCTTCAGAGATAAGTGTTATTTTCGGGATCCGAGAAGAGTATTGCGATTATGCTTTAAGAGAACTTTATAAGGAATTTTTCATCAATTAAGCTTTTTACTTCTTGCCTGTGAATAAACTGATTCAACATCAATAAATCTCGACAGATCATTATTTCGCATTGTTGATCCATTGATGATGGTGCGATCCATGAAAAGATGGTGTTCTCCGCGATTGAAGTAAGCAACAGGTCCGATTCCGCAATGAATTAGAAACCCTTCTGATATGAGATAAGCCCCTCTTGCGTCTTTGCTGCTGACTACGCTTCCGTTGGGGAAAAGAATAACTTTAGATTCGCCGATCAGTTCTCCGACTTGAGCCTGCCATTTATAGTTATCTGATTTCACGATTTCAAGTGCTGATTCACCTACCGAGATATTGCCATATGTTGAAGACGAGAATGTCCAACCGGTTTCTTTAAGTCTGGTTATAATGTCTGCTGTGGCTTTTCTGTTTATTTCTATCTGATCGCCGGATATACTGAAACTACCGAACCCATGATCAGTCATTCCTTTGTTTCTGTCATCGACCTGATCACGGTCAGTAACATATCCGAATATGCATTCAAATCCGGTAAGAGAGATATTACCCTTCGCACCGTCAAATGAAAAATCAGGATGTTTTTCGATAAATTGTTCAAGTATTCCTATCACTTCTCCGTCTCTGTCCGACTTAGTTCTTCCGTGAGCATCGTAGTATTCAGACACAACATATCCGGACGGATCGATTTTAAGGTTAAAAGAATTCCCGGACAATCTTCGTGAAGCATAATAATTTAATCCCTCTACGCTTATGATCAACGGCTTCTTCCCTTTCGGTATCATTACCGGTACATAATTCCCGTCTGAATCTACCAATTTTTCTATATCAATAAGAATGTAATCCCTTTGATACAACGAACCTAATATTGTACTGAACTCTTCTACTGTAAGCATTAGATCTTCAGCGGTACTAGCATATTCATCCCGTCCGAACATAAAAGTTCCGTCACTTATCAACGGCCTCACGGCAATGTGATCAACTGGTTTAGTATACTCTGTAAGATTTGTATTAGTATAAGGTTTACATAACTCCAGTTTCCTTGCTAATTGATCATCGTCAGGGAAAAATTTCTTGATTTCTTCAATATGGCTCTTCGCAGAGTAGTATTTTCCTCTTGACATCATGACGTCTATTTCTATAATTGATTCATTATAGATCGGTTCTTTTATGCCATTAAGATACTTGATGAGAAAATCTTTTAAAAACCCTGATTTTGATGCTTCATCGACACTGATCGCATCAAGCGTCTTGATATGTTCTTTAGATAAATATAATTTTTCGATCTTTTCAAACCTTTCCTGATAACTGAAAACATCAGATATATCGTCAGAATATCTTTCAATACTATCCTTAACAGAGCTCACTTTCATAAATTCTTTAGATACTAAACGTGCTCTTTCTTCAGTAAAATCTCCTCTAACACAGCTCTCCAGAAATCTGAAGTAACGAGCAGTGATTTCTCTGAGTGTTATTTCCGAAAAAGCTTCAAGCATTTCTATCTGCGATACGGTCAAAACATCCCCGTCGAATGCAACATTGTTAAAAGAATCATTAATTTTGTCAGTTATTCGGATCTCGATAAGAGAAAGCACTTCATTACGTGTTCTATATTTGATTTTCAGTTCACCGGCATCAAGTATAGATTCTTTAAATTGCCGGTATATTGACATTGCAGATTTGAAATGTCCTGCTTCACAAGCAGAATCAAAATCATCAAGCTTGCTGCGGATTTTTCTTTCTATAACATTGTCAGCGATGAATACAGAAACAATGATAAAGGTGATGATCAAAGATATTATCAGTATTCTTTTCTTTACAGGACGATCCGAAGTAGAACCGGCAATATTTCTGCCGAAAAACCTTCTGTCCTTAACATATAATCTCTTAGACATCCGGATATCCTCTGATCATTGCACATCTAACGTCAACTGCTTATCGGAAAGTGTGCCTTCTTTAATGTAAAAACCTTTCGCCGGTATGTTTTTAGTTCTGTAATACTTATCATCAACAATTGATGAAGCTTCTATGGGAACAAACTTTATTACCGTGCTTCCCTTCTTAGAAGTCATCACCTGAACACCGTTGTTAGTTCTTGTTGCCTTTAATGGGATCTGAGCTGAATTGAAAATTAATAGTTTATTTATATTGCTGAATACGGCAAAATCATTTTCCTGCTCCAGATAATATATAGATATGACCGGTGAAGCATCACTGAAAGCATTAAGTAGTTTCTTTCGGTTGGTTTTAGTTTCATATGACTCAAGTGCAACTTTAGCAACTTTCCCGTTAGCAAATCCAAGTATGATGTTTCCATTATATTCGTTCGTACTATGCATGAAGACTATATTCTCACCTTCATCCATACCGAGAAGATTGGGAAGATATTCACCGAGATCTGACGGTTTATGGTCCTTGATCTCAAATACTTTCGTTTTATAAACATTACATTTATCTGAAAAAAACAGCAAGTCGGATTTATTCGAGGTTTCAAATTCAACAAAAATACTGTCATCCTCTTTGGTTTTGAGTTCTCCGGCACTCCTTAAAGATGTTAATGGAAGTTTCTTAAAATACCCCTGTTCAGTCAGAAAAAGTTTAACCCTGTAGTCTTCAATCATTATATCTTCATCAAATTCTGCAGCACCACTTTCATCAACTAACAGAGTTTTTCTTGGTTTAGAATATTTAACTATGACATTATTAAGTTCTTCTATAATGATTTCATCGATTTTCTCAGGATTTTCCAGAACATTCTGCAAATCACCGATCTCGATTCTCAGGATTTTAAGGTCAGCGGTTTTATTTAGGATATATTGCCTGTTCAGATTTCTCAGTTTGATATCTGCAACATATTCAGCCTGTATTTCATCGATACTGAATCCTTTCATTAGATTTGGCACTACATCTGCAGCCATTTCAGTCTGTCGGATTATCCTTATTGCCAGATCGATATCCAGGAGTATTTTCTCAAGCCCTTGCATCAGGTGGAGTCTTTCCTTCTTCTTCTGAAGATCGAATGAGACCTCCTTGCGCACACAAGACCTTCTCCATGAAGTCCATTCACCAAGGATCTGCTTAACTCCCAATACTCTTGGACTGCCATTTATCAAGATATTGAAGTTACAACTGAAAGATTTTTCAAGCTCTGTGAAACGATAAAGTTTCATCATAAGAGTTTCAGGATCAGCTGTTCTTTTATGATCGATCGTGATTTTAAACCCATCCTTATCGGACTCATCTCTGACATCATTGATTTCCCTGATTTTATTTTTCTTAACAAGATCGATTATTTCTTCAATGATCTTTTCAATTGTAGAAACATAAGGGATTTCAAATATTTCTATAAGACTGTTCTTCTTATCTATTCGGTATTTAGCTCTTAGTTTAAATGAGCCCCGACCGGTTTCATATATTTGGCGCATAGCTTTACGATCATATAACAACTGTGCACCTGATTCAAAATCCGGTGCAGGCATGATCTTCAAGATGTCCGAAGACGGATCACTCAAATATGCAATCGTAGCTCTGCACACTTCCTCAAGATTGAAAGAAGCGATCTGACTTGCCATCCCAACAGCGATACCCTGGTTTGCATTGACAAGTACACTTGGGAATGTAGCAGGAAGCAGAACAGGTTCCTGCGTTGTGTTATCGTAGTTATCTATAAAATCCACTGATTCTTTATCAAGTCCTCTGAATAACTCCTCACAGATCTGATCAAGTCTTACTTCAGTGTATCTTGATGCTGCACAAGCCATATCCCTTGAGTATTGTTTGCCGAAATTACCTTTAGAATCGATATACGGATGAAGTAAGGCAGCATTAGCCCGTGTAAGACGAACCAGGGTGTCATAGATTGCTTCGTCACCATGAGGATTAAGTTTCATTGTCTGCCCGACAACATTTGCTGATTTCGTCCTCTTACCTCCCAGAAGCCCCATTTTATACATTGTATACAGGAGTTTTCTGTGTGCAGGCTTGAAGCCATCGATTTCAGGTATTGCCCTTGATACGATAACACTCATCGCATATGGCATGTAATTCTGTTCAAGTGTTTCTGTTATCGGTTGTTTAGTAACATGCATTGTCTTAGTTACCGGCTTATTATCAGTTTTCTTCATTCTTTTCTCCATGTAGTTATTAATCCAGATCAAGATCCTGTAAATATAGGTATCCGAATTCTTCAATATGCTTTTTCCTTGATACCAGATCATCTCCAAGAAGCATATCAAATTTCAATAATGTCTTGTCAGCATCTTCCGGGATCACCTGAACAAGTCTTCTTGTTTCAGGATTCATGGTGGTTACCCACATCATTTCCGGTTCATTTTCTCCCAACCCCTTAGAACGTTGTATAGATATCCTGGCTCCTTTATGCTCACGGACTATATCAGCTTTCTCTTTTTCATTATAAGCGAAAAATGTTAGTTCTTCAGATCCTTTTCTGTCTTTCGGCTTTACTGTAACAGTGATCTCAAACAATGGTGATTCAGCTATGAAAACTTTACCTTCTTCGATAAGTGTCGGAACAAGCCGATACAACATTGTCAGAATTAGCGTGCGTATCTGGAATCCGTCTACATCAGCGTCTGTACATATAACTATCTTGTTCCATCTTAGACTTTCAAGATCAAAAGCTGAAAGATCTTTATTGTGTTTAGTGTGTATCTCTACTCCACATCCTAATACTCTGAGCAGATCAGTGATTATTTCATTCTTAAATATACTTTCATAATCAGCTTTCAGGCAGTTCAATATTTTGCCTCTTACAGGGATGATAGCCTGAAAATTAGCATCACGCCCCTGTTTACATGATCCCAGCGCAGAATCACCTTCAACGATATATAACTCTCTTTCCGATAAATCTTTAGATCTGCAGTCTACGAACTTCTTGACCTTTCCTGCAAGATCCATGTTACCCATTAGTTTCTTCTTAATATTTATCCTTTGCTTTTCTGCACTTTCCCTGCTGCGTTTATTAGCAAGGATCTGATCAACAAGCTTATCCGCATCTGCTTTGTTTTCAATGAAATAAACTTCAAGTTTATGTTTTAGAAAATCAGTCATAAATTCCTGAATGAATTTATTGCTGATCGACTTCTTAGTCTGGTTCTCATAACTTGTTTGAGTGGAAAAGGAACTGCTTACGACTATGAGACTATCCTGAACATCCCCAAAAGTGATTTTACTTTCATCAGCTTTATATTTCCCTCGTTGTTTTATAAGTTTATCGATCTCGGAAGTAAAAGCGTTCCGGACCGCTTTGTCAGGAGACCCACCGTGTTCCAGAAAACTGGAATTGTGATAGTACTCAAGACGATTGATCTCATTGTTAAAGGCAAAAGCCAGCGACAATTTGATTTTATATTCAGGTTTATCCTGTCTGTCTCTGCCTTTACCGGATCCCTCGATCACCACAGGCAGCGTGAATCCCTTACCTTCATCGATTTCTTTGATATAGCCTAAAACACCTTCAGGATAATAGAATTCCTCAGTTACGGAATTCAACTCGTCTTCAAAAACAAATCTAATGCCTGAATTTACAACTGCCTGTTGTCTTAATGTAGTTACAAAATATTCGGCGGGTATCTCTATGTCGGTGAAGACATCTCTGTCGGGTTTCCATTTCTGAACAGTTCCGGTCTTCTTGGATCTTATCGGTTCTTTGATCAATTCGCCCGAGACCTCGCCTTTACTGAAGCTCAGAGCATATCTATAACCATCTCTGATAACTTCAACTTCGAAATATTCAGATGCATATTGAGTCGCGCATGCTCCGAGACCATTCAATCCAAGGCTGTATTCATAGTTCTCACCAGCTAAAGTGTTATATTTACCACCGGCATATAGTTCACAGTACACCAACTCCCAATTATATCTTCCCTCTTTCTGGTTATAGTCCAAAGGTATGCCTCTGCCATGGTCTCTTATCTCGAGAGAGGCGTCCTTATATCTTTTTATTTCGATGATATCTCCATACCCTTCTCTTGCTTCATCTATAGAATTGGATAATATCTCAAAGAAAGAATGCTGACATCCTTCTATCCCGTCTGAACCGAATATGACTCCGGGACGAAGCCGTACACGTTCAGCACCTTTCAGTGATGAAATGCTTTCATTGTTGTACTCTCTTGTTTTAGCCATTTATTCCTCCGGAAAAATGAGTTTATACCTCGAATCATTATATCATTAATATATTTCATCTTCATTCATAAGGCGATTTAAAAAGAAAAAGACATCATCCGATGTCTTCTTCTGGCGAGCCTAAGAGGACTCGAACCTCTGACCCACAGCTTAGAAGGCTGTTGCTCTATCCAACTGAGCTATAGACCCATATTATCTGAAAATCCGGATCCCGCCTGAAGAATTGTGGAGCGGGTGATGGGAATCGGACCCACGCGATCAGCTTGGAAGGCTGAGGTTCTACCATTGAACTACACCCGCATTTATTGGATTTCGCTTTGCTATTTTACATTAATACAAATTATTTGTCTATACCTTTTCGACAATATTACTTCAATATTGTATAATACAAAATCATTGATCTGAATTTTTACTTACAGGAGAATATAAGTGCGATATAAATACGATTTCAATATACTTATGCCGGTTATATCAATTTTCCTTATTCTATCAACATTTTTAGTTTCATGTTCTAATGATATAAATGAAGAAGTATCATTGTCTCCGACACCAATGATTTTCGAGGATAAGGAGCAGCATGAAGCAATATATTCAGGGAATCTTCTTTATGGTCAGACCATCGTTTCAAACGGAACGGATGTGTTTTATGTTTCGAGAGATGGACAGAACCTTATGAAATATTCATTCGGGACAGATTCTGTTTCTGTTTTATCTGTAAAATCTCCTTTATCATTATCTTGTTCATCAGATATGGTATTTTTCATCAGCGGTTCAACGGAAGGGCCGATTTATAAAGTAGATATTGACGGGCAAGGAGAAACAATGATCACTGACAGCATCGCTGTGCAGATCATTGCTACCGAAACTGATGTTTTTTATCTGGATCCCCGTGATGATTCAGTATACAGGGTCGCTCATGATGGAAGCGATAAGAGAAAACTTTTTGCCGATAAAGCAACCAGAATAATGCTTGTGAATGAGAAACTGTATATCGTTCCCGATAAATCCCCTGATAAAGTTTACTATATTACCAAAGGCCAGATAGAGACAATAGTATCGGGCAGCACTTTACCTGCATCATCCTTAGGTCATTATGATTTTGGAACTCAGGCACTTTATGTCAATGTCGCTAATGATAAGGTGTACTTCACTGATAACGAGTATAGCAGTATTTATGAATTTTCACCCCAAGGCAAAGTAAGGATTATATTAAAGCAGAACCTGGATGCACCATTCATATATGACAACGGCTATATTTATTATATCGACGCATACGATGAAAGACGATTATATAAATTAAACACTTTGTCAGGAACGATCGATCAGGTCGTTAACGATACGATTTCTCGCTTTGCTGTAATTGGTCACAGTATCTTCTATTCACGAGAAGAGAAATCAGCGATCTATCGTGCGTCTATAGGCGGCGGTAACTCACAGAAAATAAATTGACAGCAATAACCAGAATTACATGTTATAAGATTTCATCGCTCTTACAAGAAAAGGATTGTTTGCTTTCTCGTACCCAACGGTAGACTTTGCTCCATGTCCCGGATAGATCATAACATCATTTTCAAATGAAGCCAGAATTCTCAAGGACCGGTCAAGTTGAACAGGATCACCGCCCAGATCCGTTCTGCCTGCTGAACCTTTAAATATAGTGTCTCCTGTGAAAATAGCAGCAAGCTTTCCCTTGTCAAACAGAAGAAAACTTAGCCCTCCTATGGTGTGGCCGGGCGTGTGCAATGCTTTGATATACGAGTCCGGATCAAGTGAAAATGTATCCCCTTCATTGATCTTATAGTCAGGAGTATCGAAGATCTCATCACTCATGAAGAATGCGGCTCCGCTCTTAACAGTATCGGAAAATGACGGAAATTCAAAGGCATGGGCATAGACTTTGACGTCTAAGGCGTTTCTGATCTCCTCCATCCGGTTTATGTGATCATAGTGACAATGAGTTATTAGTATACCCTTATATGGCGTATCAGGTTGTTGTATTTCAGATAATGCCACACAAGGATCAATTATGTATGAATGTTCGCTTCCTTCAACCACATACATGATAGCATCGATCGGTCCATATGGATAAATTCCGATTTTCACCTAAGCAGATCTCTCCAGTCAAGATCTCCGCGATCTATAGCAAGAACCATGATTTCAGCAGATGCTATATTAGTCGCATATGGGATCTGGTTAGTGTCACATGCTTTCAAAAGCAGATTAGGTGCAGCATATTCGTCGGCAAAAGGGTCACGCAGATATAACACTGCATCAATTTCATTGAACATTATTCTTGATGCAAATTGTTCAAAACTTCCGTTGATGTCGGTAGAAACACCAATGACTTTAAGATCTGTAGCTTCCGATATCAGTTTAGCTGTATTAGTGACTGAAAAAACATCATGTCGCGAAAGGATCTGTCTGTATGCTGTACAAAAATTTACCAATAATTCATTCTTTCTATTGTCTGCGAGCAAAACGATTTTCATATCTGCACCATCCCGTTTATAGATTTCATACAAGTATTATAATATAAAAATTCAAATATAGCACGTAAATTATTAATTACACAGATAAGCACTATCGATCAGTATAAACTGACAGGATCCTCGAATTCAAGCTCACTGTCCGATCCAAGTCCGAAATATTCGATAAGAAGATCACGTGCTATACCCATTGTATTTGAACCCCACACGCCTTTTTCAACTATCTGTGCTATAGCTACTTCCGGATCATCAGCAGGAGCATAGCAAATGAAAAGTGCATTTGAAGAAGAACGATCCTCATGACCTGTTTCCGCAGTGCCGGTTTTACAGGCAATTTTAATCGGAAAATCACCGAAAACTTTTCGTGCTGTACCCTGTCTGTCCTGAGACACTGCTATCATACCTTCTTTTACTGCAAGCAGTGTATCATCTGATACTCCTACAGTAGATTTATTAATATTCTCACTGACCAGCACAGAACCATCTTTTCTCGTGATTTCCTTTATAACATGCGGGGTAACAAGTTCGCCTGTCGCAAGTGCAGCAGTATATCTTGCCAGTTGAGTTATAGTGTACTTGTTCTCAAACTGTCCTATCGCAGTCTGAGCAGTATCTGCAGGCAGCCATAACTGATCATAAACACTTTGCCTCATCAATTTCTTGGTTTCTCTGTTTGAGCGATGACCTCTTTCTTCACCCGGAAGATCGATTCCGGTATACTCCCCAAGACCAAACGCCTTCATCCATTTATCTATATTGTTGATGCCTGTTTCAACTCCCAATTTATGAAAATAAATATTACATGATGTTGCAAGACCTCTTGTCAAATCCAGCAAGCCATGGCCTCGCGAAGGATATTCTAAACATTTGAATCTCCACTCGCCGATGATCTCAGTACCGTGGCAATATTGATTTGTGTTGACACCCTCTTCAAGAGCTGAAATAGCAGTTATAGGTTTAAAAGTTGAACCCGGAGCATAGATTTCCATTATTGCTCTGTTTAGCATTGGCTTATCCTTTGTATTGGTAAGCACCTCTGCCATCCTGTTGTTACTTTCCTTATCGTAAGGTGCCATGATAAAATCATTAGGATCAAATCCCGGAAAACTGACCATTGCCAAGACTTCGCCGGTATCTACTTTTAACATAACGACCGCACCGGAATCAGCATCGCCTTTATTTTTATCTTTCGGATTACTCTTAATAAACTCAATATTTTCTTGAAGCGCCCTATATGCTGTTTTCTGCAGATCCATATCTATTGTAAGCTTGACATCACTACCGGAAACAGCTGAACGTCCTGAATCATAAGGATAAAATACTTCGTTATCTTCTCGTTTAGTAAGTATATTATAAGGGGTCTTTCCATCAACTCCCCTCAGATATCTTTCAGCAAATCTCTCAACTCCCGATTTACCAACCTTATCATTCATTGTATAACCGGAGTCTTTAAGTTCGTTGAATTCCGACGAGGATATTGCACCCATATAACCAAGTATATGACTGATGTACACAGCATCAGGCAGATATTTTCGTTCGTATTCAGAAGATGACAACACTCCTGTGAATCTGAAATTCTGTTCTTCAATGAAATGTATAGAAAGATCAGGAACTCTGCGCGATATCTCAACAGGTTTACCGTTCTGAAACGCCCATCTTTCAAGATAGATCGCATATCGGATCCGCATTATGTTATATGAATCCTTATCGGATAATTTCTCATCGATACCAAAGAGTGTTATTTTCATATACTTGAAGAACTCTTCCGGGTCTGTTTTAACGTAGATTTTATCTGTGTACAATGAAGGTGCTTCAGGCAGATTTTTAAGTCCGAAAGTATTTCGATTTGTCTGCCAGAAAAGTATTTCTTCAAGGCTTTTATTGAATTTTACAGGGTCGACTGATATGTAATCCTTCAATGGATCAGTAAAATCTATGTTGTTTGCTTCAAAATACCTGGTAAGATCAAGAAGCATTGAGTTTAATTCATCAGAATCAAGTCCCGCTTCGCATACTGATATCACATTGATGTTTTCGGTTACGGCAAGAGGGATCCCGTACCTGTCATAAATATCTCCTCTCTGTGCTTTTACTGTCTGTTCTCTTGAATCACCTGTGATCATTGTTTCAGAAAGTATATCACCGGAAGCACCGAATTGAAGTATTGATGTGCTCAAAATAATAGCTGCGGCAAAAATGATAAAAAACAAGGATAACACATTATTTCTTTCTAAGAGCAAATTTATGCTACTTTTAAGAAACCTTAAAATCATTTTACGGCTTTCCATCATATTATCTCCATAGGTCTGACATACTGACTGCCAATTTCACCGTTTTTCCCGACTTCGGGGATAAGCCTGACAATAAATGCAACAGGTAAAGCTGCTGCGAGATTCATCACACTGCCCGCAAATAACCTTTCAATTATCCACCATTCAATAAATATATTAACTGGATACACTGTTCCTCCTGCAAGGAATGACACAGCTCCGGTGATGGAAAAGTACAGCAAGGATATCATAAATATCTGTAAAACAGCTGCAGCTATACTTGTTCGTATATATTTTCTGAGAAAATAGGCTGAAATTATTGCAGAATAGAGCATTATAAGAACACCTAATCCAAGAAATCTTCCGGCGAATATACATTTGACAGATCCCGTGATAACTGAAACTGCGATACCGTCATTTAAACCGTTGAAATAAGTTATGATCACGGTGAGCACTAAAAGAAAGTCCGGTATCATGTCTTTGAATTCAAGCTCACGCGGATAATTAAGCTGGATAACAGAACACAAAATTATCATTGATCCGTATATAAGAATTTTCCTAAACAAATATTTGTTCAATCGCTAACTTTACCTTTCATTATAAAAACATCTTTCAGTATTCTGTAGTCAGCATATACTTTCATAAAAGCACTCTTCCCCATATAGCTTCCTTCATCATTAATGGCTGTTATTATCCCAATAGGTAATCCCGGCGGAAATAATCCGCCTGCTCCGCTTGTGATAACTTCATCTCCAATACTCAAAGAAGCGAAATCAGAAATACTATCAATGAGACATAATCCTTCTTCTTTCAAAAGGATATCCCCTCTCACCCTGAGCAATGAACCACCTGCGGTATTGAGCTTAGCACTTATCACACTTGATTCATTCAGTACAGGCAATATCTTGGCAGACGAAATATCCGCAGCATATACACGTCCGACAAGATGCATTCCTGCATCTACAACAGCATAGGATTCCTTCCCTTCAACGGTAATTCCATCTCGCGTCCCCACAGAGACCCTGAAAACATCAAACCAGTCACTTAGTTCGCGTGTAAGGATACTTGCACCTACAAGATCATAATCGCTATATAACTCTTTAATGGAAAATGCTTCTTTCAACTCCTGCCATCGTCTTCCGTTTTCTTCGAGTTCTTTTATTCTCTGTTCCAATTCAGTAACTTTGTCTTGCAGCTTCTTGTTTTCATCCCTGATAGTCTGACCTTCTTTTATTGATGAAATGAATCCTTCTATTTTATCGAAAGCCCCCGTAACAAATTTCTGAACAGGATCAGCTATCAGCGAAACAGGTCCGGTAGTCTTGTAAAGCGGACTTCCGGGGATCGATGAAAAAAGAATAAATGTACACACTAATAGGGTTATGATCGCAATAACGAATATCTTTCGTCTTCCTTTGTTTTCCAATTAGACCTCCACAAGATACTTAGATACGAATATTTACATATTATATCAAACGCACAACGTATTACAATCGGAACTGCCTCTCAAGCAAATGTCCCTGACATTTTGACACTTATATGTCCGTTTCGCGACAAAACAACATGGTCAAGTAATTGTATATCAAGTTCTTTACCAAGTTTTTCAAGTTCAGCTGTTGTTTCTATATCAGTCACGGAAGGCTGAGGATTACCGCTGGGATGATTATGAACAAGTATAATTGCAGCAGCGTTATACTTTATAGCGTCTTTAAATATATCTTTGGGAGAAAACAGAGTTGATTTGACAGATCCTGCCGCAACTTTTATTACGCGCAATACTTTATTTCCTGCATTCAGCAGAATGATCCTCAACTCTTCGCACTCAAGATATTGCATTTCTTCACCAAGGTATTCTGCGACATCCGAAGGACTGTTTATTATAGTGCTTCCTGGATCAATGATATTCCTTGCCGCCCGTCTTCCAAGTTCAACGGCACATTTTATTGTCATCGCTTTAACTTTACCAATGCCCTCGACAGCGAGCAGGTCTTCTACAGGTATATTACACAGAAATCCCGGGCCTCTGCCCTTGGGATCCAGGGCAATTATCCTTGAAGCAAGATCAAGGGCAGACATTTTCCTAGTTCCTGTTTTGATCATTACCGCCAGCAGTTCAGTATCTGTCAGCATTTCAACACCATATTCATCAAAGCGTTCATATGGTCTTTCGCGAGCTGGCATGTCTTCCATTTTGACTTTATTAACAGACTTATAATCAGATTCCATTGGTCACCTCCATGTTTCTGATAAAGTCTATCATTGCTATTCAGATCACTACTGACTGATTTTCAGATATTTAAGTACAAAATTCTTAAAAATCAGCACTACCTGTAGTTCTTGGAAACGGGATAACATCTCTGATATTTGAAACACCTGTCAGATACATTATCAATCGTTCAAAACCAAGCCCAAAACCTGCATGCTTGGTTGAACCATATTTTCTCAGATCTAAATACCATGTATAGTCATCGACATCAAGACCGTTTTCCACTATCCTTGAAATAAGTTTATTCTCATCATCTTCTCTCTGGCTTCCACCGATGATTTCCCCTATTCCGGGAACCAGACAATCCATAGCGGCAACTGTTTTCTCATCAGGATTTAGTTTCATATAGAAAGCTTTGATTTCCTTAGGGTAATCGATAATAAAAACAGGTTTTCCGAATAATTTCTCTGTTATATATCTCTCGTGCTCAGTCTGTAGATCAGCTCCCCATTTAACCGGATAATTAAATTTCTCCCCGGAATCGATCAAACTCTGAACGGCTTCAGTATAAGTCAATACTCCGAATGAATTCGATAAAACATTATCAAGTCTGCTGATAAGCCCCTTATCAACAAATGAATTAAAGAACTCCATTTCCTCAGGGCATTTCTTCAAAACATGCGTTATTACAGATTTTAACATTGATTCCGCCAGTTCCATATCATCGGTCAGATCAGCAAAAGCTATTTCAGGCTCTATCATCCAAAACTCAGCCGCATGCCTTGCTGTGTTTGAGTTTTCTGCACGAAATGTGGGTCCGAAAGTGTATACTTTACCAAATGCCTGTGCATAACATTCCGCGTTTAGCTGGCCACTGACAGTCAAACTAGTCTTTTTGCCGAAAAAATCCTCACTAAAGTCAACATCCCCTGTATCATTGAGAGATGGGGAAACAGGATCGAGCGTCGTAACTCTGAACATTTCACCCGCCCCCTCACAATCACTGCCGGTTATGATAGGAGTATGAACATAAACAAACCCTCTGTCGTTGAAAAAACTGTGTATAGCAAATGCTGCCTCAGACCTTACTCTGAAAATAGCTGAAAATAAATTTGTTCTGGGTCTCAGATGGCCGATCGTTCTTAGAAACTCGGGTGAATGCCTCTTGGGCTGCAAAGGATAATCAGGGGGGCATGTTCCTTCTATTATAAAAGAGTGTATCCTGATTTCAAAAAGCTGTTTCGCAGACACAGAACTGATGACCTTTCCCGAGACACTGACAGCTGCTCCGTTGCCTGCTTTAGCTATCTCGTCAAAGCCCGGTGTAACTCCCGATTCAGCAACTAACTGGACACTTCTGAAAAACGTCCCATCATTGAAATCGATGAATATCAGATTCTTCTGTGCTCTGATATTTCTGATCCATCCGAAAAGCGCAACATCTTTTTCGTAGTATTTACTATGCTCAGAATATAGATCTTTGTTAGTTATTTTCAATGCTGTCATATCAGATCCTTTCGCTTATCCTTGTTGATATTTCCTGAAGAAAATCCTCTGTGTTAAGAACGGTAACATTATCAAGATCACACATGGATTTCAGGTCGCCTGTCATATACCCTTCCTCAATACATGCCAAAGATACTTCTTCAACTAAATCAGCAAAAAGCACAAGTTCATTCGTTCCGTCCAGTTCTCCTCTTTTCCTTAGAGCACCTGTCCACGCGAACAAAGTAGCCATTGGATTAGTTGATGTTTTCTCACCCTTAAGGTATTTGTAATAATGCCTGGTTACGGTACCGTGTGCTGCTTCATATTCATAAACACCTTTAGGTGAAACTAGTACAGAAGTCATCATCGCAAGACTTCCGCAAGCTGCGGCAACCATATCAGACATAACATCACCGTCATAATTCTTACATGCCCAGACCATGCCGCCTTCAGACCTCATTATTCTGGCAACGGCATCATCTATCAGAGTATAAAAATACTCTATCCCTCTTGCTTTAAAAGAATCAGAATACTCCATTTCGAATATTTCTTCGAAAATATCTTTAAACCTGTGATCATAGGTCTTGGAGATAGTATCTTTAGTTGCAAACCAAAGATCTTCGCCGGAATCAAGAGAGTACTGAAAGCATGACCTTGCGAAACTTGAAATGGATTCATCAGTGTTATGCATCCCGAGAATAACTCCCGCACCTTCAAAATCATGTACTGATTGTCTTATTTCTCGCCCATCCGGATAAGTAACAAGAAGCTCTGTCTTAGCCGGGCCGTCGATTCTTATCTCACTGTCTCTATATATATCCCCATATGCATGTCTGGCAAGTGTAATTGGTCTTTTCCAGCTTGAAACATAAGGTTTGATGCAATCAACAAGGATAGGAGTTCTGAATACAGTACCATCAAGTATTGCTCTTATAGTACCGTTAGGACTTTTCCACATAGAAGAAAGGCTATATTCTGTCATCCTCTGAGCGTTAGGAGTAATAGTAGCACATTTAACGGCGACACCAAGTTCCATCGTCCTGAGCGCAGCTTCAGTTGTGACTGAGTCTTGCGTTTTATCTCTGTTCTCCAGCCCAAGGTCAAAGTATTCTGTCTTAAGATCAACATAAGGAAGTATAATTATTTCTTTGATCTGCTTCCAAATGATTCTTGTCATTTCATCTCCATCGATTTCAACTAATGGTGTTTTCATCTGTATTCTGGTCATCTCATCCTCCAAAAATTATATCTGTTCGATCATCCTGCATATTATATTTTAGTTGAAAAGAATATTCAACTTAACTTCTGCTTCTGTTAGCAAATGAAGATATTAGCATCTCCAATCCTGTTCTGTCCTGGATTTTGGATGTCTTGATAGATATATCTGTTTCCGCGCATTCGATATACATATCAACAAGGAACTGTGAACTCATTGCTGAAGCGGTTTGTACAAGTTTAGAAGCAACAAATGGCGGGACTTTCATTTCAGATGCAGCTCTGGAAGCATTTCCTATAGCACCTGCGCAAATCAATTGTTTGATATGTCTTGCCAGCATAAAGAATATCAACTGAACAGGCTCTTTCCTTGAGATCAGACTATCAAGAAGAGAAAGTGCAGAACTTGCATTTCCTGAAGAGATCATGTCCATCATATTAAAAATACTACCCTTCAGATCAGCCGTCCCAATCATTTCCAGATGCTCTTCAACTATCTCAGTCGATCCTTGTGATTCTACATAAAGCCTCAATTTCTGTGCTTCATTTTCCATTATGAGCATATCTCTGTCATTTCTTTCAACGAATGAATCTGCGATCATTGGAGAAATGCGTATCCCGTTTCGGGCAAATTCCTTTATGGTCCATGTTCTGAGTTCTGCCGGTTCTGCTTTGACTATCTCCGCGATCACTCCCTTGTTGAGTATTTCCTTTAAAAGTGTTTTCTTTCGCTTGTCCACTTTCTCCTCGAAAAAAACAAGGCACGAACTATTGTTGACCTTACCTAATACGTTACTAATGTTTACGGTTTCAGCAGCAGGCGATTCGCTGAACGTTCTGGAATTTCTTATAATTATGAGTTTACGTTTCGACATGAAAGGCGGCGAAGATAATTCATCGCATATGTTCAACATGATTTTATCAGTGGTTTTCCCGCCGGCATCTATTACTACCCGATCAAGTTCTCTCGTCGTATGTTCGATCAGAAGCTTTTCAAGAGCTTCTGCTATTTTATTCTTCAGGTATATGTCTTCACCTTCAAGAACATAAAGATCACGTATCTCATTCTTTCTGAGTTCGGATAAAATTTCCTTAAATCCTGTTGAATTAGTTTTAGCCATATTCACTCCGTCACGGTATCATAGTTTTGATCGCAGCTTTAATTCCATTATATCTTATAATCACAGCACCGTTATGATCAGTCCTTAAAACTTCTGCACCGCTTTCAGCTAGCCTGGAAATGACTATGTCTGAAGGATGACCATAACTATTGTATCCTACACTAATAACTGCAACTTCTGCTGCTACAGCATTGATTATATCATCACCCGTACTCCGCGGGGAACCATGATGTGATATTCTATATATATCTGCTTTGATTTTCTTACCCGTTGATACAAGCAAGTTTTCATTCTCTGCTGTTGCATCTCCGCAAATCAAAACTTCAAGATCTCGATACCGTACCATTAGTATAAGAGATAATTCATTCAGATCATGAGTTACTACACCCAGGGATCGCTCAGGACTCAACACTTCGATCATAAGTTTATCATTATCAAAATATAGATTCTCACCTGCCCGTATCTCGGAAACAGCAACTCCTTCTTTGTCAGCTGTATCAAGTAGTTCTACAGTCATATCAGATTCACCAAATCCCGATCCGGTTGAAGGTGTGCGTTTATTTATCAACGTTCCGACAGGAACATACAAGTTTTCTCCGCCATAATCTCTCATCAACCCCAGTAATCCAC
>Ga0265294_10002526_pt1 | contig 23993 bp, 22 predicted proteins | sample MunlanPumphouse3_FD_192504 | JGI IMG/M metagenome (GOLD analysis project Ga0265294, IMG submission 192504) | Groundwater microbial communities from a municipal landfill in Southern Ontario, Canada - Pumphouse #3 | ecosystem: Environmental > Aquatic > Deep subsurface > Groundwater | place... | reverse complement strand
ACGCCGCCCAGCTTCCTTTTCAGAAAGACCTTGCTCGGCGTCAACCTGAAAATCTGCAAGTATTTCTTCTATTGTCATTCCTTCCCACTTTTTTCCCGGCATAACGCTCCTCCTTTGTGTGTGGCAAACGAAACGTCCCCCTGCCACACCCCTACCACACGCAATACGATTCATACCTAAATTGTTATTCTGCCTTACCCTTAAAAAGTACCGCAAAAACATTTGCCTGATACAAGAGTAAGAGGAATCAACAAATTGATATTGTAGAGTCGCGGACCATATAGTAAAATACTTGTGGAAGCAAAGAAAGAATGGAGCGTTAATAAATGTCTTATGATGGCTTAGTCTTAAGGGCGGTAACCCTTGAACTGCACGAAAAACTTTGCGGTTCCCGCATCGATAAAATATATCAACCTACCAAACATGAACTTATTTTCAACTTAAGGCAAAAAGGAGCTAGTTATAAGCTCCTTCTTTCCTCATTGGCTCAAGAAGCCAGAGTACATTTAGTCACAGTAACAGCACCGAATCCCAGCGAACCTCCTCTTTTTTGTATGGTCTTACGCAAACATTTAGAAGGCGGTAAAATTCTTGCGGTCTCTCAACAGGATCTTGAGCGTATCTTAGAAATCGAATGTGAAGTACTTGATGAATTAGGGGATAAGGTCTTACGTAAGCTAATTATAGAAATTATGGGTAAACACAGTAATATTATCCTGATCGACCCACTACAAAACAAAATTATCGATGCACTCCAACGAGTTCCTGCCTCGCTCAGTCGTTACAGGCAGGTTTTACCTGGTCTCACTTACCAATCTCCGCCACCCCAAGATAAAATTATACCCTGGGAAGCTACCGAAAAAGAGTTCACCAGGCAGATGCTGGAGCTTCCTCTAAATTTAAGTATCAGTAAAGCTTTACTCAAAGTAAGTAAAGGCATGAGTCCTCAGTCTATCCGGGAAATAATCTATAGAACCGGTCTTGACGAAATATTACCGCTGGAATACTGCGGCGAATACGAACTTCGCCGTCTTTGGCAAGAACTATCCCGCTTAGGTACCGAACTCTGCTCAGGACATTTTTTCCCGGAAGTAATCAGCACTAAAGAAGACGGTCTCCTTACTTTTTCCGCCATTCCTTTAACTTCCTTTTCCGAAGACCAACGTCATTGTTTCTCCACCATGAATGAAGCCTTAGACTTTTATTATCTTCAGAAGAATAAAACCGATTCCTTAAAACAAAAAAAGGGCGTGTTAGCACCCCTCATTAAAAAAGAAATTCAGCGTTGTGAAAAAAAAGCGGACCTTCAACAGGAAACAATTGATGAAGCCGAAAACTCCGCACATCTTCGTTTATGGGGTGAACTTTTGACCGCTAATCTCCACTGTTTATCTCAAGGAACAGAAGCTAAAGTCAATAATTACTATGACCCAACCGGAGAAGCGGAAACAATCCCTCTTCTTCCACATCTTACTGTAGGTGAAAATGCACAGCGCTATTTTGCCCGTTACCAAAAAAGTAAAAAAGCCTCGGTAAAAGCTAAGGAACACCTCCTCGAAACAAAAAGGGAACTCGATTATCTTTATAGTTTGCTTAATTCCTTAGATAATGTGGATAGCACAACGGAAATAGAAGAAATTAAGGAAGAAATGCGACAAACCGGCTACCTAAAAACCACGGCAAAAGCAAAAAAGAAAGCCACACAACAACCAACTCAACCGCAAAAATTGATTCAAGACTCTTGGCTTATCTACTTTGGCAAAAACAATCGGCAAAATGATCTACTGACAATGAAAATGGCTAAATCCAGCGACCTTTGGTTTCACACTAAAGATATTCCCGGTTCACACGTTGTCATTAAAAACCCCAACGATCAAACAATACCCCCGGAAATAATTAAAAAAGCGGCTTTACTTGCCGCATTTCATTCTCAAGCCCGTTATTCGGTTAATGTCCCCGTAGATTATACGAAGAAACAAAATGTTTGGAAGCCACAAGGAGCTAAACCTGGCTTTGTTCTTTATAAAAATCAACACACGGTTTCGGTAACACCTGACCCCGAAAAAATCAAAGAACTGCTTAGCGAAGTTTAATCTTTTTCCACAATAAACACCTTTTCCTCCTGATCTATTTCCTGAAGCATAACTTCGACCACTTCTTTGTGCGAAGTAGGTATATTTTTACCGATATAGTCAGCCCGAATAGGTAATTCACGATGACCCCTATCCACAAGCACCGCTAATTGAATGGATTTAGGACGACCTAAATCCATAATTGCATCTAAAGCCGCTCTTACTGTCCTTCCTGTATATAAGACATCATCAACTAAAATAATAGTTTTGCCGGTAATATCTAGGGGGATTTCCGTAGCATGAACTACCGGTTGATCACTGATAGTAGTAAGGTCATCACGGTAGAGAGTAATATCCAGCTTGCCTACAAAAAGACTTGTCCCTTCAATTTGATAGATTATTTTACTCAAACGTTCCGCCAAAGGAACACCCCGACGTCTAATCCCTACTAGGATTGTATTCTCTACCCCTTTGTTCTTTTCCAGAATTTCGTGAGCAATTCTGGTCAAGGACCTTCTGATTCCATCATGATCCATCAATTTGGCTTTTTCTCTCATTCAAAAACACTCCTCACCATCATCATTTAAAATTCGGGCTCAAACGTCTCGGAAAATCCACTTCCTAAAAAATGAAGAGCAGCTAAAAAGTCTTGAGGTGGGTTTACCGTAAAGTTTAATCGTTCCTGACTATCAGGATGGATCAAGCTCAAAGAGAAGGCATGTAAAGCCTGTCCCTCTAAACCTAATTCCTTGCCCTGATCCTTGGGAAATGCGGGCGTAAGATATTTAGCGTCTCCTACTACCGGATGCTGTAAATAAGCAAGATGAACCCTAATTTGATGCATCCGCCCAGTCTCTAACTGGCAACGTAGCAAGGTGTAATCTAAAAATCTTTCTAAAACTTGATATTTTGTGAGAGCCTCTTTACTATTTTTAAAAATCACCGCCATCCTTTGGCGGTTTTTTAGATCCCGGCCAATGGGGGCATCAATGATCCCTCCCGGTTCAGACACTACGCCATGCACTAAAGCCAGATATTCCTTCTGCACTAATCCTTCTTTAAACTGTCTCACCAAGTCCGTATGTATTTTATCCTTTTTGGCCACTACCATTAGCCCGGTTGTCTCCTTGTCTAAACGATGGACTATCCCCGGGCGATGTTTTTCTCCGATTTCAGATAATCCTGGGCAATGATAGAGAAGCCCATTCACCAACGTGCCGGTCTTTTGTGCACCGGCAGGGTATACTAACATCCCCCGTGGCTTATTCAGCACAATTAGCCCATCATCTTCATAAATTATCTCCAAAGCAATATTTTCCGGCAAAAGCGGGGTGGTTTCCGGCACCGCAGGAGACTGATATGTGATCATATCTCCCGCTTTCAATTTGAGATTAGCTTTTACCTTTCCTTCATTTACTAAAACCTTTTTCTCGGCAATTAGACGTTGCAGCTGCGAACGTGTCAGCCCTTCCATCAGCTCGGCAAGATATAGGTCAATTCTCTTGCCGTGTCCATCTTCCTCCACGATAAACTGTTTCTCCTTTAAATGTATCTCGTTCATATATACTCCTTATTTAAGCTCAGTTACTAATATTTGCCAAACCAAGATAAACATCGCTATTACTATCGCCGCATCTGCAAGATTAAAAATATAAGACCAGATCCCTCGGAAATCGATAAAATCTACTACTAACCCTGTTTGAATTCGATCAAGAAAATTTCCTAATGCTCCGCCTATGACTAGGCCAAACGCTATCGATAACCAAAGATTATCTTTTCCCAAAGAATATTGCAAGTAAAGAATAAGCAAGAGAATTATTACAGAAATAATGATTAAAGGCCATGGTTTTTCCGCAAACAAACCAAAAGCCGCACCCGGATTTAAAATATAGGTAAGATGAAAAAAATCCTTAATCACCGGTAAAGTCTGCCCTAAAGCTATATTTTCCACAACCAAATACTTTGTCCAACGATCAAGGATAAAAACAATTACGCCGCAAAGCCAAAATACCATTTTTTATCACCATTTCACTAAATTTATCTCTTCAAACTTTCCGTAACTAATTGGACAATCTCCGCTATAAAATCGCTGATCAAGGGCAGATTTAATAAAACAATCTGCCTTAATAAATAGATGAGCAAGGCGCCTAAAATAGTAAAACCGACTGCCATTCCCAAACCACGGGCTATTCCAGCCAAAAAATTAGTAAATAACATCCTCTTGGTATTATTTAAGTACTCTACATATTCGGCGATTTTGATCTTTTCCGTAGCTAGAACCAGTTCATCTACTTTTTTTTCCAGACTCTTAAGAAAGACCTTTTCACCTTTATCCTGAACAGGCATTACTCTTAACCCCCGTTAACAAAATCTTAGAATTTCTTCCATACTTAAATAATTATACCATAATGGCAGCACAAAAAAAACGAAGCTTATCTGATAAGCTTCGCGTTAAGAGCTATGCTAATAGCTGCTGCATAAATATCTTTACAGATATCCATTATCTTTTCCAACTGTTGTGCCTCAAGTTTTTGGAGGGTATCAACTCCTTTACCGGTTAGAACAAGGATGATTTGCCCGTAGCCGAAAGATAAAGCTTCCTGCAGATAACGTTTATCAGTAACAAAAAAACTTTCACAAATTTTTATTTTATTTTTCTCCAAGAAAGCATCCAGTTCTTCTTCGCGTCCGTTCCACTGTAATAAGGGTAAGGTCTTATCCTTCAACTCCGCTTGTAAAAGCTTATATTCCAAAAACTCAGGAGTAACTAAAACTAAGCGGTATCCCCGTCTAGCTAAAAAGCGCAAGGCAGGTAATGTTTCCGGATAAATTTCTATCTTTCTTTTTACGCCGTTATTAGTCAGATAAGCTGTACCGCAACCGGAAAAGAAAAGAGCTTTAGACATGAAAGATGCACCCCCGTCCCTCCCTTTAATATATGTTAGGAGACGGAATTGGTGCATCTATGTTTATTGTCTTATTTTTCTTCTTTCCATCGGAGGACAGGTCTTCTGGCCGCCTGAGTTTCATCAAGACGGCTCACAGGAGTGTCGAGAGGGGCATCATGCAATAACTCAGGATTTTTCTCTGCTTCTTCAGCAATTTGGGCCATCGCGGCAGCAAATTCATCAAGGGTACTTTTGTTTTCTGTTTCCGTGGGCTCAATCATCATCGTTTCAGGCACAATCAGCGGAAAATAGATTGTCGGTGCATGAAAACCATAATCCAGCAACCGCTTGGCTATATCCAGCGTATTAATCTTACCTTCCTTAGTCTCAGGGGGAGTGATAATAAACTCGTGTTTACAAGGTCCTGGTAAAGGCTGACCATAATTCTTCGACAATAGCTTCTGCAAATAATTTGCATTTAGAACTGCCTTCTCACTAACCTCTTTCAGCCCTTCTCCACCCATCATTAAGAGATAAGTAAACGCTTTAACCACTACACCGAAATTCCCGTAAAACGCCTTCATTCTGCCGATAGACTGAGGGCGCTCCTCCTCAAAGCTATACACTTGTTTTTGCTCATCAAAGCTAATCACGGGTTTAGGCAAAAAGGGCTCTAAACAGCCTTTTACCCCCACCGGACCTGAACCCGGGCCTCCACCTCCATGGGGTGTGGAAAAGGTCTTATGAAGATTTAAATGCACCACATCAAAACCCATATCACCCGGACGCGTATAGCCCATAATCGCATTCATATTAGCGCCATCATAATATAAAAGTCCTCCGGCCTGATGGACAATTTCAGCAATCTCCATGATCTGAGTCTCAAACATGCCCAACGTATTGGGATTTGTTAGCATCAAAGCCGCCGTATCATTTCCCACAACCTGCTTTAATGCTTCTAAATCTACGCCTCCGTTCTCTTGAGAAGGAACCTCAATAATTTTGCAACCTGCTAAAGTAGCAGAGGCAGGATTTGTCCCATGGGCAGAATCCGGCACAAGAATTTTGTCTCGTTGTAATTGGCCCTTAGAAGCATGGTAGGCCATAATTAGTAAAATACCCGTTAATTCACCATGAGCTCCGGCAGCAGGTTGCAGGGTAAAAGCATCCATTCCGGTTATCTCAGAAAGATAACTTTCAGTCCTGAACATTAATTCCAAAGCTCCCTGTACACTTTCCTCAGGCTGATAAGGGTGAATTTGGCTAAATCCGGCAAGATTAGCGGCATCCTCATTTATTTTAGGATTATATTTCATCGTACAACTGCCTAAGGGATAAAATCCGGTATCGACCCCATAATTTAAATTAGACAACCGCGTATAATGTCTTACCACTTCTGCCTCAGTCAACTGGGGTAAAAGTGGTGCCTTTTTCCTTTTTAGTCCTGCAGGAACAATCTCCTGCTCTGACTGTTCAGGAAGATCCAAGGGGGACAAATAATTGCCCTGTCTTCCCTCGACACTCTTTTCAAAAATTAGCTTTTCCATCTCAGGCACCCCCCCAGACGCGGACTAATTCCTCAATTTCTGCTTGAGAACGCATTTCCGTCACACACAGGAGGATATGGTTTTCCAGTTCGGGATAATACTGACCTAAGTCCAGTCCACCCAGAATTCCGGCATTCCATAAACGCTGGTTAATTGCAGCAGGTGCTTCTTGGGTCTTGACTACAAACTCTTGAAAGAAAGGTGCAGAAAAAGGAAAGGAAACCCCGGGTAATTGCGCCAATAACCGGCTGGCATAATGACTCTTCTCAAGACAATGTTGACCAACTTGGGCCAGTCCTTGCGGTCCCATCAAAGCTAGATAAATAGTCGCAGCCAAGGCACATAACGCCTGATTCGAACAAATGTTAGAACCAGCCTTCTCGCGACGTATATGCTGTTCACGAGCCTGCAAGGTTAACACAAAACCTTCCCTGCCCAGACGATCAACTGTTTTCCCGACAATACGACCCGGTAACCGCCGTACATATTTCTCCTTACAAGCCATCAAGCCTAAGTACGGTCCACCAAAACTAAGGGGAAGCCCTAAGCTCTGTCCTTCTCCCACAGCTATATCCGCCCCCAACTCTCCAGGGCTTGCTAAAACTCCCAGAGATAGCGGATCAGTTGCCGCAATTAATAATCCGCCCTGCTGGTGAATTAACTCTGCAAAGGGGGTAAAATTTTCAATACTACCGAAAAAATTGGGGCTCTGAACTATGACGGCCGCCACTTCATTATGGGTTAAAACCTTTTCTAATTGCGACAAGCTAGTTAAACCATCCTGAGCTGACAACCAAATAAGCTCGATTCCCCGTCGTAAGAGATAGGTCTGTAAGGTCTCTCGATACTCAGGGTGAACTAAGGTACTGACGGCAATCTTCTTTCTTCTGGTGGCATCTAAAGCCATCAAGGCCGCTTCCGTTAAGGCAGTGGCGCCATCATAATGAGAGGCATTAGCCGCATCCATGCCCATAAGCTCACAGATACTTGTCTGATATTCAAAAATCGCCTGTAATGTACCCTGACTGACCTCCGGTTGATACGGCGTATAGGCCGTATAAAACTCGGAACGGGAAAGTAAATGGTGTACCGCTTTAGGTTGATAGTGCTCATAGGCTCCTGCACCCCTAAAACAAAGGTACTGTCCCCTGTTTTTGTTTTTTTGCGCTAAACTCTCTACTACGTCCCAAGCTGCTTTTTCCGTAAGGCCTGCCGGTAGATCAAGGGCCCGGTTTAAACGAAGTTTCTCCGGAATGTCCCGAAACAAATCCTCAGGGGAAGACACACCTATAACTTCAAGCATAGCTATTTCTTCGTCACGAGTATGGGGTAAAAAGGACATCCTTTATCCCTCCTGCTCCTCAAGTGTAAAGAATTTATAATCCTTAGCCGTTAAAAGTTCTTGCGCGACTTCTTCAATTTCTACCTCAATTAACCAACCTGCGTCATAGGGGTCATCATTAATTAATTCCGGAGCAGCATATAAATTTTCATTGACCAGCCTGACAATTCCTGAACAGGGTGAATAGAGATCAGAAACAGCCTTTACTGATTCAACTACACCAAAAGATTCACCAATACTCACTTTACTACCTACTTCCGGTAATTCTACAAAGACAACATCTCCTAAGGATTTTTGCGCGAAATCAGTTATCCCCACAATTCCCCTTCCCTCTTTTTCTAAGAGCCACTCGTGTTTTTTCGTATACTTTAAATTTTTAGGATTCATTTATTTACCTCCCTTTTTATAAAAAGGCTTTTTTATAATCTTAGCCTTTAGATCCTTATCCCTGATGGAAACAGAAATCTCATTATCCACAATTGCTTCTTTGCTGGAAACAAGCCCTAACCCAAGATTCTGCCCTAGGGTAGGTGCATAAGTACCGGAAGAAACCTCTCCGATGGAAACACCGTCTTTCTTGATAGTATATCCAGCTCTGGGAATCCCTCTTTCTAACATAGAAAAACCAACCAATTTACGAGGTATTCCTGCTTCTTTTTGCTTAAGCAAAGCTTCTTTCCCGATAAAATTCTCTTTTGACCAGGCCACAAAGAATCCTAACCCAGCTTCTAAGGGAGTAATCGTAGCGGATAATTCATGACCATATAAGGGTAAACAAGCCTCGAAACGCAAAGTATCCCTTGCGCCAAGACCCGCCGGTGCCAGTCCCAGCCCTTGGCCAGCATCTAGCAATTCATCCCAAACAAAGGGGGCTTTGTCCGCAGCAAGATATAACTCAAAGCCATCTTCTCCGGTATAACCAGTTCTGGAAATAACGGCCTCAATTCCAGCTACTTGGGAAAAAATAAAATGATAATATTTGAGGTTTTCCAAGGATTCAGTAGAAAGTTTCGTTAATATCTCTTGTGCCAGAGGGCCTTGCAACGCTAAAAGCCCTATTTCATCAGAAAGATCACGTATCTCCATTCCCTGCTGAGAATTAGCGGCCTGGTCATTAATCCATTCCCAATCTTTATCCTTATTTCCGGCATTCACTACCAACAGATATTTCTCTGCCTCAATTCTGTAGACCAATAAATCATCGACAATACCACCTGTAGGATCACACATCGGCGAATACAAAGCTTGCCCCACAGACATTTTTTGTAGGTCATTGGTTAAAAGCTTTTGCAAAAAAGGAAGTGCACCAGACCCGCAAACTGCTATCTCTCCCATATGTGAAACATCAAACAACCCTGCTTTGGTACGAACTGCCTGATGCTCATCAAGAATGCCCTTGTACTGAACAGGCATTTGCCATCCGCCAAACTCCACCATTTTCGCACCAAGAGCTAAATGTTTGGTATAAAGTGTTGTTCTCTTTTCTGTAGTCACCTACCTCACCCTTCCTTCGTATTAAGGTACTTTTTTAAATCATAAAAAAGACAAGAAAAAAACACACTGACTACAAGCAATACTGCTTCTTTACTGTAAATAGTAGTTATATGTGCGTAGGGTTTATATATATAATATAGTAACTTTTGTTATTTGACAAGGAGTGGAAAAATTGAAAGGAAAATTATTTAACAGGTGCTTTCTGCTTCTTCTTTTTTTGCTTACCTGGTTTGATCTTAGTAAATTTCAGACAGTTCCGGTCGGAAAAATTAGCGAGCCTGTCCCCATCTTTCCGCAAATCCAAATAAATCTTTTAAAATCAAAAAATCCATTGTTTGTTAATGATGCGATCATGGAAACTGCCGCCATGCTCATAACCTATTTTGTGCCCCATCTTTCCAAGGAATCATGGGAAATACAACATCTCTTTCTCGATTTAATCCCGGACAATGAACCGGAAGTAATCCTCTCCTTATCCCTGCCCCCAGATAGAGGCATCTTAATTCTCCTCCAAAAAAAGGATAATCATTATTTTATCGCTTTTTACCAAGACAATTTATCGCCTATTGCTAAGTTAGAAAGCCTTCCCTTGAAAAATGATGAGGTTCTTTTAGTCACCAGAGAAGAACAGCAAAAACAATTAAGCGCTTTAAACCAAGCAACCCTTGTTAAACTTTGGAAATGGCACGAAAACCGCTTACAAATCGCATTTTCAGAAAATACACATTGGGAAATCAACTGGCAAGATACCTGGCAAGAGGAAGACCCTAAACCAGAAAAATGGTTTAATCTTACGCAAAAACTAACCATCACTTACCGCCAGGAAGATCACCAAAATTTACTAAGAACAAAAGGGGAACAACGATTTTTGGAAGCACCGGTCAACAATAATGCTTTCCCTGCTCCTTATCAATTCCCCTCTCCCTTCAGCCTCCTTAAAATACGGGATGTTTACCAGGAATATTACTGGAATGACCACTGGCAAAAATTCATTCTAAAAACCGGTTTCTATCTTCCCCCTGGGCAGAATACGCCTGAAGAAATCGCTGTACTCAAAGATCTAGCTAAGAATTTAGAATCATTAGCTTTTGAAAAACAACAACAGTATCAAGTCATCAATCAAAAAGGGGACCTCTTTCCCCTAGATAAAAATAGTTTTTTGACTACGATACCACCATTTAAAGAGCCTTAACCTAATCTGCTGCAACCGATTGAGCCGCCCTTTCACCGGCTAAATAACCGGTAGAAAAAGCCGCTTGTAAATTAAAACCCCCGGTAAAACCATCAATATCTAAAACTTCCCCGGCAAAATATAGACCTTTAATTAATTTTGATTCCATCGTACCGGAGTTTATTTCTGCTAAAGATACTCCTCCAGCCGTAATAATTGCCTCCGCTAAAGGTCTGGGGCCTAAAACAGTCATCCTTAGGTTTCTTAAACTCTGGCTCAGGTTTTTACGTTCTGCTTTAGTTATTTGATGGACAAACTTAGTGGGAGAGATCTCACTCAAGGAGATCACCACCGGAATTAAACGCTGCGGTAAGAGTTCTGTTAAGGCGTTTTGCAACTGCTTCCGCTGATATTTTTGAAAATCGCGCATCAATCTCTGCGCTAATTGCTCCTCATCCAGGCCAGGTTTGAGATTAATCTCCAAAAACAGACCTTGCCTAGTCCCTTTTTCCACAACTAAATGACTAAGCGTGAGGATTACCGGTCCGGAAACACCAAAATGGGTAAAAAGCATCTCCCCGAATTCTTTGCCTAAAACTTGTTCACCTTGTAAAAGCCTAACTTCGACGTTCTTTAAAGCTAATCCCTGTAACTCTTTTACCCATGATTCCTGAATATTAAGGGGTACTAAAGCCGGTCTAGGTGTAATTACGGTATGACCTAACCCGGTCGCCCATTTGTAACCATCCCCGGTTGAACCGGTGCCCGCATAAGACTTGCCTCCAGTAGAGACAATAACAGCTTCACACTCGATCAGACCATGAGCCGTTTTAACACCTTTAATCCGCTGATTTTCTGTTACTATTTCCAGCACTTCTTCCCCAGTTTTGATAATAAGATTGCTCCTTTGACAGTATCTCCAGAGAGCATTAACCACATCTCCGGCTTGATCTGAAACAGGGAAAACCCGCCCCCCTCTTTCTGTCTTTAAAGCTATACCGTGTTTCTGCAATAAGGTAATCAGGTCGTTCTGGAAAAAATGATTAAAGGCACTATAAAGGAAACGGCCTTTACCATGATAGCTGTCAATAAAAGTATCCAAATCCCCCTTGTTTGTAACATTACAACGACCTTTACCTGTAATGAGTAATTTGCGTCCCAGGATTTTGTTTTTCTCCAATAAGAGCACCTGTGCTCCTAATTCTCCTGCTCTGCCTGCCGCCATTAATCCGGCGGCCCCTCCTCCTATAACTACAATCATGCTTCGATTACACTGGCACAACGTTTACACAAAGTTGGATGCTGCTGGTTTTCGCCTATTGTTTCTGTATAAATCCAACAACGTTCGCACTTCTCCCCAGGTGCCTTCTTGATAATTACGCCCAAACCGGGAAGTTCTTCACTGGTAAAAGCCTGATCAGGTTGTTGAGTAACCTGATGCAAGACCATATCAGAAGTAATAAATAAAGTTGCTAAATCATCTCTGATCGTTTCCAGGAAAGCATACCATTTTTCCTGGGCATATAAATTAACCTGCGCATCTAGAGCGTGTCCGATAAACTTATTCCGGCGCGCTTCTTCTAACGGTTTCGCTACAAATTCCCTTACCGCTAAAATTTTCTCCCATTTTTCCTCTAGCGCTTGATCCACATAACCTTCTTCATAAAGAGGCCAAGAACTAAGCTGCACAGATCCTTCTGCTTCTTCATGAGGCAAATATTGCCAAATCTCCTCCGACGTAAAGGCTAAAATAGGCGTCAGCATTTTTACCAAAGCAAGAATTATCTCATACATGACTGTTTGCGCACTTCTTCTGGCCAGAGAATCTGCTTTGGAGGTATAAAGCCTATCTTTGATCACATCCAGATAAAAAGCACTCATATCCACAGCACAGAAATTATGAATATTATGATGCACAGTGTGAAATTCATAGTTTTGATAGGCCTCGGTAACCTTTTTAATTAATTGATGCAGTTTTAATAAAGCCCATTTATCGATTTCCCATAAATCTTCATAGGAAACCCGGTCCTTTAAAGGAGCAAAATCATTAATGTTTCCTAAGATATACCGACAGGTATTACGTATCTTCCGGTATGCTTCCGTGATTTGTTTTAAGATACCTTGAGAAATAGCCACATCATGCCGATAATCTGCGGAAGATACCCACAATCTTAAAATATCTGCGCCCATTTTCTTAATTACTTCATGGGGATCAACACCATTACCAAGGGATTTAGACATCTTCCTGCCCTGATCATCGACCAAAAACCCATGGGTCAAAACAGCCCGATAAGGTGCAAGCCCACGCACGGCCACGGAAATAGAGAGGGATGAATTAAACCAACCTCTGTGCTGATCACTACCTTCCAGATAAAGGTCTGCTGGCCAACTAAGTTCAGGTCTAGTTTCCAAAACCCCAAAACTGGAAGTCCCTGAATCAAACCAGACGTCCATAATATCCTTTTCTTTACGGAATTCTTTACCTCCACATTCAGGACAAGTTAATCCTTCCGGAATCAGATCCTTTGCTTCACGTGCCCACCATACATCAGCACCATACTTGGTAAAAAGATCTTGTAAAAAGCTAATCGTTTCATCATTGATAATTTCTTGATTACAATCTTGGCAATAGAAAATGGGGATGGGCACTCCCCAGGTGCGCTGTCGAGAAATACACCAGTCGCTTCGTTCCGCCACCATATTATGAATCCTATCTTCACCCCAAGCAGGAATCCATTCTACCTGTTTAATTGCCGCTAAGGCTTCTTTACGGAAACCGTCAATAGAGGCAAACCACTGCTCTGTAGCCCTAAACATGATGGGGTTTTTACAACGCCAGCAATGGGGATACTGATGCTTTAATGAACCTACAAAAAGTAAAGCCTGCTGTTCTTTTAAAGCTTCAATCACGGCTTTATTCCCTTTTTCTATAAAGAGACCTGCGAACTGTCCGGCTTCGTCCGTAAATTTCCCCTGGTCATCTACCGGAGAAAGCACAGCTAAGTTATATTTTTTCCCAACTTCAAAGTCCTCAACACCATGTCCGGGAGCCGTATGCACACAACCTGTACCCTGTTCGGTAGTAACATGTTCACCCAAAATTACCACAGAATCTCTGGCAAACAGCGGATGCTGACAAACAATTCCTTCCAGCTGTTCTCCTCTAAACGTCTTTTCCACAGAATATTCCGGATTACCCAGTACTTCTAAGAAGGAATCCTGTAATTCCTGCACAACCAGATATTTTTCCTGCCCCACCACTAAAAGATTGTAGACAAAATCCGGATGAAGACAAATTGCTAAGTTTGCCGGGATGGTCCAAGGAGTCGTTGTCCAGATTACAAAATAGGTATCTTTGTTCTCTAACAAGCCTTGTCCCTCCATAACCGGAAATTTAACATAAATAGAAGATGAGGTTTTCTCTTCATATTCTATTTCCGCCTCCGCTAAGGCAGTCTCACAATGGGGGCACCAATAAACAGGCTTAAGACCTTTATAAATATATCCTTTTTTGGCCATCTCGCCAAAGACACCTATTTGGACAGCTTCAAATTTAGGATCTAAGGTAACATAGGGATGATCCCAATCGCCCCGTATCCCTAAACGCTTGAACTGTTCCTTTTGCAGGTCAACATATTTGAGCGCATAATCACGACAACATTTCCGGAATTCTACAGGATCCTGAGCATGGCGATTTAAACCCAAAGCTTTAATTGCTTGTTGTTCAATAGGTAACCCGTGGGTATCCCAACCGGGCACATAAGGAACATCTTGTCCCGTCATACTATGAAATTTTACAATCATATCTTTAAGTACTTTATTTAAAGTATGACCCATATGAATATTGCCGTTAGCATATGGAGGCCCATCATGCAGAATAAATTGTGGTCTGCCCTTTGTTTTTTCTTGTACCACTTTATATATATCCATCTCTTCCCATTTTTTAAGGATATCCGGCTCTTTTTGCGGAAGATTGCCCCGCATCGGAAAATCAGTTTGCGGTAAATTTAATGTTTCATTGTATTTCTTTTCATTAGACATCTTACCTTTCACCCCTATAAATAAATTCATCAAGCTAAATCTATCAATAAAAAAACTCTCCTCCCCTAAAAAGGGACGAGAGTCGTTTCCCGTGGTACCACCCCAATAACAGTTTAATCTTAGAAACAAGAAAAACTGCCACTTTCTAAACCTTTTAACGCTGGTTAGACGGTAAAACTTACTGCTCTTTCAGTATTACTGCTCTGGAGTGATCATAATCTTGATTAACACCTGCCTGCCTTTCACCATACACAAGCTCGCTGAAGGTTAAAATCAAAATCCGTCTCCTTCATCACCATAAAGATATAAAAATATTCCTATTTAGTATTTCTCTAATCTCAAAATATATAATCAGCAGCGAAAAAAACTACACAATATAGATTTTAGTATATGCCATCAAAACAATAATTGTCAAATATCATTTAAGTATTGTCTGAACTCAACCTCACTAAGTCCTTGAATCTCAATTATTTTATGTTTGCTCTTTAGCCCGCTGGCAATACTAACCTGTTTTCGGGAAACCTGAAAATAGTTAGCAATAAATTTTAGACATGCTTCATTTGCTTCACCATCAACAGGTGGCGCTGTCAGTCTTATCTTTAAAGCATCACCTTGCCAACCGGATATTTCATTTCGACTGGCCCGCGGCTGGACACTAATTTTAAACCTGACCCTCTTACTTGTTTCCTCCACTAAACTAACTACCTTGACTCTCGTAGAGATGATCATCCTCTTCTAACGCAATTTCTTGGTCATCTATTTCTTGATGATGGTCATCTTCATAATTATTGTCTACTTCATAATTATCATCTGCCTCATAATTGTTGTCTACTACATAATTATTGTCTACTGTATGATTATCCACTACTTCATGAATAATAATGTCTTCCTCTTTCTTTTCAAGATTGTAGTTTGACATTAATTCTAGCTGCGTTGTTAAAAAACTCTTCATTTTTAAATAGATTTGTTTTTCAAAACCCTTTAATTCTTCTACTTTTCGATTGCCTTTGAAAACTTCACTTTGACTATCACTAAGCATTTGTTCCGCTCTCTTTTGAGCATCATTAGTTATTTGTTCAGCCCTTTTTTGAGCATCATTAACCATTTGCTCCGCTTTTTTTTCAGCTTCCCAAGTAATTAATTCAGCCTCTTTCGTCGCATTCTGTTTGGCTTCATCAGCAGTCTGCTGAGCTAAAACCATAGTGTTTTGCAATGTTTTTTCCAAATCCTTATAATGATTGATGTTTTCCTCGAGTTTTTGGATTGCTTCCTTTAACTCCAGATTTTCTTTATAAAGATCTTCAAAATCCCGAATCACATCATCTAAAAAAATATCAACCTCATCAATTTCATAGCCCCTTAATGACCTTTTAAACTCTTTGTTATGAATATCTAACGGCGTTAACATTTGAACAATCCCCTCCATCTGTTTTTAAAAATAATAACCAGGTTATAATTCCTCCGCTCTTTTGGTTGCTGTCAATACAGTTTGCATAATTGTACCTCTAACCCCATTTTTCTCTAACTCTAACATCCCATAAATTGTCGTACCGGCGGGAGATGTAACTCGATCCTTTAATTGAGCAGGATGCATTCCTGTCTCAGTAAGTAGTTTTGCCGTTCCACCCACTGTATCTAAAGCTAATTTAGCCGCAATATCACGCGGCAGACCTGCCATAACACCGCCATCAGCTAATGCTTCTACCAGCAAAGCTACAAATGCCGGCCCACTACCACTTAATCCAGTTACTGCATTTAAATACTTTTCCGGTAAAATAGTGGTGCTGCCCAAACCTTGGAAGATATCCAGAGCAATCTTCAGATCATCCTCCGTGGCATATTTACCTCCGCTTAAAACAGTTGTGCCAGCTCCGACTAAGGCCGGTGTATTGGGCATAACTCTTATAACCTTGCATTTATCAGGTAAATACTCCTCTAACTTAGCTGTAGTTACTCCGGCCATGATGGAAACGATTAGTTTGTCAGAAACAAGAGCCTTAACACAACTATCAATGACCTCCGGGAAATTTTGTGGTTTGATCGCTAAAATAACTACATCACTGTTTTTTACTACTACTTCATTCTCTGATGTGGTTTTTACCTGGTAACTCTTTTCTAAAAACTCCCGTCTTTCCCTTTGGGAATCACTGACTATCAAAGAATCAGCCTTTTGTCCACCTGCCAATAATCCTTTTAGGATAGCTTCCCCCATTGCGCCGCCACCGATAAAGCCAATCCGTTGTTGCACCAAAAGACCTCCTTATTTAGATTCCTGCGTGATTTTATTGATCCAGGCCAAAACTTCTTTGGGCTGAGTGACACTATTAAGATCACCCGAAATTTCTACGTTACTAGGCGTAACTATAATTATACCTACACCGACCCTTTGTAAACAGCCACCCAAAGCATAAGCAGTTCCACCGATAAAATCAATAATTCTGCGGGCTAAAGCCGTTTCAATATTTTCTAGATTAATTATAATAATTTTTTTACTTTTTAAATGGTCGGCAATCAGCTGGCAATCATCAAAATTTAATGGTTCTAATAAAATAACTTTATTGTTCTCTTTGTTGGAAGTAAAGGGAACTACTTGTCCCTTCCCCTTATTATTCCTCCATTCAGGAAAACGTTCCGGTGTTTCATTCTCTTCAAAAATTGTCTCTTCCTGGACTTCACTAAATCCTAAAATATCCAGGAATTTATCCAAACCCTTCATCTACTCCTACCCCCTTACATACTCTCTTCTTCCCAAATACGGCTACCGATACGAACCAAAGTTGCTCCTTCTTCTATCGCAACCTTAAAATCCTCACTCATGCCCATCGAAAGCTCACTCATTTCTACCTCAGGTATTTCCAGCGCCTTTAGCTCCAGAGCTAAAGCCTTCAGCTGCCGAAAAATCGGGCGGACTTCTTCCGGGTCACCTGTTAGGGGAGCCATCGTCATCAGTCCCTTAATCCTTATCCCTGGCAACTTGCTAATGTCCGTAATCTCTTCTTTTACTGCTTGGATCGTAAAACCATGTTTACTTACTTCAGCCGCAATATTCACTTGCAAAAGTATATTTATCGTTAAATTATTGTTTACGGCTTGTCTACTGATTTCTTGAGCTAAAGTAAATGAATCCACGGAATGAATTAAACTAACCCTTCCCACCAGGTTTTTTACTTTGTTTCTCTGTAAAGTACCTATGAAATGCCATTCTATCTCTGCAGGAAGAACGGGTTGTTTCCTGTTTAATTCCTGAACTCTGTTTTCCCCAAAAAGACGTTGTCCATAGGCGTAAGCACTTTTAATAGCTTCTATGGGAAGCGTTTTAGATACAGCTAGCAGCCTTACTTCTGATGGAGCTCTCTTTACCTTTAGACATGTTTCTGCTATTTCCTTTTTGACCTCTTTTAAATTTGCTGAAATTTTTTCCATGATACTTGCACCTCTATTAAGCAACTATTACCACAATTTAATTATTAATACGGGAAACTCTTTTGCCTTCACTTACCAATTGAGGAGCAGTAATTACCCAGTCTGTTTCAGCTAAACCTGAGATGACAACTTTACCTTGTAATTGAGCAATTCTCTCCACTTCCTGCCAACTGGCTCTCCCCTTTTTTAAGAGATAAACCCCGTTTTTACCGTCTTTTACTACTAAGACTTTCTCTGGTAGGACTATCCCTTTATAAGTTCCGCTGATTATTTGTCCTTTCTCGTAGCGTTGCAAATTCAAGTCTCCGGCCGTAGATATTTTGAGCAATATTCTATATTCCCCCGTTTTACGGGAAATATCCATGACGTTACCCCTCAAAACAAGATCCTTATTACTATCGCTATCAAGCTTAATCTTAATACTACTTCCTTCTTTTATCCTTTCAGGATACGCCCCTGAACCAATTAAATAAAAATAAAAACAATCCAGGTTATCTACAATTTTACAAATATCTTCTCCAGCCTTAAAAAGCCCATTACCCCGGTTATTACCTTCCTCATTATTCCCCTTGGATTCTCTTTCTCCTGATTTTATTTCTAAATTATGTAATGTTTCTAACTTGTCTAAATCCAACTGCTTCCACAACTCAGGATTACAAAGACTTTCTAAACCATCAGTTGTATAGGAAACCAGTCCTGCCACCGAAGCTTTAATCGGGATCGAACGAGTTTTTTCCAGGCTTGTCCCTTCTATTATCTCCAAATATCCGATCACTGTATCTTTAGCTACTCTCTCACCTTCGTTTTTGGTATTAATAAAATACCCTTTATAAGGTGCTGAAATAACTGTTTCCTGGCGCAGTACGATAAACTCTCCGGCAAACATATCTTCTAATTCGGAATTCTTAGCCTGGATAACCTCCACCGGCAAATAATTAAACACTATTTTGATAAAAAAATAAATAAATACTGCTCCTATCACTAATAGCAATAGCTTGCTGCGTTTCCTTTTTCTTCTCTTGATCACAAAAACCCCGCCTATCAAGGTTCATAAATAGAACAACTTTATTTATATTCTACTACAAACCCTTTTTATCCTGCCAACCTTCTCTTAAATTGTTTATTTATACATAAAAAAGACAAGAGAGCCATCCCTTGTCTTTTCCTCCACTCCTAATTCCCCACATTAGAGTTACGGTATGTTATCAGAAGAACTCTCCGCTGTATAGTTAAATTGCTCACTATACTCACAACATTGCGGTTCCCGTTCAAAAGGCGGGCACGGACAAGATCCATTGGGGAAGGGTAAGTCAATACAGTCTTCATTACTGGTAAGAATACATACAATTGAACGTCCGGATTCCAAAGCAAAATATTCATTTTCCACCGTAACTTCAATTGCATAAGGCGGATATGTGCAAGGAAATTCAGATGGGCGCGGTACTAATAGGGCACGAAGACAATCTAATTTAAGTCTTCTAATACATAAATCTACGGACTCCGGATTACAAAGAATACAACCACCATCAATATCCTCTACCGGAATAGCTACTTCTTTAGTAAAGAATTCACTAGCCATACCAACTTCTAAGCAACCTGACCCCGCATCAAAAAACTCGAACCAGACACGAACCTTGTATTTAACTGTAAATAAAACACAATCATTGACCCGACGGGGGGGCAATACTCGCGGTGGACATGGCTCACATCCCACCCCGCAAATAACGAAATTACTTACCACCGCATTAATAGGGCATGCATCGGCCGGAACCGGATTCCCACATTCTGTTTGGAAAAGATAATAAACATCATGGAAACATTTACTACCGGAAGCACATACTTTTTCCATAATTACAGGAGTATTATTAAACTTCTTCCTAAAACAGCGTCGTGCCAAAGCTTGTATTTCCGGGTTTTGCCAAGCTTCTTTTATCTTGGCCGTTAAGTCCATATTCTCCAAATCAATCCCTCCTTGTTCTTAATTATAAAAATATGTCAGGTTTATGTCTGTTTTATAATATGAACAATTAACTTAGAGGGTATCTTGACTATGAAAATAGGACAAATTATTTTCTAAATGTAACTTACAGATCCAAGAAACTTCCACCTTTTAGACGGAGGGGAGCACATCACCTAGCGCTCTCTTGACTTCCGTTTTTCTCCAGATTTCCTCTGGCCATAGAAGCAAAAATTCCCCCAAAGCAAACCAGAGCAAAGATAAAGAAAGAAACACGTGTGCTTTTGATGACTAGATCCCCGTATAAAGGACTGATGCTTAACTGGCCTAAATAATAGGAAGAAACTAAAGTCATTAAGACCATACTAAAAGACTGCCCGACGATTCTCATTGTTCCTAGTACAGCCGAAGCTACACCATATTCCTTTTTCTCTACAGAGGTCATAATGGCATTATTATTCGGTGCGGCAAAAAAGGCAAAACCAACACCCTGCATGGCTAAATTCAAGATAATAAACCACAAAGGGGTCTCCCGCGAGATAAAGGAAAGAACAAAAAGACCCACCGTCGTTAAAATCATCCCCCAAGTGGCTACTATTCTAGGCTCTATCCGATCGGAAAGTTTCCCCGCAAAAGGAGAAAACAAGGCCTGCAAGATTGGCTGTGACAAGAGAATGAGACCGGCAAGCTGAGAATCAAATCCCCTGGCTACTTGCAGATACAGAGAAAGTAAAAAGCCAATCGCAAAGGTAGCACTATAATTAGCCAGCGCGGCTAAATTAGAAAAGGCAAATACCACATTTTTTCTAATCAACCCTATCTCAAGCAGCGGATGCTTTTGTCTAAGTTCATAAAACACGAAACTGACCATTAGCGCTAAACCGATAAGTAAAAAGGCAACCGCTCCGCCCCACTTAGCTAAAGACGATGAACCATAGATGACAAAGACTAGACCTATCCCATATAAAATTACCCCGACGTAATCGAATTTTTCCCCAGTTATCCCCTGCCATTCTCCGCTCATATGCCGTAAAACAAAATAAAGAACAAGTAGCGCTATCACTGCGGTTAGAAAAAAAATGTATTGCCAACCTAAGTGGTGATTAATCACTCCCCCGATTACCGGACCTAAAGATAACCCCGTATATACCGCCGCAGAATTAAACCCTAAAGCCATTCCCCTTTCCTGGGGAGAATAGGTCAGGGTTAGGATGGGAATAGCCGTAGCAAAGATCATGGCTGAACTCAACCCTTGAATAATCCGAAAAATAATTAAAGAAGGTAATGACCAAGCTAAACCACAGAGAAATGTAGTAAGAGCAAAAAACACTATCCCACCGGTGAAAATCTTTTTCCTCCCGACAATATCGCTAAGTCTACCCAAGGGGAGTAGAAATACCGCCGATGCTAACAAATAAGCATTCATAACCCACCCTAATAAATAAATATCACCGCCAAATTCCTGCCCGATGGTCGGCACTGCCAAATTTAGTGCGCTCCCCATAAAAGGTATCAAAAAAGATGCAGTTGTTATCGCGATTAGCGTATATTTCCTCTTCAAAAACAAAACACCTCTCTTCTTCTCTCAACATCCTCACTATAAACATCATAACAAAAAAAGGGATGACTCTTAAAGAGATCTCCCCTTTTTTGTTATGATGTTTTTTTTCTACACAAGATACCTATAGTTATTCTATCTACGGATAGCTGCTAAGTCAAGCAAACGTTGGTTACCCGAGCCGCGAAAAGCCAAAGAGATATCCTTTAGTTCCTGACGAAACGGCCCGTCCACCAAGAAGTCTGTAACTTCTAATAGTTCGTCACTACCCGGCAGATTTAAGGTTAGAAGTTCTTCATAAACATATCCCGTGTAAGTAACTATATCCAAATCCAATTTCTTCGCTTCCCGAGCCAATGCCGCCATTTCAGTGGCTTGAAGAAACGGCTCTCCCCCGGATAAGGTAAGACCTTTAATCTTGTTCTTTTTCTTTCTCAGCATCTTCCGAATTTCCTGTAGGGTCATCTCTTTTCCGCCCTTTGAATCCCATGTTTGCGGATTATGACAACCCGGGCAATGATGCGGACAGCCTTGAGCAAAAACAACAAACCGTACTCCCGGACCATCAACTACGCTTTCTGTTACTATCCCCGCTATACGCATTAAGCTTCACCTCTTGAACAAACCCTATTTTCTCCAGCACCTCATTAGATAGCCAGAGCACGTCAGACCTCAAATCTCATGTGAACTTTTCTGTTTCTTTCTTCCGCCTTTTTACTCTCATTGAACATCTCTAAAGTGGAAAGATACCCGGTAATGCGACGAATTCTGCTAATCTGACCTTTAGCATGACACTTAGGGCAAGTGTCTGTCTCAATTACACCGTTAAAACCGCATTCCTTACAAATATCCACCGGAAAATTTACCGCGAAATAACCCATATCAGCTTCACACATGGCCCTGATAATTGCTTCAAAAGCCTCTAAGTTATGATGAGGTGCAGAAGGAAGCTCTACATAAGAGATATGTCCGGCGTTACAATACTTGTGGTACGGTCCTTCAATCGTAATCTTATCCATGGCGGTAATCTCATAATCCACCGGTACATGATAAGAATTAGTATACCATTCCTTATCGGTTATACCGGGAACAACCCCGAATCGCTCTAAATCCAATTTAGTAAACTTTCCGCTTAACTGCTCAGCCGGAGTAGCTAAAAGCGTAAAGTTAAGACCGTATTTCTTCGTCGCCTCATCACAGCGTCGACGCATATAACTGATGATAGCTAACCCCAAAGCTTGTGCCTCTTGGCTTTCGCCGTGATGCTTACCGGTTAAAGCAATCAAACATTCGGCCAAACCAATAAAGCCAGTACTTAAGGTGCCATGACGAATCGCTTTTTCCACCGGATCATCAGGTTTTAAATCTTCACTATCCAAATATAGTTTTTGTCCCATCAAAAAGGGGAAATCCTTCACTTTAAGCTTTTTCTGTAAATCGTAGCGTGTTAATAACTGCTTAATCGATAGATTCAGCGTTTCGTCAAGATACTGCCAAAAAAGGGTCAAATCGCCTCCGGCCCTAATCCCCAAACGCGGCAAATTAATCGTGGTAAAAGACAAATTACCCCGCCCATTGGTCACCGCCAGTCCACAGGCATTAGCAATTACTCTGGTTCGACAACCCATATAGGCTACTTCTTCTTCTCGATAGGGAGCATTAAAACTAGCATCCTGATACGAAAAATTAGGTTGCAGTCGTTTGCAAGCTACTCGCAAACTCAGTTTAAACAAGTCATAATTAGGGTCTTCCTCTTCATAATTAATCCCGTCTTTAATCTTAAAAATAACATTGGGAAATAAAGGTGCTTCGCCCTTACCTAAACCCTTTTCAAAGGCCAAGAGAAAATTCTTGGTCAGCATTCGTCCCGACCAGGAAGTATCTGTTCCTAAATTAATACTGGAAAAAGGGACCTGGGCTCCCGCACGAGAGTTGTGGACAAAAATCCCTTCCGTAGTTAAGAAATTCTCGTTATCGGCAACAGAAATATCATAAACATATTCTTCAAAGGCTTCTTCCGCAAACTCTTTTACCGTCATTGGCCAGAGGCGCAAAACCTTCATTATTACTTCAAGTAATTTTTCAAACTTCCGATTCTGTTCTAAAATTCGCTTAGCCCATTCCATTACTAGTTCTGGACTCTGACAATGATTATGAATACGACTTCCCGTCTCCTTATTAACTGTTTCCGGTAGATAAAAACGCTGTAACATCTCCTTATACGCATAATATACAGGTAACGCCTTACAATACCGGGGTAATTCCTTTTCTGTTAACATTTTTAATAAATAATACCTTGCTGAAGTTTTAATTTGGGGCACAACTGAACATAATTGGTCTAACCAAAACTCTTTACCGGATAGTTTTTCAACCTGTATTTTTTCCTCATCATCTAAAATTCTGCTCGCCAAATCTACAGCGGTTTTCTCCAGATAAGCGGGGGTAATACGGTAATTATAAGCATTGCTACAATGTATACCGTAAACATCTTTAAGCAAAG
>Ga0265294_10002523_pt1 | contig 24012 bp, 21 predicted proteins | sample MunlanPumphouse3_FD_192504 | JGI IMG/M metagenome (GOLD analysis project Ga0265294, IMG submission 192504) | Groundwater microbial communities from a municipal landfill in Southern Ontario, Canada - Pumphouse #3 | ecosystem: Environmental > Aquatic > Deep subsurface > Groundwater | place... | reverse complement strand
CATTCCCTCGTCAAGATCGCGCCAAGTTATACATTTTAAGCGTTCCAGCCCCGGAAAATCACGCCCCGGCTCAATCATATCGGCCAGATAAATAATTTTATCCAGTTCACTCATATGTAGAGAACCCAGGGTATGATTTTTGACCGCCTGCAAAATCTCCTCATCGTCCAGTCCCAATTCCGTTTTAAGGAGAAAAGCACCCACCGGAGCGTGCAGGAGGTCAGGTACCAGACGATCCACCTCATGTTCCAGTAAATTATTTATAGTGGCGATGTTAAGAAGCTCGGAGGCAGCTATTCCCTTGGCATAGTCGTGCAAAATTCCGGTCAGATATGCTTTTTCCGGATTCACTCCGTAATTTGCGGCCAGATCCCGGGCCACTGCGGCTACCTGCAGGGAGTGCTGCCAGCGCCTGCTGGACAGGCGGGATTTAATAATGGCCAGGGCCTCCTGTTCACTAAACATCCTTTTCCCTTCCTTCTCACCGATATAGTCCCTTGTCCAGAATGTATTGTTCCACTACCAATGGCAAGAGATACTTTATCGGCCTGCTTTCCGCCACTCTCTGCCTAATATCAGTAGAGGAAATATCCAGTCCCGGTATGGGTAGAAATTCCATCCGTTCCCATAATATTGGAGGAAGATTTTTAAGCGCCGGATCACTGCGCTCTATTACATAGCCGGGCCGGGTTACTACCACAAAACGGCATAATCCGGATAACTCCCGGTAGTCTTTCCAGGTGTCCATCATCAGCAAGGAGTCGGCCCCCATAATAAAAAAGAGGTCGGTAGCGGGATACTGTTGCAAGAAATAGCACACGGTATCAATAGTATAGGACTTTCCTGTTCTTTTCATTTCCAAATCAGATATTGCAAAGGCAGGATTACCCTGAATAGCCAACTTTACCATCTTATAGCGGTGCTCACTATCCAGTACTTCATTGATTTCTTTGTGAGGCGGGCGGGCTGCCGGCATAAAAATAACCCGGTTTAATTTAAACTCATGACGGACAAATTCAGCAGCTATGAGATGCCCGTAATGAACCGGGTCAAAAGTTCCACCCATAATGCCTATAGAATTAAACCTTTGCATCAAATCACCAGCCCCTTATCTTTCAATAATACCCATAGCTCAATAAAAACGCAAATTGACCAGCATATACCTGATAGAGGGGCTCGGGCTTTGCGCTTTGCTGGCATTAAGAAAACATCTATAATAGTAATATCAACAGTTTCAGGGGTGGAATATGCAAAAGGAAATAAAGATAATTTTTCATAATCAGGGCCTGCGCAGCTATATTGAGGTTGACCTCTGCAGCGAATGCCCTCGCCAGGATGATAAAGGCTGCTGTGGTTTTTACTCGCCGGTTTTTTATAGCAGTGATTTTGCCTATCTGTTAAAAAATGAGCCGGGCCTGGTTGACAGGCTACTGCAATTAAACAATATAACCATATTGGATGCATCAGTGACTATAAACAACAGTATAGACGGTGACAGCTACCGCTGCTATTTTCATAGTAAAGAAGGTGGTTGCATGCTGAATCAGCACCTGCGCGAATCAGTCTGCCGTCATTTTGTCTGTCCGGGTATCGCCTGGGAACAAGAAGAGAAGCTGCGTCCCTGGAAGGAATTTTTTGACCGCTTGTCAGACTACGAAATTGAACTGAACAACCGCATTGCTGCCCGCTTGCGGGAAAAAGGCTTGACTCTGCGCGATGCCAGTAAGCGTGAGCAATTTTTCGAGGAATTGCTGGCTATTTTTGAGCAGGAAACCAGTGTATTACCTGAATTCTTCAGTAAACAACCAGCCCGACAAGAGGCTCTTATAACCAGGAAAATAATCTATGGCCGGGAGTGGCCTTTATAAGTTATAATTTGAAGTTAGATGCACTATTAAATTTACTTTAAGAGCGGGAGGTATGTTTTTAATGAATTGGGATGCCAATAACGGTATACTGGATAGCGTGCTTGGCGCCATAGGCAGGACACCCTTGATACGACTGAAACGCATAGCAGCCGATATTAACGCCGACATTTGCATAAAGCTGGAATATGCCAACCCCAGCGGAAGTTTAAAAGACCGGGTAGTCCATAAAATAGTGGAAATGGCTGAGCAGCGTGGAGAACTTAAACCGGGTATGATTCTTCTGGAAGGTACTACCGGTAATACCGGTATAGCGACAGCAATGGTGGGGGCGGCCAAGGGCTACAAGGTAATAATTGTCATGCCTGAGGGAATGACGGAAGAGAGAAAAAAAACCATTCGAGCCTATGGAGCCGAGCTGGTGCTTACCCCTGGAGCTGAGTCTGATGTTGATTTGGTTCTGGTAGAGGTGGAGAAAATAAAACAGCAGTACGGGGATCAGGTATTTGAAATCGGCCAATTCGTCCGTCAGGATAACCTTATGGCTCACATTGAAAATACGGCGCCGGAAATCTGGGAACAGACCGCAGGCAAGGTGGATGCTTTCGTAATGTGCCAGGGTACCGGGGGAACGGTAACCGGTAACGCCAAATTCTTAAAAGAAATGAACCCGGCTATTAAAGTCTATATTTCTGAACCAGCCGAATCACCCATCCTGGCTCGCGGGGTTATTGGCCCCCATAAAGTACAGGGAATTGCCGATGGTCTTATACCGGAAATACTGGATTTGCAATATATTGATGGCATTATCCTGGTAAGCTCAGATGAATCCATGGAAACTGCCCGGGAAGTGGCCCGAAAAGAGGGTATTTTCTGTGGTACCTCCTCCGGCTGCAATGTTGCCGCGGCTCGTAAATTAGCCCAAAAATATCCTGAATTAAAGTGTATTGTTACTATTGTTAATGATAACGGCCTGCGCTATCTTTCCTCGGAGCTATGTGGTGCCGAGGTTAAACGGGAACTACTGGAACGCGACTATGCCTTAAGCCAGGAAAACCTGGATAAACTGGCATCATACCAACTGGAAGTAATAAAATAAGTTGTTTTTAGTAGAAATAACTAGTAAAAAGTATAAGAACCGGTGTAGCCGGTTCTTTTTTATTTGAATATTTTTATACATTATGGTATGAATTGGTTAAGAATTGCGATTATACTGGACTTATGTGCCGATATTTTTCATTTATGTATCATTTAGGGAGAAGGGAGGAAACTTTGTGATTTAACCTCTTATAGATATTTTAATACCTGTAGGGGCTAATCCAGTGTTCGCCCTGGGTCTGGATTTAACCTCTCATAGAGATTTTCACACAATGGAAGAGGAGAGTGCTGTTATGAAGGTAAATAACATGAAAACTATTACCAAGCTTTTTGCCGGTTTTCTACTACTGGCCTTATTAATTGCTGTTGTTGGTTTCCTTAACTGGAAGGATGTACAGAAGGTGAACCAGGGGGTAGACGAAATTTATGGCCAGATATTACTACCATCTAAACATCTGGCGGCTATAGACTCCGCGTTGCTTGAATCAGGTAGAGACAGTTTGGAGTTGACCCTGGTAAGCAGTGCGGACCAGAGACAGGCTATCAAGCAGTCTATTAACCAAAAGTTGAGTATGACTCAAGCTGAAATAGAAGAGTACAAGACTTATAATATTACCGCGGCAGAAAAACAGGAAATAGACAAACTGGAACAAGCGTATAAATCTTATGTAGAGAATATAAATAGGTACATAAGCTTCGTTGAAAAAGGTGAAAATGACCAGGCTATGGCCCTATTAGCAGGCGGTCTTACGGAGGATACAAATAATATTGATGCAGCTACTGATTCCCTCGATAATATGAACGAAAATGCAGCTGAACAATTGCACATAAACGCCGAGACAGTATACTCCCAGGCCACCATGAAAATATTTATTTTTACCTTGCTGGCCGTGCTACTGGCAATAGGGGCAGCTTTTTACCTGGCTAACAATATTGCAACTCCTATGGCTGCAGCGGCAAAATTTATAAAAGAGATGTCCCAGGGTGATTTAACCCAGAGGGTATCCGAGAATCTCTTACAGCGTCAAGATGAGGTAGGTATTCTAGCTCAGGGCTTGGACGAAATGGTTCGCAATACTTCAGGCCTGATTGCTAATATAGCAACAGCCGCCCGGGAAGTGGGGGAAAATAGCCAGCAACTGTCTATGGTAGCTCAGAATGTAGTAGCTACTACCGAAGAGTCCTCCGCAGCTACGGAAGAAGTTGCTGCCGGATTGGAAGAGGTTTCCGCTGCTACCGAGCAGATGACTGCCTCCGGTCAGGAAATTGGAGCAGCTCTGGAAGAAGTAGACCAGAAGATGAATAATAGTAACCAGCAAGCCCGGGATGTTCAGGAAAAAGCCCTGAAGATTCAGCAGGCAGCTCAGGATTCTACCGATTCTGCCCATAGTGTTTATGAAAACATTGAAGCTAAATTGCTTAAAGCTATTGAAGAGGCCCGAGTGGTGGAGGAGATATCCAGCCTGGCAAGTAATATAAGTGCTATAGCCGACCAGACTAACCTGCTGGCATTAAACGCTGCCATTGAAGCTGCCCGTGCCGGGGAACAGGGTCGCGGCTTTGCTGTAGTTGCTGAAGAGGTTAGAACCCTGGCCGAACAATCGGCTACTACCGTTTCCAGTATTCAAAGCCTTACCGTACAAGTACAGCATGCTATAGCCAATCTGGTAGAAAACTCCAATGAATTGCTCAAGTTTATTGACCAAACCATGCTTAAGGAATTGGCAAATATGAACGAGATTGGCCAACAGTATGCCAGCGATGCCAAATCTTTTGAGGGCACCAGCGGTAAAGTGGCAGAACTGACTAATAATGTAGTTGCCGCTTTCAACGAGATTAACCAGGCTATAGAATCAGTTGCAGCTACCATGGAACAGAGCAGCGCCGGAGCCCAGGAGGTCGCCCGGGGAGCCCAGGAAGGCAGTCGCGCCATGATAGATGTAAACGAGACTGCCTCCCGCCTGGCAGAAATGGCAGAGCAATTACAAGAAATGGTGGGTAATTTTAAGGTTTGATGATGTGTAGGGAACGGCCCCTGTGCCGTTCCGTCATGGGTTAGAAACAAAATAGAATTAATTAGAAAATAGACTTTTAATAGACGCGGAAGGAAGCGGGTTTTTTAAAATAATAAACCCACCCGCTATTTTTATAGGTGGTTGCGACCTTCGGCCAGGACGGTTAATTATGATTTACATAGATTCCTTTTTCTTAACTATTATCAGTGTTAATCATAAAAATCTGTGTCCTTCTGCGTCAGAAAATATTGGAACCAAATTAATCTTATTTTAATAGGTGATTACGACCTTCGACCATGAAGGGTAATTAGATAATAGAAGCCCCGTTATACTACGTATAGCGGGGCTTTTATTTATGCCGTTTTGCGTAGTATCGCACGAACTGCCGCACCCCATCTGCTTAACATTTGTCCCAGGGATTTTCGCCTCGTATATAGGACATAGCCAGCTATAACCAGAATAGCCATTAGTACGGTAAGCCACTCAAAATTATTACTAATAAAGCTGACCGCCTGTTGCCCAATGGCCATAATCAGTATGGCTTCGGTGAAAAAACGCAGTCCCCGTCCCAACAGAGAGGCTAATATAAAGGGGGTTAGACTCATGGTAAAAATCCCGGCTGATATAGTAAATACTTTGTAGGGAATCGGAGTTAGTCCAGCCAGAAACATAGCCCAGGCTCCGTAACGGTTGAACATAGACTCTACCTTCGCAACTGCCTGGGGTGAAGCAAAGCGGTAAAGCAAAGGATGGCCAATTATCTTGCCCAGCATATAACCCAGATAACCGCCGGCAACTGAAGCCAGGGTACAAAGTAATGCGTAGATAAGAGCATTTACCGGGTTGGATAAACAAAGCGGGATAAGTAATAAATCTGGTGGAATGGGAAAAAAAGATGATTCAGCAAATGCCAATACCAGCAATCCCCATAGTCCATAAGCTTCAAAAATGGCCAGCATAGATTCCAACAATTTCTTCTCTCCCTTGTTTAAAGTGAGGGGTGAGGGGTACCGATACCTCCCTCACTCCTGGATAGCAACATAATTTATTACCTTGTCTGCCCATCCCCGTAAACGATGAATTTGGTGGTGGTTAGCTCCTGTAAGCCCATAGGACCACGGGCATGCAGCTTTTGGGTGCTAATCCCCATTTCCGCACCAAAGCCGAAAACATTACCATCGGTAAAGCGAGTAGAAGCATTGGCATAAACTGCAGCTGCATCCACGGCTGCCATAAAACGCCTTACATTACTGTAATCCTGACTGACTATAGCCTCACTATGGCCGGTACCATGGGTATTAATATGCTCTATGGCCTCTTCCACACTATCTACGATTTTCACTGCCAGAATCAGGTCCAGATATTCCGTATCCCAATCCTCGGGAGCAGCAGGCTTTACATGACCGACTATCTTGCGACTACGCTCACAGGCCCGTATTTCTACCCCTGCCTCTTCCAATTCCTTGATCATTGCGGGCAGAAACTCCCCGGCCACAGCTTCATGAACCAGCAGGGTTTCAACAGCATTGCATACTGAAGGCCGCTGTACCTTGGCATTAAAAACGATAGGGGGGGCTTTGTCAAGGTCAGCATATTCATCCACGTAAACATGGCAATTGCCCATACCGGTCATGATATATGGTACAGTAGCATTATTCATTACCGCCTGTTTTAATCCCTTACCCCCACGGGGAATTAAGACATCCAGGTAGTCGTTCATCTTCATCATAAATACAGCCGCTTCCCGATCCTCGCTGTCAACCAGCTGTATAGCCCCCTCCGGTATGCCGCATTTAACCGCTGCAGCCGCTATAAGGCGGGCAATCACCCGATTGGAATTAAGCGCTTCTTCCCCGCCCCGCAAAAGAATGGCATTGCCAGCCTTCAGGCATAGCCCGGCAGCATCGGCAGTAACATTGGGACGAGACTCGTAAATTATACCAATAACACCTATAGGGGTGCGAATGCGGCCTACCTCCAGACCATTAGGCCGGCGCCACATTCCCAGTACTTCTCCCACCGGATCGGGCAGGGCTGCGATTTCCCTTAAACCTTGAGCCATATCCTTAACCCGGGAGTCATCCAGGGTCAAGCGTTCGAGCAGGGCTGAGCTCAGTCCCTGTTCGCGACCATTTTCTAAATCCACCTGATTGGCTTTTAAGAGTTCGGGAATATTTGTTTCCAAGGTATCTGCCATGGCCATCAGGGCCTCATTTTTAATGGTGGTAGATGCGGTAGCCAGGTATCGCGCCGCCACCCGGGCCTTCCTCCCCTGCTCCAGCATAAGTGCCTGTAAATTACTATCCATACCTCTCTCTCCTTTTCTACTGGTGTTCCACCCATAAATTATTGCGATGGATTACTTCATCGTAGTCCTTATCCTGCAGGACCTTTTCTATTTCCGAGCTTTTTTTGCCGGCAATTAACCTGATTTCATCGGAGCTATAATTAACCATACCGCGGGCAATTTCCCGTTTATCATCCACCGCAACTACAGCAACCACCGTGCCCCGGTCAAAATCCCCCTCAACTGCAATAACACCCGAAGGCAATAAGCTTTTGCCCTTCTGTAATAAAGCGACTTCGGCACCAGCGTCAACCAGCACCTGACCCTGAGGTAAAGTACCAAAGGCTATCCACTTTTTACGCGCCTGCAATTTTTCTTCCCGGGGTATAAACAGGGTTCCAATCTCTTTACCATCCATAATCTGGCGAATAACATTTTCGCCGTCACTATTGGCAATAATCATAGGTATACCCGCGGCCATACATATACGGGCCGCTTTCAGTTTAGTCAGCATTCCCCCGCTGGAAAAGCTGCTGCCCCGGTTTTTCGAACTCTCCTCCATCATTGCGGTAATTTCATCAACCTCGGTGTGAAGACTAGCGTTCCGGTTCACCCGGGGATCGGAATCATATAGCCCATCAACATCTGATAAAATTATCAGTAAATCAGCATCAACAATACCGGCCACCAGAGCCGACAAAGTATCATTATCACCAAACTTTATTTCCTCTACCACCACGGTATCATTTTCGTTAATAATAGGAATTACCCCCAGATCCAGTATGGCCAGAAGGGCATTAGTAGCATTCAGATAACGAAGACGTTCATCCAAATCTCCCCGGGTTAAAAGCACCTGGGCTACCGTTTTATTGTATTCGGAGAAAAGCTTTTCATAGAGTTGCACCAGGGCACCCTGACCTATAGCTGCCAGGGCCTGTTTTTCCGGCATAGTTCGGGGAATCTTCTTATACCCCATACGGCTGGCGCCCACCCCTATAGCCCCGGAGCTTACCAGTAAAACCTCCATCCCCCGGTTATGTAAATCGGCCAATTCTCTCACCAGACGTTCAATCCTATGTAAATTAAGCTGGCCATTACTGTAGGTTAAGGTACTGGTACCTATTTTAACTACTACCCGGCGACAGGCCTTTAAATTCTTACGCCTGTTCAATTTCCCACCTCCAGGCTTATTCGCTATACTCAAACTCGAAGTCACTGATTTTTACAGTATCTCCCGGCTTAATCCCCTGTCTGCGCAGAGCTTCCTCCAGCCCCATTTTCTCGGCTATCCTTTGAAATCTCTGCAAACCTTCATCAGTAGCAAAATTAGTCATGGCCAGAAGTTTTTCGATTCTTTTACCGCTGACTTCAAATACGCCGTTTACTCTTTCTATTCTAAACGTTTCTTCTTCCTCAAAGCGCCGCATTACCGGTTCTTCTCCGCTGACAACAATATCCCGGGGTACGGACTGCACAAGCCGGAAGGTCTCTTCTACCAGAACATTGACTCCCAGACCAGTAACAGCAGAAACCGCATGGACCAGATGGCCAAATTTCGCCCGCAGTCGCTCATAGTTGGCCTGGGCCTCAGGGACGTCCATCTTATTGGCTACAATTAAAAAAGGCCTTTTCATTAAATCAGGCCGGTACAGCTCCAGTTCCTGGCGCAATACCTGGTAATCCTCTAGTACGTCCCGCCCCTCGGTCTGAGCAGTATCCAGTACAAAAAGCAAGACCCGGGTTCTTTCTATGTGACGCAGGAATTCATGACCCAGTCCCAAGCCCTGGTGGGCACCTTCAATTAAACCAGGTATATCAGCTACAACAAATGATTCTTTACTCCTGGTCATTACCACACCCAGGTTGGGTACCAGGGTAGTAAAGGGATAGTCCGCTATTTTAGGTCGGGCTGCAGAAATACGCGAGATTAATGTGGATTTACCCGCATTGGGGAAACCTACCAACCCTACATCAGCCAGGAGTTTTAATTCCAGCTTAACCCACCTTTCCTGACCGGGTTCCCCATTTTCAGATAACGAAGGTGCTTTATTGAGAGAGGTAGCAAAACGGGCATTTCCCCGACCTCCGCGGCCACCCCGAGCTACTACCACTTCCTGCCCATTCTTGGTAAGGTCGGCAATTACTTCACCGCTATCATCGTCCCGAATTACCGTTCCTACCGGTACCTTTACGGTGAAATCCTCGCCCCCCGCACCGTGCATGTTTTTCCCCTGTCCATGAGCACCGCGAATAGCCTTGAAATGCCGGCGGTACTTAAAGTCCATCAGAGTGCTGAGACCTTCATCGGCTATAAATATGACATTGCCGCCTCTGCCTCCATCGCCTCCGGCAGGACCGCCCATAGGCACATATTTTTCCCGACGAAATGCTACTATACCGTTTCCACCATCTCCGCCGCGCACGTATATCCTGGCATGATCAACAAACATTATTTCAACTCCTCGACAATTACCTTAAGCGTTCCTGCTCGGGGCTCTTCCCATTCAAACAACATGGTAACCCCTGCCCCACCCTCCAAGAAGGAAAGGTATATAATTGGGTCATCGTCCATACCATTAAACTCCGGCGATAAGGACGCCAGAGTATTAAAAGGCTGGTTTTGCATTTTTAATATAGTCCAGGAATTAACCTGAAGTTCTCTATATTTCAATATTATGCCCAAATCACGAGCCCTTAGCAGTTGCTGGTAAAAATACAAGGCTGCTTCTGCATCCAGGCTTTCGAAAATATTTCGCTCGGTTGCCAGCTCTTCCACTATATCAAGTAAGTACCTTTTAGCCTGTTCAGGCCGGTCCAGATCGATATAGCCCAGAATTACCTGCAAATAGTTGCCAAAATCGTGTCTCACTCTTCTTAAGATAGCCAGCGCCTGTTCTGCTTCCATTAGCTTACCCCCTGCATTACCTAATAATAGCAAAAAACCCCGAAAAGCTCCAGGGATACTGTTGTGGCATCAATATACTAAAGTAAGTCTAAAAAATAAAGGGGAAAGCACCGCTTTCCCCTACTATACCCTTTTAATCCAGTTTTAGACTATATGCTAACACTGTCCAGCGGATAAACGCTGACCTGCTTCTTTTCTCTGCCTTTTCTCTCATATTTAACGGTTCCATCTACTATAGCAAACAGGGTATCATCGCCACCGATCATGACGTTATTACCAGGGTGGATTTTGGTGCCGCGCTGTCTTACCAGGATATTACCGGCACTAACTACCTGGCCATCATATCTCTTAACCCCTAGCCTTTTTGACTTACTGTCTCTTCCGTTTCTGGAACTACCAACACCCTTTTTATGAGCAAATAACTGTAAATCGAATTTAAACATTTTAAGACCTCCTCACTTCTAGTTTTATAAAATTACTATAAGCTTCTTGCATGGAAAGCATTCCTGCTTCCATGGTAGAAAGTATAATCTGGGCATTTTCCATATCTTCCCGGTTTAGTCCAGAGGGAAGGTGGCACTGCAACCATCCCTCTTCCACCCGGTACTCGGGTTGTATACTAAGGTTTATACATAGTCCCAGGAGAGTGGTCTGAGCTACTGCCGATACTCCGGCACAGTATATATCCTGCCCTTCAGGGGCAAAACCAGCATGGCCTTTGACCTGGAAAGATGTTATATCTTTGCCCTGGTAGTTTATCCTTACCTCAATCATTAAGCTTCAATCTTTAATACTTTTATTCTGGTGAAGGGTTGCCGGTGACCCTGTTTTTTACGATAGTTCTTTCTCTTCTTATACTTGTAAACTACAACCTTCTTATCTCGACCCTGTTCCACAACCTCAATTTCAACCCGGGCATTGCTCACCAGTGGGTTGCCCACCTTAACATTACCATTCTCATCATTAACCATGAGCACCTTGTCAATACTCAAATGATCCCCGGCTGCGGCTTCCAGTTTCTCCACTTTAAGCACTGTACCTTCGCTAACTTTGTACTGCTTGCCGCCACTTTCAATTACTGCGTACATCTATAAAACACCTCCATATTTTGAGACTCGCCGGTCACCAGGCAGGCTACAAGCCATTTAGAAGCCTGAACCGGGCGGTTGCAAAACATGCAACCCAAACTAAAAATTAACATAAATAAAGAATTAAGTCAAGATCAGAGAAGGGCGATAAATTAGAAATTAAAAATTAAAAATTCTATCCCGTATAAATCTTGTAATCAACCAGAGCCAGGTCAGGGTTGGCCAATAGTTTCACCTTTTTCTGGGTACGCTTTTCTATATAGCCCAGATTTTTCTCATCATTATAGATAAACTCCAGCAAACGCGGGTTAGCTTCGCAGATTATCTCCTCATTCTCCACATAGCCCATGTTGGCCAGTTTCCTTTTCACTTCACAAGACAGGGCAAACAGATTAATCATCCGTCCCCGGCCGTTGCAATTGGCACATTCATCAGTGAAAAACTCGAACACCCCATAACGTGATTTCTTGCGCGTCATTTCCAAAAATCCCAGCCCGGTCATGCCTATAATGCGGGTATGGGCCTTATCCTTGGCCAGCTCTTTTTTCAGAACAGTAATTATTGTATCTTCATTTTCTTTGTTTCTCATATCAATAAAATCTATGAGAATAATCCCCCCCAGACTGCGCAGCCTCAACTGCCGGGGAATCTCCACCGCTGCTTCCAGGTTAAGCTTGAAAACCGTTTCTTCAAAATCATTTTTGCCGGTATACTTGCCGCTGTTAACATCAATTACGGTCATAGCCTCAGTTTCATCAATGATTAGATAGCCGCCATTACGCAGCCATACTTTGCGGCGCAGGGTGCGGCGGATATCTTTTTCCAGTCCGTATTTCTCGAACAAGTCACCCTCTTCAAACTGCACCGTAAAATCAAAGTTGAATTTCTTCTTACTCATATAGGCAATAATTTTTTCTTTTAATTTTTCATTATTAATTACTACCCGGCGGATATCACTATCCAGGTAATCTCGTAAGGTTCTCTCCAATACATCAATATCTTCATAAATCAGACTGGGAGCACGCATACGCTCAAAGCGCTGATTTATTTCCTGCCAAACCTGCAAAAGCTCCTGCATTTCATCAAGGATTTCATCATCCTCGGCTTCATGGCAGGCGGTACGCAGGATTATTCCCATCTCCGCTGGTTTATTTTTTTCCATTAGATGGCGCAGGTGCTCGCGGCGCTCATCATCAGTCAGCTTACGGGATATGGATACTTCGTTCTGGCAGGGCAAGAGCACAATAAAATGACCGGGAATAGTTAAGTTCCCGGTTACCCGCGCTCCCTTCTCCGAAAAGGCTTCCTTCTTTACCTGCACCATAATATCCTGGCCGCTCTTTAACAGATCCAGGCCATTACTACCCCGCCTGGCCCCAGGAAACACAACATCGCCGGCATACAAAAAAGCATTCTTGCTCAATCCTATATCAACAAAGGCACAGGAAAGCCCCGGTAATATATCTTTTACCTTACCTTTATATACATTACCTACGTTTTCGTCCTGATCTGCCCAGAAAACCTCGACTAGTCTGCCATCCTCTACAATAGCTACCCGCGATTCCCAGGGATAAATTTCTGCAATAATCTCTCGTTCCAAGTTACTTCACCTTTTCCAGTGGAGTAAAAAAATCGTCTTTTACTCTGATGTAATTACCGCTGCGGAACACATCCAGTATATCTTCTTTATTAATACCGGTTATTACCAATAATTCCATTAGTTCATCATAACGTACATTAAGAGGTTCTCCGATACTTCCCCATATATCAATAATAGCAAATTTATGCCACCTATTCACTTCAATTTTTAAAATCCCGGGTCGTAAATTTTTATCCAGGTCCTTTTTTTTACCTCGACTTTTAACTACCAGGTCGTCTCTTTGCAGAACGATGTCTTTCCATTGTTCCATTTCTTCCACCGGCTTACGAACAACAAAAGAATAGCAAGCACAATTAATACTGTTCATTAGGGCAGGAATAGTGGCAGCAATTTGTATGCAGGCTATAATTTTAACATCCGGAGGCAGGGTAAGGTTCATTTTCTCAACAAATTCACTGCAACTCATCTCCTGCTCCAGCTCCAGGTCAAAATACTCGCGCTTACCCCACAGACCTACCGGTAATACTGTTCCCAGGGAAAGGCGTATATGAGGATTAAAACCCTCGCTCAGGGCAAAAGGTATCCTGGCCCGGCGCAAGGTTCGAGCCATAAGCTTCATCATATCCAGGGTAGATAAAAACCGAAGATCCGATCCCACACTATACTCAGCTCTCAACCGCAACGGAATAACCCTCCTTAATCTGAAGGTCGACCCCCAGAGCTATACAAACCCCGCAGTCCCTGCACCCTTCCTGGCGGCAATCCGGGGTGCTTATCCCCTTCTCTGCTCTTTCGTTCTCTTCAATCAGGTACTCCCGGTCAATCCCAGTTTCGATGAAATCCCAGGGAAATACTTCTTCGTAGTTACGCTGCCGCAGGTTATAAAAATCAGGGGCAATATCACATTCCTGCAGGGCTTCTATCCAGCGGTCAAAGTGAAAATACTCCGACCAGCCATCAAATTTACAACCTTTTTGCCAGGCCTTAAAGATAGCGACTGCCAGGCGGCGGTCACCCCGGGCCATAACCCCCTCCAGGTAACTGGTTTCACTATCATGGAAACTGAGTTTAATACGGCGCTGCTTTTCCCTCATCATATACCGGCGTTTCTTATCTAGTTCCTCAACACTGTTCTGTGCCCGCCACTGAAAAGGGGTATGGGCTTTGGGTACAAAAGAGGCCAGACTGGCCCGGATTTCTACCGGGCGCCGGGAGTACCGGTCACCAATAGCCTTGACCTTTCTAATCAGCTCTATGGTCCCGTCCAGGTCCGCTTCGGTCTCACCGGGCAGACCAATCATAAAGTAAAGTTTAAGGGAATTCCAGCCTGATTTAAAGGCAGCTTCCACCGCACTAAACAATTGTTCTTCACTTACATTTTTGTTTATAACATCCCGCAAACGCTGGGTTCCAGCCTCCGGCGCCAGGGTTAAGGTAGTTTTACGTACCTTTTGTACCTCATTGGCCAGATCAATAGAAAATGCGTCAACCCGTAGCGAAGGAAGGGAGACTCCTGTACCCTGGGGGCCATATTCCTTTACCAAATCTTTTACCAGGGGACTTACCCCGGAATAGTCCAGCGTACTTAAAGATGCCAGCGATATTTCATCATAACCCGTACTGGCCAGCTGTGCTGCCGCCTGTTTCTTAAGAGTATCCACACTGCGCTCCCGTACCGGACGATAAACCATGCCGGCATGGCAGAAACGGCAGCTGCGCTGGCAGCCCCGCATGACTTCCAGTACCGCACGGTCATGGACAATTTCCATATAGGGTACAATCGGTTTGTCCGGGTAATAAGCCTGATCCAGATCCTGCACCACTCGCCGGCGCACTTTAGCCGGTGCCTCTTTGGCCACAGGTGCCATACTCTTTATAGTACCATCATTTTTGTATTCTACCCGGTAAAGGGCAGGTATATATACCCCTTCTATCCGGGCCAGTTGTTGGAGCAGCTCATCCCGTGCCATTTCCCGGTTCTTATATACACAGTCCAGAAACTCCAGCGTTACCTCTTCGCCATCACCAATCAGGAAAGCATCAAAAAATTCAGCAAAAGGCTCCGGATTAAAGACTACCGGCCCCCCGGCAATTACCAGCGGGCATCCCTTTTGGCGTTCACTTGACCACAGGGGTATCCCGGACAAATCTAACATGTTGAGTACATTGGTAATAGACAACTCATATTGTAAGGAAAACCCGACTACATCAAAATCATTTAAGGGGCGAAAGGACTCCAGACTATACAGGGGTATGTTTTCCCGCCGCATAACCTCTTCCATATCCGGCCAGGGGGCAAAAGAGCGCTCCATCAGGTGATTACTCTTTTCATTTACCAGACCGTAAAGAATCTTCCCACCAATATGGGACATGCCTACTTCATAGACATCAGGAAAGGCAAAAACCATTTTAGCCTGAGCCTGTTCCCAGTCCTTTTTTGTCATATTAACTTCCCCACCGGTATAACGAGCCGGTTTGGACACCTGCGGTAAAATATCCCGAAATAACCTATCCTTCACTAACGCTGCCTCCATATCTTAAGAGCATTCTTTATAGTATCATATAAAAATGCCGTAAAATCAATTCTGATTCGTACGGCATTTGTTAACCAACTCCCGGTTAGCAGTATTATTCTTTATTAATTCCATTTTTGCAAATGGCTTCAAACAACTCCAGTTTAGTAATAGTGTATGAGGTAATCGCCAGCACGGTTATTTTGTTAATCCATACATACAAGAATCAAAAATCTGGCCATTTTTGTAGACACTCTTTCTCAAAACACCCTCCAATTAAAATCCTGCCTTTTTGAGTACTTTTCTGGAACCTATATTATATGCAAACGGCTCCGCAAAAATTCTAACAATATCAAGTTCTTCAACCTTGTCTTTGAACTACGACACATTGTAATCTGGTACAATTGTGTTGAATAGAGTCAACCCAGCAAATCATTGCCAACATTTTGCACGTTAGCGGGAATATGTCCACAGTGTTTTTAGCTTTTACCAGCTCCGAGAACAAGTCCAGAGTTATTTCCGTCCTCCACGTTTCTTATAATCCTTTTGAATCTCGTCATTCCATCCTTCCGGCATAGCGGCGCACTCACGGAATGTGGCGACCGCCTCACTCATCACACGAAAATTCAATTCAACGCCCTCACTATCTGCGTGGTAGTTCTGCGCGCGGTCTGTGGAAATCCCGAACCGTCCTGCAGTTTCAACAGCGTCGATGTTTGCACCGAGAAAGATAAACTCCCACCCGTAATTTCTCTTTTGCCTCTCGATCTGCGCCTTGACCTTATCAGCCGAATATTCGCGGCTGGAGTTCTCCTCGCCGTCCGTAATTATTATAAACATAACCTTCTCAGCACGGTAATCGTCGGCTGTGTGTTTTTGAGCGTTGCCAATTTTGTGGATTGTCATGCCAATGGCATCAAGAAGTGCCGTCGAGCCGCCAACAGCATATTCTTTTTCGGTAATTGAGTTGATCGCCTTGATGTCGATACGGTCGTGGAGCAGTTCATAGTTGTTGTTGAACAGCACAGTCGTAATGTGGCATTCTCCGTCTACCGACTTTTGCTTTTCGAGCATCGAGTTGTAACCACCGATTGTATCTGTCTCCAAGCCGCCCATTGAGCCGCTCTTGTCGAGTATAAAAACTAGTTCTGTTAATCCTTTTTTCATTTCCGTGTCCTCCCTTAAGTTTTATTGTGACTTAAGGATAACACTTATAGAAAAATGGACGGTCGCTTAGAAAGCGACAAAATACGGTTTGAAATAATGCGTTACTTCGTATTCTTTTGATACGGCCGCCAATGGGAGTCGGGATGGGTGTCGGGGGTGGTTGTCAACAGTTGTACAATTAGCTAAGCCGTTTTCATATTTTCCGAATGCAATCCAGCGGCAGTTATTTCCAGTTGCGATCGCGTGTATATCTCTCAGACATTCAAGTAAATAAGGACGTATCATTATTGGTTTGCCCCAACCTGCCCATAGTGTCAATTCGCGTTCTCGAAGCAATTCAGTAATATATTTAATATTCTCGCCATGTAACGCAACATCGATTTTTTCAGGCAATCCATTCGGGTCGGTTGATCGATGTGGGTATATATTCAGCATAATCCACCCATCGTACCCATTCCTTTTGGCTATCTGCTCTACCATGTGAAGAGTTTTATCGGCGAACTTTTCTGTTGCAGTACTTGGATTGACACCGAAGCATATAAGTGGATTAGCTCCGGAAACTCCAAGTAAAAAACGCTTCCTTGTATTATCACCGCAGTATATGTCAGGTGTTTTTTCCCATTTATAGTTTCTAATATTGCTCACCCTCCCAACAACGGCTGGTCGTATTTGAACAACACTTCATTAATCTCAAAAATGTCGTACTTTCTGCTAACAATAAAATATTCGACAATAACGTCGAACTTCTGGCTGTGGGACAGGGCATAGCCAGCCCGCTCCAAAAGGTCATCCGTTTCATCGAGCGACAGCTCCATCGCCACTGCAAGGGCAATCGCAGTGCGCTTACTCGGCATGTAGCCTTTGTTGCTCCTAATCTTGGAGAACAATTTACGATCGAGGTTGGCACGTTTATAAACTTCGACATCCGTCATTTCCTTGGCATCAATAAGACGCAGGAGCATCTGGGAGAATGGCTCGTCAAGGTTACCAATTAAATCGTCAAGTTCTGTGCCGACAGTCGGGGCTTGCATAGGTGATAGCACGTTATAGCTGATAAGGTCGGCTTCCTCAAGAGCTTCGCGCTCGACATCAAGCAACTCACGCCGAGTAAATTTGTGTTCTGCGACATAATGCTCATCAATATAGCTCGCGATTTCACCGATAAGCTTCTCGCTGACCGTGAACGCCGACTTATCAAATACAGCGAGATACACTTCCAATTCGTGTTCTCTGAGGAAGTCTTGGATAGCTCCTGTGGCAACGCGCAGGGCTTCGTCTTTCGGGTAGCCATATATACCGCTTGAAATCAGCGGAAATGCTATGCTTTTACACTTGTTCTCTACCGCCCGTTTCAGACTGTTTAGGTAGCAAAGGCGCAGTTGCTCTTCCTCACCATTCTTGCCGCCACGGTAAACTGGTCCCGCTGTGTGGATAACAAACTTTGTTGGCAACCTGAACCCCGGGGTAATGACCGCATCACCAGTTTGAATCGGAGCGATTTTATCACAGGCGGCTTTGAGTTCATGCGCTCCCGCCGCTTTAAATATGGCCCCGCAAACGCCGCCCCCCATCTGTAGCGCGGTGTTTGCAGCATTGACGATTGCATCAACCTTCATTTTCGTGAGGTCCTGCCGGACTATGGTAAAGGGCATTAGCACACCTCCGATAACAACTTGGAAATACTATCGTCCACATTTCTAAGATCAACAAACGAAACCTGGACATTGACGTTGTCGTCAGATACATACCTTATGTCTGTTTTACTTACAGCATCGGAATGCGGATACAACAGGACAATCCTTTGTGCGTCGTACTTCCTTGTTTTTTGTTCAGGTTAATTGTCTCATCTCTGCTGAGCCATTTATATGTGTGAAGTTTTTGACGCTTGCCTTGCTACGCCTATGTAACAGTTTAATTTAACTTACATGGAAATTATATCATATTCCTCATATTTCCATATACTATGATAATTTTTAAGAAACAAGAAGGGCTTTCATTCGAGAATTGAAAAAACTGATAATTGCAAGACAATCTTCCTGGCAGTTATCTGTATCCACTTAAAACCCGCTATTGGTTCTTCATTTCCTCGGGGTCATGGCATCTTTTCAGCATACCGAACACGTTGTATTGCTCTGAGCAATATAACGTGTTATTATTTTTTTAGGGAGGGCGATAACGTGCGGGTTAATCGTTTTGAATGGGATAGTATTAATATTGAGCATATAGCCCGTCATGGTGTCGTTCCTGAAGAAGTTGAAGAGGTATTTATCGGAAGACATCTTGTTAAAAAGTTACGTAAGGGCCGATATTTGGTTCTTGGGCAAAGCGAAGAAGGCCGTTACCTTTTCGTGATATATGATGTTAAGGGGAATCGAATACGGATAGCAACAGCAAGGGACATGGAAGATAAAGAACGCCGACTCTATAGAAGAGAGGGGGGTTAAAGAATGAAAAAGAAGTTACCGGCTTTTAAATCAGAAAATGAGGAAACTTTATTTTTGGAAAATAACAGCGTTGCTGATTATTGGGATACTCTGGAGGATGGAGAGCAATTAGAATTATCTCCTGAACTAGCCGAAAGAATTAAGAAGCGTAGTCAATTAAGAATGATAAGCCTACGTTTACGTGAGGACCAAATTGAAGCGGCAAAGAGAATTGCCCGGGATAAAGATATCCCGTACCAGGTTCTTCTTCGGTCCTGGATAACACAGGCGATTAAAATAGAAGAAAGTAAACATACATCCCCGGGCAGGTAACCCCAACCTGACCATGACCAGCCTTGGACATAATTTTATTGTGTCGCTGTCTTTCGTTCTGCTAGAATTACCATAAGCTGGTTAAGCATTAATGAAAGAGGTGATTTCCCATTATGTTTCAGGCTCCCTCCAAGTTGGATATCCAAACCCGAATAACCCAGAATTACTGGTCGGCTGAAAGGGTTGATGCCAATTCTGATGTCCAGGTAATCAGTACTGCAGCGGGCAGGACTCATTTTGTGGCTCTCAGCCATGATGACCGGATATGGGTTTGTATGCCCAAAGATAATACGGAAACCGGTAATCAACTGGAACAGACCGATCTGTCAAGTATAGTGGTAGCTTTGAATACCGGACTCCAGGATGAATTGCTCATCTTTGGCGCCAGGGTAAACTTTTTGCATGTAATAAGGGAGGAAGCGCAAGGTTTATCTGCACCGGTAGAGTTTACTCTGGCTCCTCCGGGCAATACCAGCAGAATTGCCCGGATTTTTACCCAGAAAATAGACCGTGATATGTACATCGGTATTCTTTATCAATACGGGGAAGAGGAGCGATATGCTTTTTCCTTTTGCATTTGGGATATGGTTTCACCCAACCCGCCGTTTATCAATACCAATCTGACTACAGATACCCTGGAGTGTGCCTGGTGGGGAGAAACAGAAGATGACCTCGTATTCGTGACCATCACTGACGATACTTTAGTTTCTTACGATATCAATACTTTTAAGATTAATTATGTGGCCGTTGCCAGCGGGCCCAAGGTAAAAAAACTGGATACCACGGTTGCAGGAAATGGCGATAAGGTATTGTATGCTTTACTGGATGATGGGAAATTGTACCGTCTGCGCCAGGAGAATGACTGCTTATTTTGGAATCCTTTGCTGAACGAGGTTGCTCCCCGACGCTTCGACAATTTTAAGGTGGCCTATGTGGGAGAACACCTGCATGTTTTTGCCAGTGCCAATAGGATCCTATACCATCTGGAAAACCGTGATGAAAATATGAATTCGGATTTTCTTCCCATAGCCCGTAATCTCACGGCTTTTTCCCTGGATAAATGCAATAAACATGAGTTAAACCTGGTACTTATTAAGGAATGCGCTCCCGCTGATGATAGCGTTAATTTTGGTTTTGTTGCCACCAACAACGGAATTGAGCATATCTGCTACAACAGTGATTCGGAACAATGGGACAGCGGAAGCATTATGGTAAAATCGGCCAATCAAAAAATATATGAATATAATGCCTATGCCAGCGAAATCACCTTTTTTACCGAGGTAGGAAACCCCTGCCCGGGTCTGGATCTGGAGCTGTGGACTCCCGAATACAAGGAACTGTCCGTAAATGACCGTATCTACAAGGTAAGCCCCAACCGTAGAATTACTGCGCAAACCGATATGATGGGCAAACTGCATATTGTTCAATCGGCGACCTCCCTGAACTCGGCTGATATTGTTCTAAGAATAGCCGGGGCAGATGATGATAATCACTATGTAATCAAACAGAATGGAAAGCATAAGGAGAGGCTCTCTAATATTACGGCCCAATCTTTGCTGGAAGCCAGGAAAGATGACGGCTCCTATTTGATTGTCCAGGAATACCGGCAAGAGCAGGTTCTAAACCATGTGGCCGATGCCATGCACCGTGTCCTCAACGCCAGCCTGCCGGATCGGAAAATGCAGATCAGCAATTCGCTGATTGCCCATAATTCGCCCCTGGACATTTGCTGCTATAACAATGACCCCACCATGCTGTTGAATCGTATTCCCAATCCTCGGGCTATCGGGAGTTTCGAAATTGTGTTTACGGATAATGATGTGCTTTTCAGAACCCTGAGCGAGGAAGAATATAATAATGCATGTCTGGAAGCCGAAAACGGCTTTTTTTCTTTCTTCAAAGATATGTTTCGCGCTATTGCCGATGGTATCGTAAAGGTAACCAAAATCGTGGTAAATGCAGTGGAGGAGGCTGTTAACGCCACCATTCATTTTGTTGAAGACGCAGTTGCAAAGATAGGTAATTTTGTTATCAACACGGTACAGGAAGTAGTTAATCTGGCTGAGTCTATTTTTACCGCCATTAAAACCTTTTTTGTTGATATCGTCCACTGGCTGGGCATCCTTTTTAATTGGCAAGACATTCTTAAAACCCAGGAGTTTCTTGGTCAGGCGTTAAACGATACTTTCTGCCGGATGTCTGTGGTTATGAAAGATAATCGCGGCAAGGTACAAGCCCGGTTCAAGACTGCTGAAAAGGAAGTGCAGGATGCTTTTGCCACCATAAAGGCTAAACTTGACCCTTCCATAAATGTCCGCCAGGGGCCGGAGGAAAGGAGTCCTGACGACCCCTATCTGGTGGGTTCGTCCAATAATATCGTACATAGCAAATTAATGGCTAACGGCAACCAGACCGGCCTGATTGATGATGGTCAGCTCGAAAACATCAATATGGACATTTTAGACAACCTGTTATTAAAAATGCAGGAAGTCACCAGTTCTACCGGCACCAGTCTGCAAAAAGCGCAGGATTATTTCGAAAAAGCAATAGCCAATGAATTGGTTCTGCAAAATATATTATGCGGTATGGTAGAAATGGTAGAAGCACTGGTAGAAGCAGTTCTTTCCGCCACCGAGACCGTAGTTTTAACTATTATAGACGGAATCGAGGAATTGCTGAGTCTACTTAGCATTTGCCTGAATACAAAGATTAAAATCCCCTTCCTGAGCGACCTTTTTTATAGCCTGTGCCACCAGGAAATGACCATTTTAAATGTGGGCACTTTATTGCTGGCTGTTCCCATTACCGTAATATACAAAATTATTTCCGGAGGTCAGGAACCTTTTGCAATAGAACTATCTCGGAATAGGCAGAGCAATTCTGTATCTGCTAAAGCCGCTTATATCATCAGTGCTGTTTGTGCCGGTATATTCTATGTATTAGGTGCGGTTCTGGAGTGTTTTGAAGTCTACGAAATATCCAAACTCTTATTTGGGATATTAGCATTTTCAACTATTGCTGCCGGTTCATTGTGGCTGGGATTTTCAACCGATCTGAGTGCTACTGCCAGTTCGGAGGCCGCATTAGGGGTATTAATCGTGGGCATATTATGTCTGGCGGTGGATGCCGGACTGCATATAGCCCGCTTTTTCGACCGACCACTTCCAGTAGGGCCGGAAGAGATGAACAGTTCCGGGGGAAGCCAGAATTTTGATCTGGATAAGTATAAGCAGGTATCCGCCATATTGGATGGCATAATGGGTGTCGTATCCATATGTGTTGGCACCTGGTATTTTATTGCGGAACTGAAAGATCCCAAACCCAAAAGTGACTTAACCAAAGCTTTTGTGGTTATTGGGTCAGTAGTGCCGGGATTGGCTTCGACTTGCAAATTTGGCAATCTGGCGGAAAAAACAAAGCCCAATCTATGTTTCGGTCTGAGAGCAGTTTCTTATATTTGTGGAGCTGCAGTGACTGTGGTCTACGCAGTAATGGCAGTTAAAGAACCCAAGCCTCAGCCAGCATTACAGGGGGATATACCTTATGTCTTTGCTTGAGTTGAAAGAGATCATGACTGCCCAGGAGCGCTACCGGGCAGAGAAGCCGGGGGCGCTGCCGGATGACCTCTTTTTGCGCAGATGGACGGACCCTGCTCTCAATACGGCACCGGATATCTGGATTGCAGGAAACCTACCGCTGCCTGATATCCAAAAGCTCAGTGAAAACTATGCCACCGACAGCTCGGGTATTTCTCTGCAATCGCGTCAGGATAACTATATTTATGTGCGGGCCAGGAATAATGCCTCAGAACCAAGGCGGAGAAGGGTTGCGCAATTGTATGCGGCAGAACTGGATTTGATTATGTGGCCCCACTCCTGGAAAGAAATCTACACCGATACCGGCTCCAATATTTCACCCTTTGCTACGGTTGCTCCTCAGGCTGTAGCGGTAGCAACCGAAACCTTTGTATTTCCATACGTGATACGGCTACTTCCGGATATACCCTGATTGCCCAGATCAACGATTTAAGCAACCAGTTGAATCCTAAACCGCAACAGTCCACCCCTTTGGATATGGCAGCATTTAATGCCGATCCCCTGTGGGCCAACACTAATACCTGCCTTATCCCTGCTCAGGGGTATGTGGTTAAAATGGACACCAGATTGACTACTGCCTCCACGCCCAAAGCCGGAGGAACCTATTTAATAACCCTTGATGTCAAAGGCTGTGTGGGCACAGAGGTAGAGCTTAAGGGCAGCACGGCGGACAGTAAGGGCAAGCCCATCCAGTTTCGCAGCCAGGTAACTGCTGATGGACGTTTTTTTGGCTCAAGCTATTATTTGGCGCCTGGTTTTAATGCCTATATTTCCCTGTATATTTATACCGATGATATGAAAAAGGTGGAGCAGGCCGAGCTGACTTTTACCAGCAGCTATCAGGCCAGCGGCAATGATATCCAAAGGGCGGTAGAGATGGGATTGATTGCCGGCGACATCAGTCTGGATGCATTTCATTCCGGCTATATCGAAGAAGCAAAACCCTTTATGGCCCTTCGTTCTTTAAAACTATGTGCAGGTGGGAGGTAAATGACTTATATGGGTATGACATTTTATTCCAATGAAGAGCTTCCTGATGACCTTTATATGCATAAAGCCGATAGTTGTTACAAACATATGCATGGTTTGCCGGAATGGTATAATTTTAATGCCCCGTGCATT
>Ga0265294_10002521_pt1 | contig 24022 bp, 23 predicted proteins | sample MunlanPumphouse3_FD_192504 | JGI IMG/M metagenome (GOLD analysis project Ga0265294, IMG submission 192504) | Groundwater microbial communities from a municipal landfill in Southern Ontario, Canada - Pumphouse #3 | ecosystem: Environmental > Aquatic > Deep subsurface > Groundwater | place... | reverse complement strand
TTTCAGGAAGGGCGGCTCCGCTTTCATCCCCACCCTGAAGGGTGGGGTCTTCCCGCTCCGCCCCCTTCACCCCCGCAAGATAAAAATGTGAGAGCCGGCCGATAGCAGCCGGGTGAACGATCGGCCGGTCGAGACGGCCTGAAGGCTTTTGCAGGCAGGAGTGCAGGAAGTTCGAGGCCTTACAGCCCCTCGTCCTCCCCCATCCCGATCAGGTCCCGCGACTTCTTCTGCATCTCCACGTCGATGTCGGTCTCGATGCTCTTTACCGCCTCCTCTGCGGTCCGGACCACATCCCGGCCCGGGACCTCCCCAAGGATATCCTCCGGCGGCAGTTCCGTCCCTTCCGGAACCTCCGGGGCCTCGGCGGTGGCGCCGAGGTACTCCGCGGCCTGCTTGACGACGCTCGAGAGCTCGAACGGGAATATGATCTTCGTCGCCTGGCCCTCGGCCATCTGCTTCAGGGCGTCGAGCGAGAGGACCGTGATCGCCCGCTTATCAAGCGGCCGGGCGCCGACCGAGAGGATGCGCAGCCCCTGCGCCTCGCCCTGAGCCTGCAGGATCCTTGATAGCCGTTCGCCCTCGGCCCGGAGAATCTTGCTCTGCCGTTCACCCTCGGCCTCGAGGATGATGCTCTGCCGGCTCCCCTCCGCCCGAAGGATCGCCGCCCGCTTTTCGCCGTCCGCACGGAGGATCGCCGCACGCCGCTCACGCTCGGCCGCGGTCTGCTCGGTCATCGCCTGCTTGACCGCACCCACCGGGTCGACCTCCTTGATCTCCACCCGCTCGACTTTGACGCCCCAGGCGTCGGTCTCCCGGTCCAGGATGTCACGGAGACGGGCGTTGATGACATCCCGGTTGTAGAGGACCTCGTCGAGTTCCATGTCGCCGATGATCCCGCGCAGGCTCGTCTGCGCCAGCGCCACCGTCGCCGACCGGTAGTTCATCACCTCAAAGTAGGCCTTCTCGGGATCGATAACCCGGACGTAGACGATCGCATCGACGTTCGTCGGGGAGTTATCCTTCGTGATCACCTCCTGCCGCGGGACGTCCATCACCTCTGTGCGGAGGTCGAGTTTCTTGACCACCGTGATCAGCGGGACAACCCACCGAAAGCCGGGATTCATCCTCCCGACGTAGCGTCCCAGGCGGATCTGGAGGCCCTGTTCGTAGGGCTGTACGATCACCACACCACGGGCAAAGATGATGATGATGACGATGATAAGAAAGACCGTGATGAGCCCGGTCCATGGGATTTGTCCGGTTAAAAGCATTTTACATAACCTCCTTCACGACGACGTGTACCCCTTCGGAGCGCACGACGATAACCCTTCTCCCGGCTGGGATACTCCCGGACTCGGAACGGGCGCTCCATTCCATGCCCCCGAGCTGCACCTTCCCTGCAAGTGTCTCCGGATCGATCGGGGCGACCACCATCCCCTCGAGGCCGACGAGCGAGTCCCGGGAGAGAGTCGTCGGCGGCTCCCGGCCGGGTGTGAGGCGGCCATAGAGCCAGACGGTAACCGAAGCTGCACCAATTGCCGCGAGAACCCCGACGATGAGGCCGGTGGGGGAACTGAGGATATCGATGCCGAGGAGGAGGAGGACCCCGAGGATGATCAGGACAGTCGCAGGGACGGCGATGAAGAACCCGGGCTGGTAGACCTCCACCAGGAGCAGCACCGCCCCGAGCACGATCAGAATCCAGCCGAGAGCGATCCCCTCTGCAAGCATAGAGAGTGAGTCGGCTTTCGGCTATAAAAGCATGCTGAGTGGATGCTACTTCACCCGAGGTTCATCACCGGCGTGATCCGCGGCGGCACATGCCGCTCCACCGTGAAAGGGACGGCCCCGGGCGGGACGATGCGGATCAGGAACTTCTCGCCGGGCGCAAGTGAACGTGCGGGGTAGAGGAGCAGGTCGAACCGCTCCCCGGGTTCGAGGAGGGTGTCGCCGTCCACCTGCCGGAACGGAATCATGTGCTCCGTTCCGACGATCATCCAGTTCCCGGGCCATACCGGCGTCTCCGCAGTCCTCGCGAGGCGTTCGGCCCCGTCCCGGGTGGCAATCTCGACCACAGCCCGGCTCCATATCGACGCCCCCCATATCGCCGACGAAGAGGCGAACGCTGCAGGAGACCGATCCCATCCGTAACGGGTCGGACCGACTGAGATGAGGTCGACGCCGTCGACGGTTCCGCCCGCGAGCGCGTAGCCGTAGACCTCGCCGGAGACCATCAGGCATCCCCCGGTCTCCTCGAAGGCGGAATAAACGAAGCCCGCCGGGTGGCCGGGGGGAGCATTCAGGGCGTGGACCGCAAACACGGCAACCATGACCGCCACGATGCAGAGGATGATCCCTTCGAGCACCGTGAGACCGCCGTCAGCCGGGTCCACACAGGATTTTGCGCGCAGGGAGTGTATACCCCTACGCTCCGCCCCGGAGCGTATTTGCGCAGGCGAAGACCGCCGGAGCGCCGAACGAGACCCAGGCACCGGCGACGGCGGCCCGGAGGTACTGGAGGATGTAAGCAGCCGCAGCGGGGTCCTGGGGGACGAAGAGCCCGAGCCCGTACCAGATCGCCCCGGTGACCGCGATCCCGAAGATGTAGCGGAGCAGGCGGACGGACCCCCTCTCGACGGCGCACATGCTTCCACGGTGGCGCTCTGCCGCCGCACCGGCCGCAAACCCAAATAAAAGCCCCGATGCCGTGACGGCGTCCCGGAGGAAGAGCGGGCGGATGGGCTCCCCCGACCGCTCAAGCGCCCCGGCCGTCCAGAACGCGGGGACCTCCCAGTTCCCGAGAGCCGCGAGAGCGGCAAAGGAGGCCAGAGCCAGGGCGAGGGAGCCTGCGAACGCAACGAGCACCTGCCGGGAGAGCGGGAGGGCGGCGACCCGGCGGCCCACAGGTTCCTCGAGAGCAAGGAATCCGAGGAGGACGGCGGCACCGACCACCCAGCCCGCGATGACGTCGGCCGGGAAGTGGACCCCGAGAACGACCCGTGATCCACCGATAAGGAATGCCATCACGGCCGCGAAGACCCAGAACCACGCGCGCCGGGCGTCAAAGGCGAGCAAACCCCAGAGCGCCACCGCCCCTTGCGCATGCGCGGACGGCAGCCCGAACGACGGGTAACTCCCGAACGCCCTGACTTCCGGGCTCACCCAGTAGGGACGGGGGAGGTGGAACGCGACTTTGAGCGCCTCGTTGAGCCCGCCCGATATCCCCATGAGGAGACCGAGACGGAGGCCGAGGCGCGGGTCCCAGCACCAGTAAAAGATCGGGATGACGAGCAGGTAGAACTCCGGTTGTCCGAGGAACGAGAAGAACTGCATCGGGATCTCGAGCCACGGCGCCTGAGTCTGGAGCGCCTGAATGAAGGCGATCTGGGGATCGGTCATGTCCCCCACCCGATCTCAACGTTCGCGAGCAGCCGGGGCATCGCCTCCGCGATCCCGCTGATGATGATCTCCCGGTGCTCGCTCCAGGTCATCTCCTCGGCGAGCGCCGTGTAGACTGCAGTCGTAGAGGCAGGGCTTACCACCGCGATGATCGGTGTGACCGCGATCAGGGTGAACTCGACAAACCCGGCGGCCTCCGCCATCAGGTCCATCCCGGATCACCGCACCCCGGTTATCATATGAGCCCCATGGGAGGGGGACGCATAGGTACTTTACGGTCTCTCAGCCATGCCGGTTTCGGGAACGTGGACTGCAGGAAATGCGTCGAGGAGTTCCCGCGTCAGTTCGGCCCCGATCGACGGCTGGACGGATTCAAGCCAGAGGAAGAACCCGGCCATGTGGGGAGTCCGCCGGCTCTCGAACTTGAACCCGCCTGCCTTGCTCGGCACCATCTTGAGGTATTCCTTCTTGTTACGCGTCCGCAGATAGATGATCGGCCGGTATTCCGGGATGTTTACCGCCAGGATGACCTTTGAGAACTGCTTCTGGATCGAATCCGGGTCGTAGGTCTTTCCCTTGATACGGATGGGATACCGGGCATCAAGCATCCGGAGAGCGGATGGGTAGAGCCCCCCGAAGAGGACCTTCTTTACAATCGGCGGGATCTCGTCGGGGGTGCCGAGTTCGCCGATGCCTTTCTTTGAGGTGACGGCAGCGATGATGCTCTGCATCCGTTCGTCGTGCAATTTCTTGTAGTCGAACGGCCGGCGCGGGGGGATATCGGTTATCGAGACCAATTTTTCGTGCCGGATCTTCCGGACCGGGCTCCGCTTCAGGTCCCGGGGGCGGATCAGGGCCTTTAAGTCCTCACAGGTGGGGGTGGTGAGGAGGGCATTATCAGGCTCCTTGAGGAGACGGCGAACGACGGCCGTCCGGGATATGTCGACCGAGGAGATGAGGAGGAACGGCACGGTCGGCTGCCCGTAGAGGTAGCCGAAGAGCTGTTTCTTGTAGTGAATCTCCGCCTCGAACTCTTTTAAGTCGGCAGGAGAGGTGATGATCTCACCAAACGTCAGTGCCCCGGTGTGGTCGACGAGCATCATGTCGACTTCGGCGAGGTCCTGGCCGTTTCCCCGGACCTTGATATCCCCGATGTTCGAGTAGAAGAGCCCGTTCTGGCCGAGTTGCGCACGCCGGACCTTTCCTGGCCCGTCGGCTCCCCGGGCCACGACGGAGAGGATGAGGTCGGTCTTGAGCGAGAGGTCGAGGATCATCTCATAAACGATCGCCTCGAACCACCGCCCTTCGGCGGTCCGCATCTCGGGGATATCCTCGGAGAAGAGCTTTTTTCGATCCGCAGGGCGCAGGTGGCGCAGCGCTCTCATGATGATCGCCCGCGTCGGCTGGAGCGAGCTGAAGTTTTTGTCGAGCCACGTAATCATCTGCAACATTCGTTTCACACAGCTGGGTATTGCTATCGTATTGGGGACCGGATGGGGGTCGGAGCACTTCCTGACAGGGAAGTCTATCATCCTATAAGTGCTCATAGAGTTTCCGGTCTCCTGCACTATGAAATTACGCATGGTCTCACCGCCGCGAGGGGGTTCACCACGCCCGGCCTCGCGGCAGGGTTAGGAAGGGGGCGAACTCGAACAGGGTGGGAAAAGAGTGGGGTTCCGGTGTCGGGCAGAGCCCGGGATCAGACCGCCTTGATCGCTTCGTCGAGCGTCATTGCCGGCACGACGTGGGCAACGCCGTACGAACTGAACGGCGCGGTGATCTTTAAGATGGAGCGCTCGTCCGGCGCCTCGAAGATGGCAACCGACATGTGCCTCCCGATGAGGAGGTAGCGCTGGAGGACATTCACATCCGAGGGGAACTTAAAGTGCTTCCAGAGTTCCAGAACCTGGTGCGCGTGCTCCGGTTCGAACTGATACCACAGGACAAACAACATCGTCTTCACCGACTTCCCCATATCACCTCAGGTATAAATATCCTGCACCGGGGGGCGGCCACCCACCCCCGGACGAGCCCGTCACTCGTAGCGGAGCGCCTCGATGGGGTTTAACTGCGCCGCTTTCCACGAGGGGTAGAACCCGGCGACGACACTTGTTCCGATGCCGAAGGCCATCGCAAAGGCGACATAGCCGATTACCACGGAGATGGGGATGGCGGCCTCTCCCGAGACAGCGAAGTCGGCGAAGAGGTCCCCTACGGAGGCTGAGGCGTAGTAGGCGACCACCGAACTGATGGTGCCGCCGATGATGCTCCCCAGGATCCCGAGGATCAGGCTCTCGTAGAGGAACATCCGCAAAACCTCACGTTTCCGCGCCCCGATGCTCCGCATCAGCCCGATCTCCGCCGTCCTCTCCGTGACCGATATGATCATGACGTTTAAGATGCTCACGCTCGCGACAAGGAGCGATACCCCGCCGATACCGAGGAGGAAGATGTTCATGGCGTCGATGGTCTCGTAGTAGATCTCCAGGATCTCGCGTGAGTCCAGGATGTCCACGACCTCTCTCCTGCGGTTGATCTGCTGGTCGATGGCGGCCTTAACGTCCTCGATTGCGGAGAGATCGCTGACCTTCACGACGACCCGGCTGTAGTCCTGGTCCCCGTGCCGCTCCGTGTACCAGTCCTCCGTGACGATGACGGCGTAATCGGGGTTGATGTCGATGCCCATCCCCCGCTCCGCCGCGATCCCCACAACGCGGATGCTCTCGCCCCCGACCTCGATGCGGCTCCCCGGGTGAAGGTCGAATTCATCGGCAAGGAGCGAGCCCACCATCACCCCCGAAGACCTTCCCTGGGGGTAGAGGCCCGCCTCCCGCTCGAGCAGGAAGGGGATATCGGCTGCGGGCATGGCGTGTATCGTCACGTAGCCGCTCGTATCCCGCACCCGCAACCGATCTGATGCGACGATCATGGGGACGACGCGGTGCTGTCCGGCGGCCTTCTCTATCAGCCCCACGTTCCTCGTGGAGATGCTCGCCGTAAGGGTGTTCCGGGGGTCGAACGGGTCGCCGCTCGATGCTGCGAGGTGGGGGGTGACGAGAACGGTGTCGCTCACGTCCGAGACCATACCCCCGATAAGCGTCGAGAGACTGCTGCCCATGATGCCGAGGGAGGCGATGGCGACGACACCGATGATGATGCCGACCGTTGCGAGGACCGAACGGACTTTGTGCCGCCTGAGGTTACGCATCGCGAGCTCGATGAAGAACATGCCCTGCCACCCCTATTTCTGCCTCATCGCATCGACCGGAGCGAGCTGCGAAGCTCTCCACGCCGGGTAGAACCCGGCGGCGATACTTGTTCCGATACCGAACGCCATCCCGAAGACGATGAACCCGACCGCGCTCTGGTCGAAGACCGTGAAGTTCTCGCCGAAGGTCGTCCCGGTCGTGGCGACCTCGATCGCGACGACGCTGATCAGGTAACCGAAGATGGTGCTCAGAACGCCGCCGAAGACGCTTCCGATGAGTCCGAGGATCACCGCTTCGTACAGGAACATCCGGAGGATCTCCCGTCGCAACGCCCCGATGCTCCTCATGACACCGATCTCCCGGATGCGCTCGGTCACCGAGATGTACATGACGTTTAAGATGTTGACGGCGGCGATGACGAGGGCAATCCCGCCGATGCCAAGGAGGAATACCGTAATCTGGTCGTAGATCTCCTCGTACTGCCCGAGCATCTCCCGCGAGTCAGATACGTCGACCACCTCCTCGCGCCGGTTGATCCGGCTCTCGACGGCGTCCTTTACGGCGTCGATCTCGTCGACGTCGCCTACCCGGACGATGACCAGCGGGTAGGCGTCCTTCGCCCCGAAGTGGCTCTCGTACCAGCCTTCGGGAACGACGATCGCATAATCCGGGTTGATATCGAACCCCATCCCCCGTTCCGCAAGCACGCCCGCCACCCGGATGTCCTCGCCCCCGATCGCGATCCTCGAACCCGGGGCTATGCCATACTCCCGGGCCAGGTGGATCCCGACGAGCGCGGCCCCCTGGTTCTGCCGGAGGTGCTGCCCCTCCGCGATCTCGAGCAGGATAGGGATATCGTCCGGTGCGAGCCCGATGATCTGGGCATACCCGCTCTCGCCGCGGCCGAACTCAACCTCGTCCGCTCCCTGGAGCACCGGGATCGTCCGGTGCGGGTTTGCCGCCCGCCGGATCTCCTCGACCTCGCGGGCGGGGATGGCGGCGTCCACGACCGTCCGCGGATCTCCGGCAAAGGTCCCGCCGAACGCGGTGTGCGGCGTGATCACGACGGTGTCCCCGACGTCGGTGATGATGTTCGCGGCGAGGAGGTTGATGCTGTTGCCCATGACGCCCATGGAAGCGATGGCGACGACGCCGATGACGATCCCGATGATCGATAGGCCTGAGCGTACCCAGTGCCTCCGCAGGTTCCTGACCGCGAACGAGAAGAACACTATGCCAGCCTCCCGTCGACGATCCGGATCGTGCGGCGGGCGTATGCGGCGACGTTGGGGTCATGGGTCACCATGATGACCGTCTTGCCCTCTCTGTTCTCCTCCGCGAGAATCTCCATGATCGCCGTCCCGGTCTTCGTGTCCAGGTTCCCGGTCGGCTCGTCACAGAGGAGGAGGTCGGGGTCGTTGACGAGCGCCCGGGCGATCGCGACACGCTGCTGCTCGCCGCCCGAGAGCTCGCCCGGCCTGTGGGTAAAGAGAGCGTCGTTGAGGTTCATCGCCCGCATGACCTCGACCGCCCGGCGCCGGCTCTCCTCCCGGTCGGTGGTGAGGATGAGGGGAAACTCGACGTTCTCGACCGCCGAGAGCAGCGGGATGAGGTTGAACTGCTGGAAGACGAACCCGATGCGATCGCGCCGGAGCCGGGTGAGGTCGTCGTCGTTCAGTTGCGAGATCTCCTGCCCGGAGAGGTAGATCTTCCCGGCTGTAGGAACGTCGAGACAGCCCATCATGTTCAGGAGCGTCGACTTCCCCGACCCCGAGGGCCCCATCACGGCGATGAACTCGCCCGGATCGACGGTGAGGGAGACACGGTCGAGCGCCACGACGTCGCCTGCCGGGAGGGGATAGATCTTGCTGACCTCCTCGAACCGGAGGATGGGCTCGCCGCTCATCGCCGCCTCCGGATATACCAGAGGGCCGCGAGGCCGGCGGCGATGGCGACCAGCGCCACAGCGGCAATGGCTGTAACGGGTAGCCCGGCATCGGGGCCCTCCTCCGCGGTGCGGTTTTCGAGCGAGATCGGCCGCTCGACGGAGTAGGGGTTGCCGTCGTTGTCCCGGTACTCGATGACGAGCGGGATCTCCTCCACGCCGGCACCGGCTCGGAACGTCACCTCGAACGTCGAGATGTCGTCGGGATCGAGCGTTCCAACGACGTAGACCCGGAACGGGTCGACGGGCGTCGCCGGAGCCCCGGGGGTGATCAGCACCGACCGCGCGGGTTCAAGCCCCGCGTTCATGACATCGCCCGTCGCCCGGTAGATCTCTCCCTCAACCGCGACCTCGACGTTGGTGATGACGGGGTCTGCCTGCCGCTTGTCCTCGCCGAACGCGACCGGCAGCACGAGGTCAGCGGTGTGGGTGTTGATCCCGTTGCGCCAGACCACCCGGAACGTGATGTTCATCTCTGCGGCGGGGGTCAGGTTGAAGGCGACCGTTCCGGACGCATCGGGTTCCAGGGTCCCGATGAACGCGCTACCCGGCGTGACGGAGAAGTTCGCGCCCTCGGGGATCACCTGGACGCCGGACGCGGCGTTCGGCCGTGGGTTGCCGACCTGGACGGCGATGGCGGCCTCCCTCCCGGCAGCGAAGGCGTCCGGTCTATCGGCCACCGACGCCTCAAGCGGGGTACCGTCGACCAGGACCGGGACCGGGTGGCCGAGGGTCCCGTTCTCCCGGAGGTCAAGGGAGAAACGGGGGTAGTAAGTCCCGTCGGGAGCGTCCGCACGGACGGCGAAGGTGAATGTCCGGTTGAGGCCCGCCCCGAGATCCCCGACCGAAAGGTAGGGTTCACCCGTCGGGACGACACCGTCCCCGTAGAGGCGGGCCCCGCCGAGCGGGACGGTCGAGGGGCCGGTATTCCACACGGTGACCGTGACGGTCCCCGCGTCGCCCGGCATCAGGACCGCCGGGTCGACCGCAACGGACGTCACCGTCACGTCTCCCGGGGCTCCCGTTGCCGGGGAGACGAGGAGGCATGCCAGGATGAGCAGGGCCAAAACAGACCAGGGGCGATCGGATCCCACGCAGGAGAATGGAGAGAGCCTCTACTTCAACGTTACCCCGCACCGCCCGGGGACCGGCATAAAACCTTTGACGGCAGAGGACGATACCTCTGGAGACAACCGTTCCCCCTTCGGGGATCCGAGGAGAGCATGGGACAGAACAAGATCGTTATCATCGGCCACAAGCAGCCCGACACCGACAGCATCTGCAGCGTCATCGGCTACGCCGAGCTCCGCAATCGTGCCGAGCCTGGAAAATATATCCCCGCCCGGTGCGGAGAGGTAAGCCCGGAGGCGAAGTTTGCACTCGAGACGTTCGGCGTTGAGGCACCGGCCTACGTAGCAAGCGTCGAACCCACCGTATCGGACATACCGCTCGACACCCGGAGCGTCCGCCAGGACGTCCCGACGGTCGACGTCGCCGCCCTGATGGATACCTACGACATGCGGAACATGCCGATCACGGACGGGGACGAGACCCTGGTTGGCCTCGTCAGCGAGTACGGCCTCGCCCGGGCATACGTCCGGAAGAATCCACGGGAGCAACTCTCCCTCATCCCGATGCCGCTCGAGACCCTCGCCCGCATCCTCGACGCCCGGATCGTCGTCCCGGCGCGCGAGACGCTCGGGGAAGGCCGGGTCTACACCGTCATCGACGCCCTGCACGTCACCCTCTCGCGGATGACGCCCGACGATATCGCGATCGTCGGGGACAACGAACCCGCCCAGCTTGCCCTGATATCGGCGGGGGTCGCCGCGCTCATCATCGCCGAAGGAGCGCCGGTGGGCGAGCGGGTGATCGACGCCGCGCGGGCGAGGGGCGCCTCGGTGCTCTCGACGACGCTCGACGCGTTCAGCGTCGGCAAGATGATCAGCCTCTCCCTCCCCGCGAGCATGATCATGGAGACCGACGTCCCCACCGTCCGTATGGAGGATTCGCTCGAGTATGCAAAGAGCGTCGTCTCGAACTCCAAGTTCAGGACGGCCTGCGTCGTCGGGGAAGGGGGAAGGCATATCGGGCTCGTATCCCGGACGACGCTGATGCAGGAGGTTCAGAAGTCGGTGATCCTCCTCGACCACAACGAGTATTCCCAGGCCGTGGACGGGATCGAGCAGGCGGATATCCTCGAGATCATCGACCACCACCGTCTCGGCGCGATCTCGACCTTAAAACCGGTGCGATTCCTCAACGATCCCGTAGGATCGACCTCGACGATTGTGGCGAACAAGTTCGTCGAGGCCTGCGTGGAGCCCACGCCGTCGACCGCCGGGCTCCTTCTCTCGGGGATCCTCTCGGATACGATGGTGATGAAACTCTCGACGACCACCCCGGCGGATATCCGGGCGGCCGACTACCTCGCGGGTATCGCCGGGGTCGACCCGGCCGAGTACGGGCCGGAACTGATCCGGAAGGGCATGGATCTCGATGCGCTCCCGAAGGAAGAACTCCTCACCCGGGACATGAAGCGCTACAATCTCTTTGGGCGGAGCATCATGGTCTCGCAGGTGATGACGTCGTCGTTTTCGTTCGCAGAGACCCATGCCGACGAGATCCGGGCCGAACTCGACCATCTCCGGACGACGATGGGGGTCGACTGCTTCTTCGCCCTCTTCACGAATGTCTTTAGTAACGCAAGCGACCTCTTCGCCGCCGGGGACGAGGGCTGCATCACCAAACTGGAACTGCGGGATCAACCCGTCCGGCTCGACGGCGTCATGTCCCGCAAAAAGGATTTCATCCCGAAGTTCGGGCAGATGTTCCGGCAGCTTTAGGGCCGCCGGGACGAACTCACTCGTTCTTCTTTTTGAACATCCCCGCAGCGTAGCGGGCGAGCCCGTAGACACCGTCGGTCGAGGGATGGACCTCGACAATCTCGTCGAAATCGTCAACGGTGATGCCCCGCTTCATCAGGTAGCCTATGTAGGAGAGGAGAATCGACGCGCCGGGGACGGCGGCGGCCGCCCCGATGAGCCGGCCGGTTCCGGGATCGACCCGAACCTGGGCAAGTCCCGCCCATCCGCCCGCAACATCCCAGAATGAACCGGGACCCGCGGGAGCGGGGGCCGAGAGGGTGATGCCTCCGTCGCCTTCACCGGTCGCGGCAAAGGCGTAATCGTAGCGGAGGCTCATCGCCTGCGGAATGCCCTCGTAACTCATTACTGTATCGCGGCCGAGGATGTTCTCGGCCGCCACCACACCCTCCCTCCGGGCCGCGGGGGTGAGGTAGGGCGGGCCGATGACGTCGCCGGCGGCGTAGACCCCCGGAACACTCGTGCGCATCCTCGAGTCGACGACGACGGCGCCGTCCGGCCCCATCCTGAGCCCCTGAAGTGATTCCGATCGGGGAACGAGCCCGGTGGCGAGCAGGACGGCATCGGCCTCGAGTTCCTCGCCGTCGGCGAGCATGACCGAGCGGACCCTCCCTGCACCCTCGATGCCTGCGACGGCGGCCTGCTCACGGACGCCAACCCCGGTGAGATCCCGCAACGCAGCGGAGCGCATTTTCGGATCGAGATCGCCAAGCAGCGCGTGCCGGGTAACGATCTTGACGTCAGACCCGAACGCCGCGAATATGTGGGCGAACTCCGCTGCCACCACCCCACCACCGATGACGACCATGTGGCGGGGGAGATCTGACATCGTGGGGAGTGTCTGGTAGGTGTAGACGCCCAGGAGTTCGGTGCCGGGGATGTCGGGGATGGCCGGCCGCGACCCGGTGGCCGCGAGGACCGCGTCGGCCCGGACCTCCTCGTCGCCGACGAAGACCCGGTCCCCCTCCAACCGGCCAACGGCTCCGTAAATGACCTCGACCCCCACCTGCCGGGTCTCGGCGTCCAGGACCGAAGAGAGTTTCTCCTGGACTTCGCAGATCCGTCTCTGGATCGCAGGGTAGGAGACGGTCGGGACCGAATCGAGGATACCGAGATCCTTCTGGGTCCGGGCGTACTCGATGAGCCGGGCAATGTCGTTTAAGGCGCAGATGGTCATGCACCGCTCGTGGAGGCACTGTCCACCGATGCTGCGCTGCTCGATGAGCCGGACCTCCTCCCCGGCCTGTGCAAGGTGCATCGCCCCGAGCCTTCCCGCGGGCCCGCCGCCTATGACGACAATCATGATTCTTACCTACAGCAGTTCGACGCCCTCGTCCATCGGCATCGAGAGAACCTCGCCGGTGAATCCGTTGACCTCGACGATCTTGCTCCCGCCCCGTACCTGCCAGACCGGGACGTAGACGGTCTCGAGATCGACCTTGATGTTGTTCCGGTCGGGTTTGAGGGTCTTCTCCTCATAGAAGATGGCGTCGCCCTTCTCGTAGCGGAACCGCACACGCTGGGTGAGCCGGTCGATGACGTCCCGGACGATCTGCTCCTCCACGTCCTCCCGCACGAGCCGGGCGGGCACGATCTCAGAACCGAACGGGACCGACCCGTGCTCGATGTCGTCGAGGTTAATCTCCATCTTCAGGCCGTTGATGGCGTTGATGGCTCCGGCCCCCTCGGCGTCGAAGGAGACCAGCCGATCCTTTATCTCGCGCTCGCCGGCGCTCACGTAGCGGTAGTTCCAGTACGGGATAAACCGGCACTTCGCCAACCCGTGCAGCCCGGCGATGCCGCAGGCACGCTTCTCGGCGACCTGCACCGGGAGGTGGGGTAACTCAGGCCCCTCTTGTGGCTCCTCCTCCACCGCTGCCGCAGGGATGGTCTCTACCGGTTCGCGCCTGATCACCGGGGCCGGGCGGCCGAAGTCCAGGACCAGGCTCTGACCGAGCACCTCCGCAAGCGCCGCACGGCCCGCGTAGAGGACGAACTCGTCCGGCCCCCAGTGGATGCAGTCCTCCGTCTGCACCGCCGGATCGAGGGTGAAGAGCAGTTTCCTGCAGATCCAGTCGTCGTCGCCGGTGCGCAGGCGGTAAGTCATCGAATCGAAACTCTCAATCGCCTCCGGGTCGTCCGAGCAGAGCGCCACCAGGGCATCTTCGCTCCCGACGGCGGAGAGATCCAGCGGGTCGCCGACCTCCTCGACGTCGTAAGAGGCCGCGATCAGGATCCGTTTCAGCACGTTCCGGGCTTTTTCCCGAGTCCCACTCTCCATTCATCGTACAATACCACAGGGAGCTAGAACAAGCTTTCCCTTTCGCAATCGGGCAGGCCACGGGTGGACCAGGGCAGCGCGGCGGCAATGATCGGGAACACCGGGAAATACAGTTGAACTGTCTCATATACGGTTCCGGTGGCGGGATCATCTCAAATAGGTTAACTGCAACTGACCGGCGCAAACCGGGTTTGCGCCAGCACCACCCCACCCATCCATTGCCGGCCGAATTCCTCGAACTCGGAAAGCAATTCTTTTTCTCCTGCCGCACAAGAGATCTGGTAATGCATGTCCCCCTGAAGTTCACCAATCACCGTATCGAGGAATACGCGCTCAGGGTGACTTACAGTCCAGAAGAGGACACCGGAAAGATCATTTACAACCTCTCGCTCATCGAGAGCCGCGACCTCGAGTTCACACTCTCCATTATAAAAGAGGCTCATAAAACAGGTATCACCATCAGCGACCGGATCCTGGTCGCCGGGCCAGGAGAGCAGGTCGCCGGCTACATCGTGCAGGAGGGACAGCACGCCATCTGCACGATGTGCAGCATCACGCTCGACGCCCTCCTCCTTCGGCGCGGCATCCCGGCGAGCCCCATCGGAGGCGGGATCGTCGAGGTCGACGGGAGGGTTGCGCGGCGGTTCACGAGCATGATCCTTTACCGCGACACCACGCTCGACCCCCTCGAGGTCCTCATATCCCAGGAGACCACATCGATCCTCGACGTTATGCACCACGGGAGCGGCAACATTCTTGCGAACATTCGGGAGTGCCACATGGAGGCCGAACCGCTCATGGGGACGGTGCTCGACGAACTTTCGGCCATGGGATTCTCCGGCATCCTTGACATCGGCGCCCCGAACGTCCCCCTGCTCGGGGTTCCGGTGAGCCCCCAGTATGTGGGCGTGGCGATAGTCGGGGGCACAAACGCGATGGCGGCCGTCAGGGAGGCCGGAAGACCGGTGGTGACCCGGGCGCTCAAAGGGCTGATCGATATCCGGGAGATGGACTACCTGGACGATTATTGAACCGCAGCCTTCGCCCATTCCATGACGGTGGTGATATGCCGCCGCACAAACAGGACGAGCCCCGCAGACTCCGAATAGAGAGCGGAGGGCTGACCTTCGGCTCCTTCCATCCAGAGCAGCGCCCGCGTATCGTCCACCAAAAAGACGCCCGATCTCTCGTACGGCAACAGTTTCTTCGCAAGGAAGGGGGTTTCACAGAGAGCGGCAAGGGGAAGGAGATGAAGCCGGAACCGGGAAGGCTGCTCGCCTGTCCAGTGGTCGGTGACGATCTCGACCGGCACGGAGCCGGGAACGGGATCGAGCAGCGAGAGCACGCTCCGCTGGAGGAGATCCCCCGTCGCGAGCAACTCCACGCTCCGCTCCGCACTCTTAAACATTTCTGCAAGGCGGGTCTTGATGTTCTCTTCGCCGTAAATGGTCCAGATAAGTTCCTGGTCGCCCCGGCTTTCCGGCCCCTTCTCGCGGTAGAGGGCGTCGAGGGCCGTCCGGGCACTCTGGGCGTCGCTCTCTATCCGGCGCATCAGGTTCTCGACGCCCTGGTCGGGAGGAATCGCGGCGAAGCGTTTGGGTGTCGTGTGCGAGACGCTGACCAGTTCCTTCTGGACGAGCCGGTCGAGAACCGGGTAGACGGATGCGCGCGGCACGCCCGAGATCTCGTGAACTTCCGTTGCGGTCGCGCCCGCCGTCCTGAGAAGCCCGATATACACAAGGGCTTCGTACTTGGTAAGTCCCAGTGATTTGAGAGATTCGAGGAGGGGAGTTGGAACATCCCGGGGAGCCTTCATTCCATTATGTATATATACGGTTTAGCAATAAATGTTGTTGCTAATATAACAACAAGGTGAAGAGATGCGTTGGCAATACATACCTGTACTGATGCTCCTGCTGGCACTCCTGATTGTCCCGGGGTCGGCGCAAGGCGCCAAGTACCTCTATGGGAGTCCTGATCTGTCGGCAACAATTTCCGGCACCAATGAGTTTGCACCGGGTGCCGAAACCCCGCTCACGGTCATCATATCCAATAGCGGCCTGAATACCCACAAGATCGTCGGTTCGACGCTCATCACCCCCGACGACCAGCCAAACACCGCGAAACTGGTCACTGTGGGGCTCAAGGGCACAGATACACCGTTCACTGTCAAAACGGACCCCCAGTTCCTGAGTGACATTATGGGCGGGGCCGCCGCGACCGCCACATTCAATGTGAAGGTGGCAGATTCCGCGGAACCGGGCACCTACGTGCTGCCGCTCGAGGTGTCCTACACCTACCTCGCGGATGCGGAAGAGTACGGGGGTGATCTCCTCCGCTACAACTACCAGCCGAAGACCGAGACTCTGCCGCTAACCGTGCAGGTCACGCCCGATCTCCAGGTCGAGATCCTTGACATGCGCACCGAATCGTTGAACGTCGGCACGGAAGGCTACGTCTACATGACCTTGAAGAACGTCGGCCACGACACGGCAAACAAGGCAATCGCGATGGTCACGAGAAGCGGCGCGAGCCCGCTCATCCCCACCGACGGGAACGCTTATGTCGGAACGTTCGAGCCGGGAGAGACGGTTGACGTGAAGTTCAAGGTCTCGGTCGCCGATACCGCCGAGCCGCAGTCGTACCCGCTGGACGTCGCGGTCACCTACGAGGACTACGAGGGCAAGACAGTGACCTCGCGGCCGGCGACGATCGGCCTTCCCGTCGGCGGCAAGATCGCCTTCGAGGTCGTCTCGCCGGCATCAACGCTCTACCTGGGTCAGAAGAGCATCCTTGAGGTCGAGTACAAGAATTCCGGGGCGGCGACAGTCTACAACGCACAGGCCCGGATCAGCGCCGTCGACCCCTTCACCAGCAGCGACGACACTGCCTTCCTCGGCGACCTCGCCCCGGGCCAGACCGCGACGGCACGGTTCGAGGTAAATGTCGACAGCGACGGGACCGAGAAGGAGTACGGGATTGACTCCGAGATCCGCTACCGCGACGACCTCGACAACAGCAAAATATCGGATACCATGAAGGTAAAGGTCGCGCTCGAGAAGAGACAGGGCGCTTTCTTTACCAATCCGGTCTTCCTCATCGCCGTTCTGGCCGTCATCATCGGAGCAGGGTATTATATATTCGTGTACCGTAAGAAACAGAGATGAACGGGTACTGGGACGGACCTAAACCGGAGCCGCAGGTAAGGACAATCGAGGAGATGCGCGAGGTTCTCGCAGATCCCGGCTGCACCTCCGATCAGCCCCTCTATTTTATGTACCGGGATCTCGCGAAGAGCGAGAGCGACCGGGAGTGGCTCCGGCAGCACCGCATCCGCTACGATATCACCGTCATTCCCGCCCGGACGCTCTGCGGGGAGTACGTCAAGACGAAGGGCCACTACCACACCGAGAACCCGGCAGGAGAACTCTACCCGGAGATCTACGAGGTGCTCGAGGGGACAGGGCACTACTTCCTCCAGACCCGCAATGCCGACGACGTGGTGATGATCGAGGGCACCGCCGGCGACAAGATCCTGATCCCGCCGGGGTACGGCCACGTGACGATCAACCCCGGAAAGGAAGATCTCGTGATGGCAAACCTCGTCTCATCGGAGTTTTCGAGCAACTACGGACCCTACGTGGAACTGCAGGGCGCCGCCTACTACGAGATGGAGGGCGGGGCGCTGGTGAAAAACCCCCGCTACACCGACGCCCCGCCGGTGCGCTACTGCAACCCGGTGGAGGTCCCGGAACTCGGGATCGATAAAGAGACAGGGCTCTACGACCTCATCGGGCGGCCCCGGTCGGTCGCGTTCCTGAATCACCCGGAGCAGTTCATGGAGATCTTCGCCGACGTGACCGGCGGGTGTCTCGCGATGCGGTAGAGGGTAAGGGCAGAGTCTCAGCCGGCACTAAAATCCAGTTCTTTTTGCGACGTTATGCAATCTATACACGAATTTCCACTGGCTTGTACATCTTCAACCAGTCGTCGGTTCAAGACATTTGGTTTTCTCCTGCTCCTGCCCCCGCACCCAATGGTGCTCAAGCTCCATTTCTTCGGTATGTCGCACCTTCCGTCTTCTCCAGCGATGTCCCCATGGGACATCGCCTATCGCCACGCACTGCCCGCCCCCATGGGGGCGGGAGGAGCGCGAAGCGCGGGCGGTGGGGGTCAAAGGTAGAGCCTTACGGGGTAGAGACAGGGGAGGGGGGCTCGCCCCCCTTCCCGTCAGCCCCTCCCCCAATGGCGATAGCCCCACGGTCCACCGTACCAGGCGGTTTCATCGTCTGGACAGTTCCGCTCCATGCCATAGATAAGTGCGTCCAGTCTCTGTCAACCCCCCTTCCGAACCTCATCAAGCACCTGGCATGTCCGGCAGATCTTCCCGCACGGCTCGCCGCACCGCTCGCAGATCCGAAGCCCCTCCCCCTCGGGTCTCTCCGCCCCCCGGAGGGCCTCGCCGAGGTTCACGAGCGAGTACTTCGTCGCCGGGTGGCGGTAGGTGTAGTCGTCGAGGATGCCGCGGACGTCGCCCCGGAGAGCGTCGCCCGCGTAGGGGCAGCCCGCAAGATCGAAGCCCTCGACGTGGAGGAAGGCGTACAGCGCCACCTCGCGCTCCGGGATATACATGAACGGCTTGATCCGGGGAACCATCCCCTCCACCTCCCGCATGGGCCGGGTGAGCCGGTCGGCATCCCCCCGAAGAGCGTTCATCAGGACCGACTGCGCCTCGTCGTCCAGGTTGAAGCCGTAGGCGAACTTCGTGACGCCATGCTCGCGGGCAATCCGGTTCATCAGCGCCCGGCGGAGCACGCCGCAGTAGGAGCAAGATAGTCCCGTTCCCTTCCGGCTCACGATCTCGTCGAGCGTGATCCCGTATTCATCGGCAAACGAGGCCGTCACCCAGGGGACGCCGATCGTTTCAGCGATCTTCCGTGCCCGGTTCGGGTCGCGGTAGCCCCTGATCCCCTCGTCCACTGTGATCGCCATCAGCCGGACGTCCCGGCGCTCGCCGAGGAGCCGGTGGAGGAAGAAGAGGACGGCGCTCGAATCCTTGCCCCCCGAGAGCGCCACCGCCACCGTATCGCCCGACTCGATCCAGCGGTGCTCCCGGATCGCCCGCTTCGCCTTCGCCTCGAAATCCCGGTTGAAGTGGTGCTCGCAGAGGTGCAGCCCCGAGTATCGCTGGAAAATGACCGCGTCGCGGCGGCACTTGCTGCACTGCATGCTTTCTCGATCATCCTTTTATCACGGCATCACATAAATTGTGTAGAAGATGCCTGTTCCTGCAGAATACGTGCGATCCCTGCACGCCTACGAACTCCGGATCCTGCTCGCCCTCGAACGCCTCATGCGCCGGTACCAGTGGGTGCCGCTCGAGGTGCTCAAGTCAGCCACCAAATTCTCGGAGTCCGAACTCTCCTACCGTCTGGGCAGGCTGATGGCCATGGATATGGTCAGGTACGAGAAGACCCCCTACGAGGGCTACGCTCTCGTCTTCAACGGCTACGACAGCCTGGCCCTCCACTCCCTCACCCGCCGGGGCACCGTACAGGCGCTCGGGACGCTGATCGGCGTCGGGAAGGAATCGGAGGTCTACGAGGCGATGGGGCTTGGCGTCGTGGTGCTCAAGTTTCACCGGGTCGGGCAGCGGTCGTTCCAGTCCGCCCGCGTAAAGCGCGGCTACATGCCGGATTCCGGGCACTGCCCCTGGATATTCGCCTCGAGCAACTCGGCGAAGATGGAGTACGACGCTCTAAAGACCCTCCATCCCGCCGTCTCGGTGCCGCTCCCCATCGACCAGAACCGGCACGTCGTCGCGATGTCGTTCGTCCCCGGCGTCAACCTCTCCCGGGCGACCGTTGCGGAGCCGGAGATCATCCTCAACGAGATCCTCGACAACGTCCGGGAGGCCTACCGCCTCGGCATCATCCACGGCGACCTGAGTGAGTTCAACGTCATGGTCGACGAGAGGCAGTGCTGGCTGATCGACTGGCCGCAATGGGTGGAGACCGCCCACCCGAACGCCGGCGAGATCCTCAACCGGGACATCGAGAACATCCTCCAGTACTTCAAACGGAAATACGGCCTCGAATACGCCTTCGACGAAGCACTGGCAAGGGTGGTGGAGTGAAGGTCTTCGGGATCGACATCATCAAAGGTTCGGTTCGTTCCCGTACCCGGCGGCCCGTCTACGCGCTCGCCCGGGTGGAGGACGGCGAGGTCCAGGGGGTCGATGAGGTCACCGGGTTCCGGCTCCAGCGCCTCCTCGCTGCCGAACAGCCCGACATCCTCGCGGTGGACAGCCTCCAGGAGGTCGCCGCCGACCAGCGCGAACTCCACGTATTCCTCCAGTCGCTCCCGCCGTCGACGAAACTCGTCCAGGTGACCGGCGGCGAGAAGAAGGAGAGTCTCGGGAAGGTCGCCGCCCGCTACAACATCAGTTTCAACAAGTTCGACCCCTACGCCGAGGCCCGGACAACCGCCCGGGTGGCCGCGCTCGGGGCCGGCGTCGAGGTGATCGCGTTTGAGAACACCACCGATATCGTGGTGAGCAGGCACCGCTCGCCCGGACGGGGCGGGTGGAGTCAGAACCGCTATGTCCGGAAGATCCACGGCGCTGTGCTGCAGAAGGCCCGGGAGATCGAGGGGCGGCTCCGCGGTGCCGGCCTCGACTACGAGAAGAAGGAGACGAAGGCCTTCGGCGGGTATTCACGGGTCGCATTCCGGGTCAAGGCCCCCCGGGAGATGGTTCCAGTCCACTCCTCCCGCGGCGCCGACGTCCAGGTGCGGGTGGCAGGAAGGCAGCTCGACCGGATACGGTTCGAACCCCTCTCCGGCCGTCCCCGCTACCTGATCGTCGGGCTCGACCCGGGGACGACCACCGGGATCGCCGCCGTGGATCTCGACGGAAACCTGGTTCTTCTCACGAGCTCCCGGCAGATGACAATGTCCGATATCGTCGAGGAACTCTACCGTGCGGGAAAACCACTCATCGTCGCCTCCGATGTCCAGCAGATACCCTACTCGGTCGAGAAGATCCGGCGGGCGTTCAACGCCATCCCCTACACCCCGAAGCAGTCGCTCTCGGTGGAGGCGAAGTACGACCTGACCGCCCAGTTCTCCTACACAAACGACCACGAGCGCGACGCCCTCTCGGCAGCGCTGGACGCCTACCGGAGCCTCCAGAACAAGTTCAGAAACATCGTAAAGAGAGTGGGGCCGGGGTTCGACCTCGACGAGGTGCGGGCGCGGGTGCTCCGCGGCCAGCCGCTCGACACCGTTCTTGCAGACCTGCAGGGGGTTCCGGCGGCGAAGAAGGAGGCGGAGCCTGAGGCACCCGTCCCTGAGCGCCCGGTTGAGGACGAGCGGGTGATAGCGCTCGACGGGATGGTCAAAAGGCTCCGCAGTTACGTAGAGGAACTGCAGGATGACCTCCGCGAACGCGACCGGGAGATGGAGCGGCTGCGCCAGGACGTGCGCCGGGCCCGTTCCGCAGCCGAGCGAAAGATCCGCCGGGACGCGGAACTGGCGGCGAAGGACGCGACCATCGAGAGCCTGCGCGAACAGCTCCGGGGCGAGCGGCGGCGGTCCCGGCGGCTGAAGAAGCGCCTGGAGCGGATGCAGAAGGTCGCGAAACTCGAGGTCTCGGAGGACTACACCCCGCTCAAGGTGCTCGAATCCCTCACCCGCGAAGCGGTGCGGGCCCTCCAGGAGGAGATCGGCATCGCCGGAGGAGACGTCCTCTACGTCCCGCGGACGCACGGCTGGGGTCGCGGCGTGGTGAAGGACCTCGCGGGAACGGGAGTGCGGGCGCTGGTCGTTGGCGGGGAACCGCCCGACCCGCACCTGATCCGGGTCGCCCGCGAGATCGATCTCCCCCTCCTCCCCGCGGAGACCGTCAGGCCGGAGATCCGCGGCAGGACCGGGGCGGCACTGACCGGAGCAGTCGAGGAGGCGATCGCGGAATGGAAGGAGGAGCAGAAGGAGTTCCGGCGCGAGCAGGAAGCCGAACGGGTCGAGTATCTCTTCAAGGAGTACCGGAGCGAGCGGGAGAAGGAGGTGCGCCGCGGTGGATGAACGAGGCCTGCACCGGCTGATCGGGACGATCATCGACCCGGAGCGGCTCGAGGACGACTGCGCCGTCATCCCCTGCGGCGATCGTCTCATGGTCGCGAGCACCGATATGCTCCACGAGACGACCGATTTCCCGGCCGGGATGAGCGACTGGCAGGTGGGCTGGATGGCGACGGCGGTCACGCTCTCGGACATCGCGAGCATGGGCGCGGCACCGGGGCAGGTGCTCCTCGCGGTCGGCCTTGATAAGCCAGAACGGCTCCACGGGATCATGGAGGGGGCACGGGACTGCTGCACGGCGTTCGGCGCTGAGCTTGTGGGCGGGGACCTCGACGCCCACCGGGAACTGACGATCGTGAGCACGGGGCTCGGGCTCGTCGCCCCGGAGCACCTGGTCCAGAGACGGGGAGCGCGGCCGGGCGACGTTGTCGCGGTCACCGGCCCGCTCGGGGAGGCCGAGGCCGCTCTCGCCGGCTACGACCGGCATAGGAAGGAACTCCTCGAACCGCAGCCCCGGGTCCGGGAGGGACAGGCGCTCGGCCATGCCGGGGTCTCGGCGATGATGGACATCTCCGACGGCCTTGCGCTCTCCCTCCACGACCTCCTTGCCGTGAACGACTGCGGATTCTCCGTCGATACCGCCCGCCTTCCCCTCCCGGCAGGCGTGCCGGAGGAGGAGGGGCGGGAACTCGCGCTCTACGGCGGGGGGGACTTCGAACTCCTCTTCTCTGCCCCGCCGGGCATCCTCCCGGTCCCCGGGGTCGAGGCCCGTGTCATCGGCGAGGTCATACCGGAGCGGACGGTCCTCGCGGACGGAAAACCGCTCGAACGCCGGGGATATCTGCATGAGTGGAGCGGGTAGTATACCAGGCCATCTTTATTTGAGGGTATACTTACGCGATACATGCGGCGGATCGCCAATACCCACAGTCTTGAAAGAAGAGCGGTGAAGTGAACGGGGGTGCTCGGGTTAGAAGAGGCGCAGGAGCGCCTAAGAGACGGATCGCGCCCCCATCCGCCGCCACTCCCAGAGAATATACGCGAAGCCGATGACTGCAAAGACGAATACCGCGACCTCGGTCACCAGGATCCCCTGAGTCGGGGCGAGATAGACGGCGGCGGCGTCCACTGCGGCGTGCCAGATGACGGCAAGGGCGAGGAGCGCCTTTCTGCCGTAGACAACGGCGGCAAGCACCATCAGTGACCAGGCGATGTGCAGGGTGATCGTCATCATCCGCTCGGCGAGCCCGGGCAGGATGTCGAGCGGCGTGAGGGCCTGGACAGCCTCGATCTCGGCCTGGATGGCGGGGTCGTCGGGGAGGAAGAGCATCGACCCCTCGCCGGTGAGGAGGATATAGGAGACCATGCTCGTGAGCACGAGGAGCGCGACGAAGATGCTCTCGACGCCGCCCCACCCGGTCCCGAAGAGGAGGCCGTTCTCGCGGGTGAGGGAGATCTTCTGCCGCCGGAAGATGTAGCGGTAGACGAGGTAACGGCCAACCTCCTCGAAGAGCCCGGCCATGAGGCCGAGGTAGACGGCGAGGAACGCGAGGGCCGCTGTTGTCCCGAACGGCAGGGCGGCGAGGTAGAGCGGGGTCTGCGTCACGAGGACGAGCGGCGCGTGGACGATCTGCACGACGATGAAGAAGAGGGCGCCGAGCCCGAAGACCCGCCAGGAGACGCCGAACCTTCTGACGATCCAGTAACCGAGCGCGAGCGGAACGATGATCTCGAGCAGAGCGACGACGGCGAACGTGACGACAACGAGCGGATCCATTGGGGAGGATATTTTGGCTAAATATTTAACGATTGTCACTGTATAGTGAGGAAAGGATCCCGACAGCCATGAAAACAGAGCGCCCGGGGGCGGTCACTGAAGGCGGGAGCATTCCGGGGGGCCGGTTCTCAAACAACTTCGATTTCCTGCGGTTCGCGGCGGCGGCGGTGATCGTCGTCACGCACGCCTATGCCCTCAAGATCGGTTACGTCGGGATGGGTGTGCACGATCCGGTCATACTCATAGGGCAGGCAGCGCTCGCCGCCCTCCTCGTCACCAGCGGCTACCTGATCGCGATGAGCTGGGAGTCGACCGCATCTCCGCTCCGGTTTGCCTGGAAACGGTTCCTGCGGGTCGTTCCGGCTCTCGTCCTCGCGGTCCTCGTTACGCTCTTCGTCATCGGCCCGCTGCTGACATCCCTTCCCCCGGGCGAGTACTTCGGCGCCC
>Ga0265294_10002520_pt1 | contig 24022 bp, 26 predicted proteins | sample MunlanPumphouse3_FD_192504 | JGI IMG/M metagenome (GOLD analysis project Ga0265294, IMG submission 192504) | Groundwater microbial communities from a municipal landfill in Southern Ontario, Canada - Pumphouse #3 | ecosystem: Environmental > Aquatic > Deep subsurface > Groundwater | place... | reverse complement strand
ACGGCGCCGATTCCGTCCATCCGATCATCCATCGGGCGATGACGTTCGTCGATACCGCCGCCGTAGAGGAGTCAGGGCTCGGGGCCTACTACGATGACCCGCACGGCGGCTACATCACCAAAGGGGACAACAACCCCTACACCGACCAACCGAACCTCCGGATCTCCGGCATCGGGGTGATCGAGCCGGTAAAGAAGGAGTGGATTGTGGGGAAAGCGCTCGTCGCGGTGCCGCTCGTCGGCTACCTGCCCCTGCACCTCGCCGAGTTTGCCGTCGTCGTCATCCTGGTCATCCTCATCCACGACTTCGTCCTTGCGCGGCGCAAAGAGAAAGAGGAATAAATCCGGGACTACAAGAGAGCTGTTTACGATGCCCAACTCGTTGCATACCCTGCTCGACGATACACTCGCCGGCCACCGGCTCACGGAGGAGGAGGCCGTCCGTCTCCTCTCGACGCGCGACCGGGGCGTCTGGAAGATCGCTGCCGCCGCGGACGAACTCCGGGAACAGAAAGTCGGCGACGTCGTCACCTACGTCCGCAACCAGAACATCCACGTCACCAACATCTGTAAGAACCTCTGTGGCTTCTGCGGGTTCGGGCGGCGGGCGGACGATCCGGAGGCGTTCTACGACGATACCGATGCGATCCGGGAGAAGGCCAGGGCGGCCGCGGCGCGGAACGTCACCGAGATATGCCTTCTCTCCGGCGTCCACCCGGACTACACCCTCGACTCCTATGTCGACCTCATCTCCTGTGTGCAGGACGAGGCTCCCGGTGTGGATATCCACACGGCGAGCCCGGACGAGATTGTCTGGGCGGCGAAACGAAGCGGCGTCTCGACGAAGGATGCGATCGAGCGCCTGCGCGACGCGGGGCTCGGAACCCTGCAGGGGACCGCGGCTGAGATTCTGGTTGACGACGTCCGGCGGGTGATCTGCCCGAACAAGTGCGACACGGCGACATGGGTCCGGATAATCAAGGAGGCGCATCGTCTCGGCCTCCGGTCGACGGCGACGATCATGTACGGCTCCTGCGAGAGCGCCGCGGATCGTGCCCGACATCTTTCGATCCTCCGGGAGATCCAGGACGAGACTGGCGGGTTCACCGAACTGGTCCCGCTCTCCTTCCTCCACGAGAATACGGCCCTCTATCGTAGCGGCCTCGCGACCGCGGGTGCCACCGGCCGGGAAGACCTCCTGCTCTTTGCGGTCGCCCGGCTCTTCCTGGACAACTTCGACCACATCCAGATCTCCTGGGGCAAGGTCGGGACGAAGATGGCGCAGCTGGGGCTGCTCGCGGGCGGCGACGACCTCGGCGGGACGATGTTCTGCGACGACGTCAGCACGGATGCCGGCGGCGAGGGCGCCGATTACCTGGACCCGGCGGAGATGCAGCGGATCGCCGGGGATCTCGGCCGGACGCTCCGCCAGCGGACGACGACCTATGAGCTGGTGTGAGGTGCGACGGGCCGAAGGGCCGGAGCATGAGACAACGCGAAGCGTTTTTAAGTAGCGACGCTCCATCGTTGCCGGACGCCAGAATCAGCGAACTACTGAGGTAGCGTCACATCCGGTTCAGGGCCTCCCTCCCCGGCATCCCGATCTCGACACGGCGCTGCATCGCCGGGAGGTTTGCTGCCTTTACCTCGGCAACCAACAGGCCATCCAGGGTATCGAGGGTCGACTCTTCCGAGACACCGACGATCGCCGCGGGGACTCCGACGTTCGCCAGCGCCTCGATATCGAACCCCTCTGTCCCGATCATCCCCTCGTCGGTCACCCAGGTCATCAGGCTGGTGTTCCCGACCGGGATGACGTAGCCGTATGCATCCTTGTAGCTGAGCCTTGTGCGCTGGTGGCACAGAATCTGTTGCGCCATGGCCGCCGGAATACTCCCGGGAACTGATAAGTGTATGCACCACCATCAGAAGCACCCGAAGGTTCTTGTCCTGACCGCGCCAGATCAACGTATCGTATCGGGGAGAGATGAGGCGCGTGACACCAGGACTGCGACGGTTACTCAAAGATGTGTTTGCCGGCCATCGGCTCACGGAGGAGGAGGCCATCCGTCTCCTCTCGACGCGCGACCGCGGCGTCTGGGAGATCGCTGCCGCCGCGGACGAACTCCGGGAACAGAAAGTCGGCGACATCGTCACCTACGTCCGCAACCAGAACATCAACGTCACCAACCTCTGCGTGAATGCCTGCGGGTTCTGCGGTTTCTCCCGGAAACCGGGCGACGCCGACATCTTCTTTTATGACGAGGCCATGGTACGGGAGAAGGCGCGGGCGGCGCGCGAGCGTAATGTGACCGAAATCTGCACGGTGAGCGGTCTCCACCCGGGATTCGACGCCCAATCCTACGTCGGTATCTACTCCTGGATACGGGACGAGGCTCCCGACGTACATATCCACGCAAGCAACCCGATGGAGGTTGCCTATGGCGCGAGAAAGAGCGGCATCTCCACCCGGGAAGTCCTGGAGATGATGAGAGATGCGGGTCTTTCCACCCTCTGCGGGACGGCGGCCGAGATCCTGGTCGACGACGTTCGGCGGGTGATCTGCCCGGACAAGGTCGATACCGCAACCTGGGGCCGGATTATCAAGGAGGCGCACGGCATCGGTATCCGGTCGACGGCGACGATTATGTACGGCCATTGCGAGAGCGAGGCGGACCGCGCCCGACATCTTGCGGTTCTCCGGGAGATCCAGGACGAGACCGGAGGGTTTACTGAGTTCGTCCCTCTCTCGTTCATTCACAAAAACACCCCGCTCTACCGCGCGGGGCTCGCCCGGCCCGGGGCGACCGGCAGGGAGGATCTCCTGATGTTTGCGGTCGCGCGCCTCTTCCTGGACAACTTTGACCACATCCAGGCCTCCTGGGTGAAGCTGGGAACGAAGATGGCGGGGATGGCGCTCCTCTCCGGTGCGGACGATCTCGGGGGAACACTCTTTGAGGAGAGCATCTCCCGGGAGGCGGGCGCCCGGGACACCGATTACCTGGATCCGGCCGATATGCAACGGATGACCGCGGATCTCGGCCGGACGCTTCGACAGCGGACAACGATCTATGATCTTCTCCCGGGGTGATCCCCGGGAAGGGCCGGATCGATCTGCCTGGCCCCCAAATATCTCTGGATAATTATAAATACCCGAAAATAGATTGTGGCTCCCCAACACCGGCCTGATACCGGCGATTGGGAGGAGAACGGTATATGTTAGGCGGTGGTCTTGTTGGCCTTGCAATTCTCTTCTTCGTACTGGCACTTATATTTGCCATACTCGGGGCACGGGGCGTTGCAGGGATGTCGATGTCGGTCGCGAAGTGGCTGGTTATCATTTTCATAGTCCTCGCGATAATATCGTTGCTGCTCTGACCCGGCGGGGGATGCGGGGCGTTCGGCTGGGACACCTTTTTCCCGGCGGATTTTCCCCGCATCGCAAGATCCGCTTCTCAATCCTCCGGCCTGAGATACCTGACGATCGTATCCGCAACCTCCGCGGCCTTCTTCATCGCCTGCTCGTCGTTGCGGATATCTCCCGGCGCGTAGCCCTTCCCGCAGACGTAGCCAAGGTACGAGAACTCGTGGGTGTTTAAGAACCCCTCAATGGTCTCGAGGGAGCGCTCACACCCCCGGTCGGCGCAGACGGCGACGGCGACGGCTCTCCTCCCCGAAAGCCTCCGGTCGTGATAGAGGGAGTAAGTCCGGTCGATCAGGTTCTTCGTCTGACCGTTGATGTCGTAGTAGTAGGTCGGGGCGCCGAGAATCAGCACCTCGCAATCGACCATCTTCTCCGCCACACTGCTCCAGTCGTCATCCTCCGTTACGCACCACTTTGCGTCCTTGCAGGCTTCGCAACCTGTGCAGGGCTGAATATCCATATCGGCAAGCGAGAGAAACTCGGTCTCGATGCCCGCCTCCCGCACCCGGTCGAGGATGGTGGTGACCAGCAGCGCGGTGTTGCCGTTCTTGCGCATGCTTCCGGAGATACCGAGAACATTCATATCCTATGCTCGCGCCCCTCGTTCTTGATTCTTGTGATCCGGGCATCCAGATCCAGACTCCGGAAGAGAGCGAGGATCTCGGGGACCGGGTCGCCGGAACGGTGGAAGAGATGCGAAGGGCAGGCGCAGTCGCTACACCCGAACCCGGGGACGTATACCCCGCCGATAGCGCGGGCGAGGTCGCATTCGCAGTCCCGGTCTGTCGCGGCGGTGACGACGCTGGCGGGGAAAAAATGCGGGTCGAGGAGGAGGTAGTCGATGTGCCACCGGGGAGGGCGGTCGCGACGGAGGGCGAGCCTCACGTGCCGGTCTGCGCGGGCAAGCCCGCCGCTTCCTAGCGCCGAGCCCACGTAGACGTGGCTGCCGGGTGCAAACTCCCGTGTCCCGAGAGCGCCGACGCGGACTACGCAATGGTCGTTCTCAAGGATGAGGGCGTAGATCCCCTTATCCATAGAATCGGAGCGCCTCCCGTGCGGCCGCGATATGCCTTCCGCCGTCGCGGAGGGCGGGCTCCCCATGTCCGGGGTAGAGGCCAACGACCTCCAGCGCCGCGAGATGCTCGATGGATGCCGCGAGTGCCGTCCGGTCGCCCCCCGGGAAGTCGTAGCGCCCGAAGGATCCGCCGGTAAAGACGGTGTCTCCGGAGAAGAGCAGTTTTTCCCCCTCATCGTAGAGGCAGATCCCGCCCGGCGTGTGCCCGGGGGTGTGGATCACGCGAAGGCTCCCTACCCGGTCGCCGTCGGCAAGAACAATGTCGGGGACGATTCCAGGCGATCTTGCCCCGAAATGCATCGCGAGACTCCTGGTGTCGTCGATGAGGCCGGGTGCATCCGCCTCGTGGATGCAGACGGTGGCATCGCCGCAAAGCCGGGTGATCTCTCTCACATGGGCGATATGATCGTAGTGGGCGTGGGTGAGGACGATCGTGTCGATCTCGACGGCATACGGCTCCACCACCATCGGGAGAACACCCGCGTCGATGAGGATGTTTCCGTAAACAAACGAATTGGCGTAGGTCGCGCCGCTCGTGATCCACCGGACTGGCATGCAGACTAATATGGCTTCCGGGCAAATGGTTCTTATGCATACCCTTGCTCTAGCGTGCCTGCGCGGGGTTCCTCCTGAGGTGGAGACGATCGCCCGGGAAGAGGATCTCGCCCCCCACGCCGCCGCGCGGGCCGTCGCCCGCGGCCGGATAGTCATTCCAGCAAACCCAACGAGGCCGCACCGACTCTGCGCCATCGGGGAGGGCTGCAGGGTGCGGGTCAACGTGAACATCGGGACGTCGGGAACCCGGTGCGACGAGGACCTCGAGGTCGAGAAGGCGAAGGCGGCACTCCGGGAGGGTGCGGACGCGCTGATGGACCTCTCGACCGGCGGCGATCTCGTCCGCATCCGGCGCCGGATCCTCGAACTCGATGCGCCGGTCGGCACCGTCCCCGTCTACGAGGCAGTCCGGCGGGCGGGGAGTGCGGCGGACGTCGACGCCGATCTGCTGTTCAAGGTTATCCGGGAGCACTGCCGGCAGGGCGTGGACTTCCTGACCCTGCACTGCGGCGTGAACAACCAGGCGCTCGCGTCGCTTAAGGCCGACCCCCGGACGATGGGCGTCGTCAGCAGGGGTGGGGCGTTCCACGTGGCGATGATGGCTGCGACGGGCGAGGAGAACCCCCTCTACGCGGAGTACGACTACCTGCTCGAGATCCTCAGCGAGCACGACGTTGTTGTGAGCCTCGGCGACGGGATGCGCCCTGGCGCGCTCGTGGACGCCGGCCGCCTCGCGAAGACGACCGAGTACCTGACGCTCGGGCATCTCGCGAAAAGGGCGCTCGCCGCCGGGGTGCAGCGGATGATCGAGGGGCCGGGGCATATCCCGGCCGACCAGGTCGGCTACAACGTCCGGATGATCAAGGAACTGACCGACGGCGCTCCGCTCTATCTGCTTGGCCCGCTCGTCACCGACGTGGCGCCGGGCTACGACCACGTCGTGGGGGCGATCGGCGGCGCGATCGCCTGCATGAACGGCGCCGACTTCCTCTGCATGGTCTCGCCGAGCGAGCACCTGGCGCTGCCTGACGTCCGCGATATCGTGGAAGGGACGCGGGTGGCGAAGATCGCGGCGCACGTCGGAAGCCTCTCCCGCGCCGCCGCGCACACGAAAAACCGCGAGATCCGGATGGCGGAGGCCCGCCGGGCGCTCGACTGGGAGAAGCAGTTCGAAGCGGCGCTCGCGCCCGAGGAGGCCCGGCGCATCCACGAGCGCGACGGAGAGATCGAGACCTGCTCGATGTGCGGGGATCTCTGCGCCGTGAAGATGGTGCGGGATATCCTCCCGGTGCCACAAGAGCGGATGGAGCCGTGAAGGGCTCCACTGAATACTTTTTTTTTACCTCACCTGTTGCCGAACCGCCCGTCGACCCAGGCGATTACCGCGTCGCGGCTCCGCCGGTAGGCTGCGATAACCTTGTCGGGGCTTCCGGTAGCCCGGCCCGGATCCGGGAAATCGACGTGGATCGTCTCCTTCGTCCAGGGAAACATCGGGCAGACACCGCCGGCGCAGAGCGCGACGGCGTAGTCCATCTCTTTTCCGTCGAAGAGCGTGAGGTCCTTTGCCTGTTGTTTCGAGATGTCTATCCCGATCTCGTCCATCACCCGTACGGCGAGAGGGTCGAGAGCGGTCGGGGCGATCCCGGCGGAGCAGGCCTCGTAGTGGTCACCATAGCGTGCGCGGAGATAGCCCTCCGCCATCTGGGTCCGGGCGGCGTTGTTCGTGCCGATGAAGAGCACTCTCTGCTTCATATCCCTCCCTTCGCGGCCGGGTGGAAAAAGGTTGCCCGACGCTCGAGCACCGCCGGGTGCGCGCCCGGGGTTCGAGAGGGCCGCAGTGCTCCAGAACGTGTGAGGCCGGCACTCCCGGCCCGGCAAGAGAGAGGCGATCTCAGGTGCGCCCTGCGTTGAGAATCCTGACCGCAAGCAGGGCGGCGTTCACGCCGTTGTCCACCCCGACGCAGGCCACCGGGACACCCTTCGGCATCTGGGCGATCGAGAGGAGGGCGTCGAGACCCATCAGCGTCCCGCTCACCGGGACACCGATCACCGGGCGCTTCGTCTTCGAGGCGATCACTCCCGGGAGGGCCGCCGAGAGCCCGGCGATCGCGATGAAGACCCGGGCGGTGCTCGCCTTCACGTACTCGTCCAGCCGTTCGGGGTCGCGGTGCGCCGATATCACCTTGTAGTCGTAGTCTACGCCGTGCTCTTTCAGGGTCTCAAACACCTTCTCCGCGACGGGGCCGTCCGAGGCGGAACCGCAGATAACCGTGACGTCTGCCATATCTACGTTGAATTATGCCCCGCCTCTTTTTCACCCTGTCGATATTGCACGGTGGTGAGGTTGATATGAATCTACATCCAAGTTCCTTGCAGAAACAGCGTCTGTCCTTAACAAGACAATACGGACTGATATCTTATGGAACACGAACCACTCCTGATGATCCCGGGCCCGGTACCCATTCCGCAGCGGGTACGCGCCGCCATGACGCGGCAGGCCATCAACCACCGCGGCCCCGAGTTCGGCGCCGCATACGCGGACTGTGTCCGGACGTTAAAGACCCTCTTCGGCACCGCAAACGAGCTCTATATCATCAGCGGCTCGGGGAGCGCCGGCATGGAAGCCGGCGTCGCGAACTTTGCGCGGGATAAGCGAATAGTCTCGCTCGTAAACGGCAAGTTCGGCGACCGCTTTGCCAAGATCGGCGCACGCTACGGCACCGTCACCGTCCTCGAGTCCGGGTGGGGAACCCCGCTCGATCTCGCGGCCCTTGAGCGAGAACTCGAGGCCGGGGCCGAGGTCGTCACCATGGTCCACAACGAGACGAGCGCCGGGATTAAGAACCCCGCACCCGAAGTCGGCAAACTTGCCCGGAAGCACGACGCGCTCTTCATCATGGACGGGGTCACCTCCATCGGCGGCGACGACGTCCGGATGGACGAATGGGGCGTCGATATCGCCGTCGTCGGGTCGCAGAAGTGCCTTGCGGCTCCTGCAGGCCTCGCCGCCATCGCCGTCGGCGAGCGCGCCTGGGACCGGATCTCAGAGAAGCGGCCGTTCTACCTCGATATGGCTGCCTACCGAAAGAGCGGGAGCGGCACCCCGATGGAGACCCCCTACACCCCGGCGGTCCCGCTCTTTCTCGCGCTCTGCGAGGCCTGCAAGATCATCGAGGAAGAAGGTGTCCCCGCCCGGGCCGCCCGCCACCGCCGGATGACCGAAGCCGTCCGCGCCGCGGCGAAGGGATGGGGCGTCGACCTCTTCCCGCAGCTCGACGAATACCATGCCTACTCGAACACCGTGACCGCGATGCGGCTCCCCGAAGGTGTCACCGACAAGGATCTCCGGGGAACCGTCAAGCAGTTCGGCATCGAGATCGCCGGCGGCCAGGACCACCTCAAGGGCAAGATCTTCCGGATCGGCACCATGGGCGGCGTCGGGGCGCAGGAGATCCTCGCCACCCTCGCGGCCGTCCAGTTCGCCCTGAAAAAGTCCAACGTTGCGGCCGGCGACGGGGTGGAGGCCGCTGCAGAGGTGCTCCTCGGATGAAGATCGGGATCGCCGACACGACGTTTGCCCGGATTGACATGGGCGGGATCGCTATCGATGAGATCCGCAAGCACGCGAGCGTCGGACTGGAACGCTACGTCGTCCCCGGGATCAAGGATCTCCCGGTGGCGTGCAAGAAGTTGATTGAGGAGCGCGGGTGCGACCTCGTGATGGCGCTCGGGATGCCCGGGGGAGCGGAGAAGGACAAGGTCTGCGCCCACGAGGCCTCCCAGGGCCTCATCCTCTGCCAGCTGATGACGAACAAGCACATCATCGAGGTCTTCGTCCACGAGGACGAGGCAAGGAACGCCAAAGAGCTTGCCTGGCTGATGGAGCAGCGGACCCGCGAACACGCAGTAAACGCCGTCCGGCTCGCCCTCCGCCCGAAGGACCTCGAGAAGCTCGCCGGGACCGGCCAGCGGCAGGGGTTCGAGGACGTCGGGCCCGCACGCCCCTGACGCAAAAAGTGAGGATTATCAACAACCGGTGCGAGTAGTACCACAGGAAGGATTAAGAATGACGGTAAAACTTGGATTCGTCGTCGCGGAGTTCAACCGCGACATCACTTACATGATGGAGATCGAGGCCCGGGAGCACGCCGGTTTCCTCGGTGCGGAGGTTGCCGACACGATCTACGTCCCCGGCGCCTACGATATGCCGCTTGCGATCAAGAAACTGCTCACCGAAGATGACATCGATGCGGTTGTCACCATTGGCTGCGTCATCGAGGGCGCCACCCAGCACGACGAGATCGTCGTCCAGCATGCGGCGCGTAAGATCATCGACCTCTCCCTGGAGTTCGGCAAGCCCGTCGCTCTTGGCATCTCCGGGCCGGGGATGACCCGGATGGAAGCGACCGAGCGCATCGACTACGCGAAGCGTGCCGTTGAATCGGCCGTGAAGATGGTCCAGCGGTTGGAATGAGAGACCTCTCGGAGAAGATTGCGGCCATCGCCCCCTCCGCGACGATCGAGATCTCGAACGCCGCAAAGCGGATGGCGCAGGAGGGGGTCGACGTCATCAGCCTCTCCATCGGGGAGCCGGACTTCGATACCCCGGCCCACATCAAGGATGCCTGCATTGACGCCCTCCGCCGTGGGGAGACCCATTACGCCCCGAGCGCCGGGATACCCGCGCTGGCGTCCGCGATCGCGGAAAAGATCGCCGGAGAAAACGGTTTTGCCGTGCAGCCCGACGAGGTGATCGTCACCTGCGGGGCGAAAGACGCCATCTACGAGGCGATGGAGGCCGTCCTGAACCCCACCGATGAGGTGCTTATCCTCGATCCGGCGTGGGTCTCCTACGAACCCTGCGCTCAGCTTGCAGGCGCCGTCGCCCGGCACCACCCCCTCTCTCCCGAGACCTTCCAGGTCGACGACACTCTTCTTGAGGCCGTCAGCTCCCGGACGAAGATGGTCGTGGTCAACTCCCCCTCGAACCCTTCCGGCGCGGTGCTGGATGCGGCCTCGCTCCGGCTCATCGCCGATATCTGCCGTGACCACGACCTCTACGTGCTCTCTGATGAGATTTACGAGAAGCTGGTCTACGGCAAGGAGCACATCTCCCTTGCCTCTCTTCCGGAGATGGCGGAGCGGACGATCACCATCAACGGGTTCTCGAAGGCCTACGCGATGACCGGGTGGCGGATCGGCTACGCGGTTGCTCCCCGGCCGATCATCCGGCAGATGGAGAAGGTGCAGCAGCACACCATATCGCACCCGACGACGTTTGCTATGTTCGGTGCCCTCGCCGCGCTCCGGGGCGGCCAGGACTGCGTCGAAGCAATGCGCCGTGAGTTCGAGCGCCGGCGCGACTACCTCATTCCGGCGCTCAAGGGTCTCGGCTACACCACCGCACCGGCGGACGGCGCGTTCTACGCCTACGTGCGGGTCGACGGTGACGACATGGCGATTGCCCGCTCGTGGCTCAGGGACGCTCATCTGGCGGTCACCCCGGGAACCGCGTTCGGCACTCCCGGCTGGCTCCGCGTATCGTATGCGACCTCGATGGAGAACCTCGAGGAAGCTGTCGGGCGGATTGCACGGGTTTAAACCACCCTCTTTTCCCCTCAAATCCGGTTCAGCGACCATTGCGCTCTCTCGTAGTATCTTGCTGCCTCGTCATGGCGGTCGAGATACATGAGCGCCATTGCCTTCCCTTTGAGCGCTTCACCGTTTTCGGGGTCGATGGCGAGCGCCCGGTCGTAGCAGTCGAGGGCCTCCTCACAGCGCTCCAGAATCACGAGAGCGTTCCCCTTCGTGCTCCAGACCTCAGGTTTCGCGGGGTTGATCTCGAGTGCGTGCGAATAACAGGTGACGGCTTCGCCATATCGCCCAAGAATGAAGAGTGCAAGGCCTTTGCTGCACCAGGCGTCCGCATTCTCCGGATGGGTCCGAAGTTCCTGGTCATAGCAGACGAGCGCCTTGTCATAGTGCGAAAGAACAGAGAGGACACTTGCTTTGTTGTTCCAGATCTGGCGGTTCTCCGGGTCGATCTCAAGCGCCCGCTCGTAGCAGACGAGCGCCTCTTCGTAGCGTTCGAGCTGGTAGAGTGCGTTGCCGTAGTTGTTCCAGGCGACCACATTCCTGGGGTCCGTGCGGACTATAGCCTGGTAGCAGGGGATTGCCGCTGCGTAGTTCCGAAGGGCGTAGTAACTTTCGCCCCGGTAGTAGCGTGCATCCGTGTGGTCGGACTGGATCCTGAGCGCCTGGTCGAAACATTCTATCGCCTCCCCATAGCGCTTCATGATAAAGAAGAGGGAACCCTTCTGGTGCCAGATATCTGCATTGACAGCGTTCTCTCTGAGCGCCCGGTCGAAGCAGGCAAGTGCGAGGTCGTAGCGCTTCAGTTTCTTCAGCACCAGAGCCTTCTGAAACCAGATCCCGGAATGATCGGGACTGATCCGGAATGCCCGGTCGTAGCAGTCGAGCGCCTCCTCGTAACGTTCCAGATTCTGCAGTGCCCGTCCCCGGTTGTACCAGGCATTGGCATTGTCGGGACTGAGGACGAGCACCCGGTCGAAGCACCCGATAGCCTCGTCATAGCGGTGAAGCGCAGAAAGCGTGCATCCTTTGGTGTACCAGGTGTCGGCGTGATTCGGGTTGATGGCGACGGCCCGGTCATAGGAGGCGAGCGCGTCCTCGTAGTGGGAGAGGAGGATCTGGATCGTTCCCCTGGCGTACCAGGCGTTTGCGTTCTCGGGATCGAGCGCGATGACCCGGTCGTAACAGTCGATTGCCGCATCGTACCGGCGCTCTGCAGCAAGTGCCGTTCCGCGGGCGAGCCAGGCATCGATCCGGCCCGGCTCGAGCATGACAACCCGGTCGTAGCAGGCTACTGCGTCATGGCCTCGTCCCATCTTTCGGAAGGCGTGGCCTCTGGTGAGCCAGGCGTTCACGGTTTCCGGTGCAAGTTTTACCGCCTGGCCGCAGGAGCCAGCCGCCTCCCGGTACTCCCCAAGGTCGTAGAGCACCTGCCCCCGGGCGTGCCAGAAGTCTGCAGAGGTCGGGTCGATGCTGACGGCCTGGTCGAAACACTCGGCTGCCTCGCGGTAGCGCCGGGCGGTAGTGAGTGCGAGCCCCTTGTGATGCCAGGCGTCGGCGACGTTGGCGTTCAGAGCAATCGCCTGATCGTAACACTCGATGGCCCGGTTGTACTGCCCCTGCTCGGCGTATGACCGTCCCTTCCTGCACCAGGACTCGACGCTCTTCCAGGGGAGTTCCATTTTGTGATTGATAGCGGTCCTCTGGTAAAAAGGATTTCGATTACGCACTGGGAGATTTCTCCGGCCGGAAGAAAAGCCGCTCTCTGCAGATCTTCCTTTCCGGAACCGGTTGCGTTCGGGATGCGGGGCCGATTGGTAACGTATACATGCTCTGAGGGCAAAACCGAAATCAGGGTACCCGATCGGGTTGGATGAGCATGAAGAAGATGCGCGATACCCCGAATCACGATCGTCCGCGTGAGAAACTGGCAACACGGGGACCACAGGCACTTTCCAATGCCGAACTGATTGCTCTCCTCCTCGGACGCGGCACAAAAGAACGGGACGTCAGGCAGGTCGCGAGCGACGTCGAACACTACCTGAAGAGTGCTAAAGGTTGCCCTTCTTATGACACTCTCCTGGAAATAGATGGTATCGGTTCGGCGAAAGCCTGCGAGATCATGGCCTGCTTCGAACTCGGGCGCCGGTATCTCGAGGGCGACGGCGTCTCGGGGCACCGGGTCACCCGCCCTGAGGACGTGCTCCCGCTGGTCGCGGAGTGGCGGGATAAGAAGCAGGAGTATTTCTTCTGTATAACGCTGAACGGTGCCGGCGAGGTGATCGAGCGGCGGACCGTCACCGTCGGGATCCTGAACCAGAGTCTCGTCCATCCCCGGGAGGTCTTTTCCGAGGCGATCACCGACCGTGCCGCCTCGGTCATCCTGGTCCACAACCACCCCTCGGGCACGCTCGAGCCCTCCACCCAGGATATCGGCATCACCCGGCAGCTCGTCGAGGCCGGGTCGATCCTCGGCATCCGGGTGCTCGACCATATCATCGTCACGAAGAAGAGTTACGTGAGCTTAAAGGAGCTCGGGCATCTTTAACTCCCGGGGAGTGGTTCTCGGCGCTACAGGCATCTTCCTCCTGTCTCTTGCTGGCGGGACAGAGGTGCGCTTCTCGACCCCCGGGAGATCGGCGCGGTGCTCCCCGCGGCGGTTGTCGTGGGGCACCGGGGGTTCCGTGACGGGCCGGCCTTCTCCCCTGGTTCGGGCTGAACGCCTCCGAAGGATCCCGTAAATCCCGTAAATTCCCCGACATTCGCCCCGAGATCCTGAAAAAGTTTATCTCATCTCCTCTGCCAAGAGTATGAGAGGCATACCTATATGGATACTGGATTTCTCCGGGTGTTGCTTGATCCCGGGCGTTTCTTTGAAGCGCGCATGCAGGAAAAGCCGAGCCTGAAGATTCCGGCGCTGATCGCGGTCGTCATGGGGCTGATCGGTGCGGTCTCGGTCATACCGATGACGGATATTACCATGGCCATGCTTCCCGCGGAGATGCAGGGTCTCGGGGTGCTCATGACGATCATCTCCGCAGCCTTTGCCTTCGTCGGCGGGTTCCTGGCCTGGGTCATCTACGGCTTCGTCTTCTACCTCGTCTCGATGATCTTCAAGGGTCAGGGCGATCTCGAGCGGACGATGGAGTTCACCGGCTACGGTCTCCTCCCTCAGGTTTTTGGGGGTATCATCGGGACGTACTTCTCCTTCCAGCTCCTCTCGGGCCTGAACATCCCGCCCATGACGAACCCCGAGCAGATGGTGGAGTTCTCCGAGAACCTGGTGACCATTCTCTCGACCGATCCCCTGGCACAGATCGCCGGGATCGTGAGCATCTTCTTCGTGATCTGGAGCGCGAACATATGGGTCTTCGGTATGAAGTACGCGCGGAACCTCTCCACGCGGGACGCGGTTCTCACCGTCGGGATACCCGTGGGCCTCTACATCCTTTATAGGCTCATCACACTTGCCGGATGGCTGTAACATGAAACCAATCTACCTTGCAATCATAACCCTCCTCTGCGCCGTGATAGCGTTCGCCGCACCGGCCAGCGCTGCCCCTGCAGACATCACCGTCGTCTCCTCGTCGCTGGACCCGCCGGTCCTGATGAAGGGCGACACCGGGACGCTGACGGTGGTGCTCCAGAACAACGGCGCCGTCCCGGTCGCGATCCGGAACGCCCGGCTCTACGGCAGCGGGGTCGTGCCGCTGAGCGACCCCTACCCCTCGGTCGGGGAGCTCGGCGCCGGGAACAGCAAGACGTTCACCTTCACCGTCCGGGCGGACGGGGGCGAAGGGACGTTCTACCCGACATTCGTGCTCGACTTCCGCGACGGTGCCGGCAGCCTGCGCTACCCGGTTCCGGTCCAGGTCGAGGACACCCCGCTCAGCGCGTCGGTGATCGAGAAGCCGGACGCCTTCTCCGCGTCGCGGACGGCCGACATCACCGTCCGGGTGGGCAACCCGCGGCCGAACGCCGCCTCGGGCGTCCAGGTCGTCCCGCAGGGGACCGGCTTCTCGGTCACCCCGACCGGCGGGTTCATCGGGGCGCTCGCCCCTGATGCGTCCGGGACGGTCACGTTCAACCTGACGCCCACTGCGGAAACGGATGTCACATTCCAGGTGGTCTGGCGCAACGGGATCAACACCCACACCGCCGACCTCGTGCTGCCGGTCGCGTTCGGCGAGGACAAGAAACAGGCCGACCCCGTCATCACCAACGTCGAGGTCACGCCGATCGCCGGGGGCTACCGGATCGTGGGCGACGTCATGAACGCCGGCCTCGAGTCCGCCCGGTCGGTGCTCGTCACCCCCGGGGCGCCCGCGACGCCCATCGACCCGTTCCGGGTCTACGTCGTCGGGACGCTTGATTCCGACGACATCTCGTCGTTTGAGGTGACGTTTACGACCGACGGAACCGTGGAGGAGATCCCGGTCGTCGTCGAGTACCGGGACGACGACGGGAACCGCTACACGTCGACGCGGATGGTCGGGCTCGGCGGCACGATGGCCGCCCCGCTCGAGGAGCGGGAAGACGGCGGGTTCCCGGTTGTCGGGATCGTGATCGTTGCGCTCGTCGCGCTCGGGATCGCCGGAGCAATCTACTACTCGTGGAAGCGGACGTAACGACGATGCCGGTCATCAGTTTCGAGAACGTGAGCAAGGTCTACCCCCTTCCGGCGGGCGACGTCGTGGCACTCGACGGCGTCGATCTCGCCATCGAGCAGGGCGAGTTCGTCCTGATCATGGGGCCCTCGGGGTCGGGGAAGTCGACGCTCTTAAACATCATGGGGTCGCTCGACGTCCCGACCTCGGGCGAGGTCACGATCGCCGAAAAGCGCATCGGCGGGATGGACGACGACGACCTGACCCTTCTGCGGCGTGACCATATCGGGTTCGTCTTCCAGCAGTTCAACCTGATCCCGCTGCTCTCGATCGTCGAGAACGTCGAATACCCGCTCATTCTGAAGGGCCGGCAGAACGGCACCCGGGAACGAGCAGAAGAAGTACTCAAAGCAGTCGGAATCGAGAAGACCCATTTCACCCACAAGCCGGGTGAAATCTCCGGCGGGCAGCAGCAGCGGGTCGCCATCGCCCGGGCGCTCGTGAACGACCCCGACTTCCTCCTCTGCGACGAACCGACCGGGAACCTGGACTCGAAGACCGGCACCGCCATCATGACCCTCCTCGATAAGATGAACCGCGAGGAGGGCAAGACCGTCGTCATGGTCACCCACGACCCCCGGATGACCGAATACGCCGACCGCACGATCCGCCTCGTCGACGGGAGGGTGGCTGAATGACCTTCTTCGACCTCGCCCGCCGAAACGTCACCCGCCACTGGCTCCGTTCGTCCCTTGCGGTCATCGGGATCGTCATCGGCGTCATCGCGATCGCCTCTCTCGGCATCATGGGCAACAGTATCGGCCTGATGTTTGGCGACATGGTCAGCGACGTCGGCGACACCCTCATCGTCTCCCCGGCGACGGGTGTAGGCGGCGGGAAACTCACCGACCGGCAGGTGACCGATATCACCCGGGCGGTCGGATCCAACGTGGTCATACCGTTCTCGAGCACCGGCGACAGGATATCTGTCGGCGATAAGGAGAGCGCCGCAATGATCTACGCGATCCCCGCCGGGGATATCCCCGCTCTGCTCGATGTGGAGTCGGGGAGCTACCCAAAGGAAACCGGCGCCGGATGCCTGATCGGGAGCCAGCTTGCCGCGAACAGCAGGGAGAACGGCCTGAAGCTCGGTGCCCGGGTCAGGGTGGGCGGCGAGACCCTGCGTGTTGTGGGCGTGCTCAAGGAGCGGGGGATGGGGTTCGACATCAACCCCGACTACGCCATCATCGTGCCTTACTCCTGGTACTCGAGCCATTACGACGAGGACGATTACGACCAGGTGATCGTGAAGGTCAGGGACGTCAACGATATCGACGCGGTCAAGGAGTCGATCGAGCAGAGGATGAACCGGCGGGAGGACGTCGTCAACGTCATGGACACCCGCGGGATCCTCGAGAGCGTCTTTGCGGCAACCGAGTCGATCACGGTCTTTTTGGCGGGTATCGGCGCGATATCGCTCCTCGTCGCCGGTGTCTCCATCCTGAACGTGATGCTGATGTCTGTCACCGAGCGGATCAAGGAGATTGGCGTCCTCCGGAGTATCGGCACCCGGCGGGGCGAGGTGATGCGGATGTTCATCTATGAGGCGCTTGTCCTCGGCCTTGCGGGCGCCGCCATCGGGGGGGTGCTCAGTTTCTGCACCGGGTATCTGGTGACCGTGGTCTTCGCCGGGAACGCGGACTACCTCTTCCACCCGATGAGCCTTCTCTACATCGTCTTCGGGATGGCGTTCGGTGTCATCACGAGCGTGGCCTCCGGCCTCTACCCGGCCTGGAAGGCGGCGCAGTTGAACCCGATCCAGGCATTGCGCCACGAGTGACGGGTTACCCCGAGCACTTCTCTTTTTCCCGTTCGATCTCGTCGCGAAGCGTGTCGATGAGATCGCCGGCCTTCGGGGGCGCGCCCGGGAGGAGGGCGAGGTATTCGTGCTCCCCTTCAGCGATGAGGAGCGCAACCGGCGTCAGGCTGACTGTGGCGACCCCTCCCATGCAGAGCGTGAACGCCCTGACGATGGGGATGATGCACCGACCATCTACCCTGCGGGCGCCGCCGACGACAAGATCAGGCTCTTTATGCACCCGGAGCACCTCTTCCCGGTACCTGGCGGAGCCGCTGCCGTACCTGTTTCTGCAAAAGAGCCCGCACCACCGGTATGAGGATCAGGAGCGGGCGGCGGATCTGCATCTTAAGCGTGAACGTGCCTTCGAAGACCTCGCGGTCGAAGACGGGGGTCATCACGAAATCGATCGCCTCGGCCGGCCAGAGGGCGTAGCGGACGGCGGTGCAGTAGCCGTAGACGACACCGGTGTCGGCGGGGCTCTCGAGGCCGAGGGTGACGTCCCCCCGGAGCGTCTCGAGGCAGAGCGATCGGACAAAGGCGGCGAGGATTCTCTGGAGATGGGGCCAGAGATCGCCGGCGGCATCGAGGTATTCTCTCAACGGAAGAGCCGGTTTTGGCTCCTCCACCTTCTTCTTTTTTTCTTCCTCCGGTTCCGGTGCCGCCATCTCCCGGAGGTCTCTGGTCATGACCCGCCGGCCGGCGAGGAGGATATCGAGCACCTGCACCCCGTCGGCGACCCGGACCCTTGCAGCCGCGATGCCCCAGGCTACGGTTGCCGTCGCCCGCGCACCCTCCTGTCTGCAGTCAGCGACCGTCTCGACGGTCACCGGGACCAGGTACAGGGCAAGCAGGAGCGCGAGGAGGATGACGGCGACGACAAGGATGACGAAGAAGAGAAGGGTCGCGGCCATGGAATGGAGGAGAAGAGAACCCTAGGCCTCTCCTTCACCGCCGATCGGGATCTCCGTTCCACCTTCCGGTGCCGGGGGCGTTTTGCCGCTCTTGCGCTGCTGCACCATCTCGGAGCCCTTCTCGAGCACCCTCTCGACGTGGGGGCCGACCGCCTCTCCGATCGTTGAGATCACCTCGGCGATCTCGCTCTTCTTCTTCAGCGACACCACCTGGATACCCTCGGGACCGGCGACACCCCTGGTGATGATGATCAGGGCGACGGCCGATATGCCGCCTGCGCCACCGGTCCCGGAGCCGCCGTGCTGGCTGCCTTCCTTAAGCCCTCCTGTACCTTCCCCGCCGCCGAACCCGAACCCGAACTCGGCGACCGGGATGATTACCCGCTCGCCGGCCTCGATCGGGGCACCGAGGATCGCACTCGCGCAGAGTGTGCGTGCAAGTTGATCGACGGTTATCTGGAGCATTGATTCGCCAGTCATACTATTCACCACAGGTAATCCACTCTTCGGCCACGTATATAATTGTTGGGGTTTTCTTGCACCCGCAGATGCCTCTCCGGATGCGGACGGATACCTACTTACCCTCACGGGGCGACCGAACGGCTGATGGAGGATGTTATTGTCCAGGATTGGAACGAGGTCTGGAAAACGAGGCTCGCCCTGAACCGCTCGACTCCGGCGTTCCGGGAAGGAGCCGACCTCTGGAGCGGACGGGAGCAGGCCCGGCGGTATGCAGACCGGTCGGAGGCCGGCCGGCACGCCCGGGTCGCGGAGGCCCTGGCGGATCTCGCCGTCGCTCCCGGTGATCGGGTGCTGGATATCGGGTCGGGTCCTGGGACCCTCGCCCTGCCGCTTGCCCGGGCCGGGGCATCGGTAACGGCGGTCGACCCGGCGGAAGGGATGCTCGCCGCGCTCCGGGCCGCCGCGAAGCGCGAGAGGATTACTGACATCACCACCTTCCCGGGCCTCTGGGAGGAGATTAATCCTGACCGCGACCTTGACCCGCCTTACGACCGGGTGGTTGCCTCGTTCTCCCTTGGCATGCCCGATATCCGGTCGGCACTTGCCGCGATGGATGCGGCCGCCTCCGGTTCGGTTCACCTCTACTGGTTCGCCGACGAGCCACTCTGGGAACGGATCTACCTTGCGCTCTGGGAGGATCTGCACAGGGCACCCTATCACCCGAAGCCAAAGGCCGATTGTCTCTTCAACGTCCTCTTTGGTATGGGGATCTACCCGAACGTCCTGATGCGCCCGCTCGAGGGGGCGACCACGTTTGCGACCGTTGAGGGTGCGGTCGAGCATTTCGCACCCCGGATGAGTGCAGAGACTCCGCGACAGCGGGCTATCCTGTACAACTATTTTGAAAAGCATCTCGTCCGGCGCGATGGTGGGCTTGTTCTCACCGGTTCTTCGACCTACGCCACGATCTGGTGGCGGAAGCGGGGGTGACGGCCTCACAACAGGAGTCGCCCACCCACAGCCAGCGCAGCGAGGACGGCGAGGCCGAGTGCGGCGACGAGCGCCAGGCGGAAGGATGGATTTGCGAGCCGCGTGAGGACGGTCGTGAGTTCCTGGCGGTAGATGTAGGCGAACAACCCTGTTATCAGGAGGAAAAAGAGCCACTCGCTCGGCTGGGCGAGCTCCCGGAGAACCGACTCCCAGAAGTAGTCTTCCGAGTAGCCGTGATTTTGAAGAGGGCCGAGGAACGGCCAGAACCACTCGACCGGGTGCCACCACATCCCGTCGAGGAACTGGTGGCTCGCCATCCCGGCGGCAACGGCGAAGAGGCCGATCCGTCGGCGGTAGTGGTAGAGGATGAGCCCGGCGATGACGACCAGGAAGAGGACGGTGAGGCCGTGGAAATAGATTCTGCCGTAGCCCAGGGTTCCGGCGAGGATGATGTGCCCGAGCGGCTTGTCGATCAGGTCGGGGAGCACGGCGCCCAGCACGGTGAGCGCGATAACCCGCCGATCGCTGGCGATCGCCGCGAGCACGACGCCTATGAGGAGACCGACCATGGCGTGGGCGAGGAGGTACATCGCTATTCCGTGGCGGAGCATGCATATACTCTTTTCCAGTGCGGATCGGGCAGAGACCGGGTCCGTGGAGCACCAGAGAGATCTAAAGTGATCAATAATGTTGAATAATGTATATATGTGTGCAAGGTACACCGTGATGCATGCAGACGAAGATCCTCCTTGACGAGGGGGAGATGCCAAAACGGTGGTACAACATCCAGGCAGACCTCCCGACGCCCATGGATCCGCCCCTTCACCCGGGTACCGGAAAACCGGCGGTTCCCGACGACCTCCGCCATATCTTCCCGATGGAACTGATCCGGCAGGAGATGAGCACCGAGCGCTACATCGACATCCCTGAGGAAGTCCGCGACATTCTCACCTTGTGGAGGCCGAGCCCGCTCTACCGGGCGAGACGGCTCGAAGCGGCCTTGAAGACCCCGGCAAAGATCTACTTCAAGTGGGAGGGCGTGAGCCCGCCGGGTTCGCACAAGCCCAACACCGCCATTCCCCAGGCCTACTACAACCGCGAAGAAGGGATTGAGCGGCTCGCGACCGAGACCGGTGCCGGGCAGTGGGGCTCGTCGCTTGCGTTTGCAACAGGCCTCTTTGATATGGAGTGCACTGTCTACATGGTCCGGAGCTCCTACGACCAGAAGCCCTACCGCAAAAGCATGATGCAGGTCTACGGCGCCGAGTGCATCCCGAGCCCGTCGGAGAAGACCCGGTCCGGCCAGGCGATACTGGATCGCGACCCGGATACGCCGGGTTCCCTCGGGATCGCGATCTCCGAGGCGGTCGAGGACGCCGCGAGCCACGAGAACACCAACTACGCGCTCGGCTCCGTCCTCAACCACGTCTGCCTCCACCAGACGATCATCGGCCAGGAGGCACAGCAGCAGCTCGCGGCCGTGGACGCCTATCCCGACGTGGTGATCGGGTGCGTCGGCGGCGGGAGCAACTATGCGGGGCTTGCCTTCCCGTTTGCGGGCGATAAGATTACCGGGAAGCATCCCGAGACCGATCTCATTGCGGTGGAGCCTTCCGCCTGCCCGACCCTGACGAAGGGGCTCTACGCCTATGATTTCGGCGACGTTGCGGGGCTGACCCCGCTCATGCGGATGTTCACCCTCGGCCACGACTTCGTCCCGCCGGCGATCCATGCCGGAGGGCTCCGTTACCACGGGGCGTCGCCGCTCGTCTCCCGGCTCGCCCAGGACGGGGTGATCCGGCCGGTCGCCTACCGGCAGAACGAGGTCTTCGAGGCCGCCGTGATGTTCGCCCGGACGGAAGGCATCGTCGTCGCGCCCGAGGCCGCTCACGCGGTGAAGGCCGCGATCGACGAGGCCCTTCGCTGCCGGGAGACCGGTGACGCGAAGACGATCCTCTTCAACAACTCCGGGCACGGCAACTTTGATTTCTCCTCCTACGAAGCCTACTTTGCAGGAAAACTCGTCGACTACGAGTACCCGGCAGAGCTGATCAAAGAGTCGCTCGCCCGGTTGCCGGTGACGGGGTGAGATCGGCGGCGTGACGATCGTCGGGTTCCTGGTCAACCCCATCGCCGGGATGGGCGGGGCCGTAGGGCTCGCGGGGACGGATGGGAGGGCGGCCGAAGCCCTCCGGCGCGGCGCCGTCCCGCACTCTGCCGACCGGGCGGTGCAGGCCCTCTCCGCCCTCCGGGCCGGGGATATCGAGTGGTGCACCTGTGCCGCGCCGATGGGCGAAGACGTCCTCGCGGCGGCCGGAATCGACCGCTCCACCGTCCTCTACCGGCCCGCCGTCCCGACGGGTGCGGCCGACACGAAGGCCGCGTGCCGGGCGTTCCTCGATGCCGGGGTGGATCTCGTCGTCTTCTGCGGCGGGGACGGGACGGCCCGGGACGTCTTCGACGCAGTGGGGCGGGAGGTGCCTATCCTCGGCATCCCTGCCGGGGTGAAGATGTACTCGGCGGTCTTCGCGGTCAACCCCCCGGCGGCGGCCGACCTCATCCGCCGGGCGGGGGAGGTCCCCTGCCGCGACTCCGAGGTGATGGACGTCGACGAGGAAGCCTACCGCTCGGGGCGGCTTACCGCCCGGCTCTACGGCTACGCATGCGTCCCCTACATCGCGGAGCGGACGCAGGGCGGCAAGCAGGTCTTCGAGCAGCAGGACGAGGAGCGGGCGAAGAACGATATCGCGGCGTTCATCGCCGAGATCATGATCCCGGATACCCTCTACGTCTTCGGCGCCGGGAGCACGACGGCGCGGATCCTGGAGCGGCTCGGGCTTCTCCCCACACTCCTCGGGGTCGACGTCGTCAGGAACGGGGAGGTCCTCGCCCGCAATGCCGACGAGCGGACGCTGCTCGCCCTCCTCGACGAACACCCGCGGGCGAAGATCGTCGCGAGCCCCATCGGGGCGCAGGGGTTCGTCCTCGGGAGGGGGAACCAGCAGATCAGCCCCGCGGTGATCCGGAAGGCCGGGCTACGGAACCTGATCGTGGTTGCCACGCCGGGGAAGCTCGCCGCAACACCCCTCCTCTACGTCGACTCCGGCGATCCGGCCCTCGACCGGGAGGTCGGGGACTCTCTCCAGGTCGTCTCCGGCTACCGGATTGCGCAGCGAAAGCGGGTCGTCCAGACCAACTGACGGTGTCCCGGCCGTCTTCTCGCGCGAGTACTGCTCGGCAAGCTTGCGGAGGTCCCGGACTTTGGCGTTCGCCGCCTCGATGATCGAGAGGACTTCGAGGTAGCGGCTGTCCGCGAACGCACCCTCTCTTTTGAGGCTCACGAGCTGTTCGCGGTAGCGCTCGTTGATGGCGTGCTGGAGTTCGACGTCCCGGCCGCGGAGTTCCGCGACGGTCGCGTCCAGGATCTTCGGGAAGAGGAGCCCGAGCCCGACGATGTTCTCGTCGAGAATCCGGTAGACGCCGTCCGTCTTCTTCACCAGGGTGGCGGGGGCGCCGTTCCCGTTCCCCGACATCCTGCGGAAGAACTCCCCGAGGTCCGCCCCGAGGTCGCCGAGCCGCTCGATCTCGTTTGACATCCGCACCAGGAAGACCACCTCGGTCGCTTCCCCGTTAGAGAGCTGCCTCTTCGAGATCGCCCGGAGCGCCTGCTCGATCCTCTGATCCAGGTAGTTGTTCAGGCTCTTGAGCCGCTCGACCATCTGGTAGTCCGCCTCCTTTGAGGTGGCGAGGTAGGTCATCGCCGCCCGGAAGAGGTCGAGCGTGACCTCATGGGCGTGTCTGAGTTCCTTTCGGATCACCTCGAACCCTGCTTGCGTGTCGTCGGGGATGCCGTCCTCGAGGTGGCGCGTCCGCATCAGGATCTCGGGCTCGCTCCCGGGCACCGCCCGCTCCACGAGCTGCCCGAACCGCCCGATGAAGAGGAGGAAGGCCGCCGCCGCGATCAGGTTGAAGATGAGGTGGGCGTTCGCCACCATCTGCGCCTCGGTCCCGCCGATCGCCGTCACGATGTCGGCGAACGGCACGAGGAAGGGCAGGATCAGGAGCACCCCGCCGAGGTTGAAGATGAAGTGGGCCGCCGCCGCCCGCCGGGAGTGGAGGTTCATCCGGGCGGAGGCGATCAGGGTCGTCGTGGTGGAACCGATGTTTGCGCCGAGCAGGATGGGGATCGCCTGCGGGAGGGTGAGCAGCCCCTGCTGGGCGAGGACGACGACGAGGCCGGTGGTGACGGAACTCGACTGCACCGCGGCGGTGAAGAGGAACCCGATCAGGACGGCGAGCGGGAGGGCCGAGTACTCGGCAACGAGCGCGATGACCGCGGGATCGTTCTGGAACGGGGTAAGCCCCGTGGAGATGAGGTTCAGGCTGAAGAGGACCAGGCCGAAGTAGAAGAGGGGTTTGCCCAGGAACCGGTAGCGCCGCCCGAAGATCCCGACGAGGAACCCGGCCGGGATCAGCACCTGCCCGAGAGCGGTCATCTTGAAGGCGACGAGCTGGGCGGTGACGGTCGTGCCGATGTTCGAGCCGA
>Ga0265294_10002518_pt1 | contig 24024 bp, 25 predicted proteins | sample MunlanPumphouse3_FD_192504 | JGI IMG/M metagenome (GOLD analysis project Ga0265294, IMG submission 192504) | Groundwater microbial communities from a municipal landfill in Southern Ontario, Canada - Pumphouse #3 | ecosystem: Environmental > Aquatic > Deep subsurface > Groundwater | place... | reverse complement strand
CTAAGGCAAACTTGTTTTTATTTAAGGTCGTTGCACTAACATAAAAGCTATCAACAACTTTTTCAACCTTCTCTAAGCTTTTTTCTTCATTACGAATAATTTTAATTTTATGTAGAAATCTAACTATCTTCAAAGCTATAGATTTATTTGATTTCTTACCAAATGAAATATAACTCAAAATAACTATAACAGCAGTATTAACTAGGAACCCAATTAAAACTAACTTTTTCAAGAAATTATCAGAAGGAAAAAAATCAAAAAAGAAATTAAGGATTATTGCAATTAACCCCATCAAAACTAAAGCTATTTGATAAAGTGTTGTTTGTTCAACAACTAGATTAGTTGCTTCACCTAATTTAACACCTTTTTTATTTAAATAATATATTTGAAAGGGTTGACCTCCAGTAGCTGAAGGGGTTATAGCACTAAAAAAGTTACATACAATTGTTGATTTAAAAAGATTCTTGAATGATATTTTTTCAGAGGTAGCATTAGATACAGTTAATAAACATATTGTTTGGAAAAACCAATATATAAAAAGCATTCCTGCACCAAGTATAAGCCACCAAATATTTGCACTTGCAATTACTGCTGATATATTTGAAAAGTCATCTTTCAAAATGAAATACATAATGATAAGTGACGCTATAATTACAATTAAGATATTATTTTTTTGTTTTTTCATAATAAGCACATCCTATCATACTATTTCATAGCTTCAATTCCAGGTAAAAATTTTCCCTCCATAAATTCAAGTGTAGCTCCTCCACCAGTTGAAATATGATAGAATTTGTTTTTATATCCAAATCTTGCTGCAGCTGCTGCAGTATCTCCCCCACCCAAAATAACTTTACGACTTGAGCCTAAATATTCTAATAGTTTTCTGGTACCAACATTAAATTTATCTATTTCAAAAACCCCAATTGGTCCATTCCAAATAACTAAACCAGAACCTACTAATAAATTTTTTAAATTGTCCATTGTTTGAACACCCATATCCATACCAATATCATTTGGTCTAATATCATTCACATTAGCAAGTCTAAGTGTACTCATAGGAGTAAAAGAGCTACCCACAACTATATCTCTTGGCAAAATAATTTTATCTTTATATTTTTCATATACTTCTTTACATAATTCTAATTTAGTATCATCAACTAAAGAACCACCAACATCATTTCCTAAAGCTTTCAGAAATGTAAAACACATTCCTCCACCAATAAATATCTTATCTGCTTTAGTAGCTAAATTCTCAATGACACCTATTTTATCTGACACTTTAGCTCCACCTAAAATAACAATAAATGGATGCTTAGGATTTTCCATAGCTTCAGTCATTATATCCAATTCTTTTTTAACAAGCAAACCTATTCCATGTGGTAAATACCCCGCAATCCCTACATTAGAAGCATGAGCGCGATGTAATGTACCAAACGCATCATTAATAAATATATCTCCTAAAGAAGCCCAGTATTTACCTAAATCAGGATCATTACCACTTTCCTTGTTTCCATCTATATCCTCAAAACGTGTGTTTTCCAACATTAAAACTTCACTGTTTCTCATTGTGTTTACAGCAAATTCCACTTCATCACCGGTTGTATAAGGAACAAATTTAACAGGTTCCCCTAGTAATTCACTTAGTCTTTGACTAACAGGAAATAAACTATTGTTAGCCATATCAGCCTCTGTCTTTACTCTTCCTAAATGGGATAGAATAATTACTTTAGCAGTAGCATTAATCGCTAACTTAATTGTTTCAACACTTTCTCTAATTCTTGAATCATCTGTTATAACCCCATTTTCAATAGGTACATTAAAATCACATCTAATTATTACTTTTTTTCCACTCATTCTAAAATCAACGATTGTCTTCATAAATCCTCCTAAGATTATTAATTCATTTCTAGTATATCATGTATAAAAATTATTTTCCATAGCGATTTAACAGCTGCATCAATAGAATCAATCCATATAAAAATAGTAGTAGCTGTTAGACTATTACTATTTTATTCTATACCATGCTATTTAATTAATTCTACTAAATGTTTAGCTGTTCTAACCATTTGAGCACTATAACCCATTTCGTTATCATACCATGCCACTATTTTAATTAACTGTTTACCATCAGCTTCTACAATACTAGTACATAAACCATCAACTAAAGCTCCACAATATGTTCCAATTATATCACTTGATACAACTGGGTCTTCTGTATATTTAATTGTTTCATTAACATTGTTTTTAAAGGTATTGTTAATTTCTTCTACTGTTGTATTTCTTTTTAATTCAAGTACTAAATCAATTACTGATCCAGCAGGGATTGGAATTCTTAAAGAAGTACCATCTAGTCTACCTTGCAAACTTGGTATAACTAGACCAACAGCACTGGCAGCACCAGTTGAAGTAGGAATGATATTTTGAGCTGCTGCTCTACCTCTTCTAGATTTTATTCCCTTTTTATGAGCTATATCTAATGTAACTTGATCATTTGTATAAGCATGAACAGTTGTCATAAAGCCTTTTTCAATACCAAATTCATCATCAATTACTTTCAAGACAGGAGCTAAACAGTTAGTTGTACAGCTTGCAGCTGAAATAACCTCTTCGCTTCCATCCAAAGTATCATGGTTAACATTATAAACGATTGTTTTTAAATCTGACCCTGCTGGTGCTGAAATAAGTACTTTCTTAGCTCCAGCAGTAATATGAGTTGATGCCTTTTCTTTCTTATTGAAAACACCAGTACATTCAAATACCAAATCAACATTTAAATCTGCCCATGGTAATAAAGCTGGATCCTTTTCATTTAGAACCTTTATTTTTTTACCATCAACAATAATTCCTTCTTCATCAAAACTTATTGAATCTTCTTTAAATCTCCCTTGAGTAGTATCATACTTAAGTAAATATGCTAAATCCTCAGAACCTGTTAAATCATTAATCGCAACAATCTCAAATGTAGGATCATCCAACATTGTCCTTGTAACTAACCTTCCTATTCTTCCAAAACCATTGATTGCAATTCTAATTGCCATAATTTCACTCTCCTCTTCTAATTTCTAAAATAACTATTTCCAATAAATTCTCTAATTATTGAATCTAATGGAACACTTTTACTTGTAATTGGTAAAATATTTCTAAGAATATTTAATAACCTTAATGATTCACCGTAATATTTATTATCTTCACCTACGGAAAATAATAATGGTTCTGCATATAATCTTAAGATACCAAGCTCATAAACCAACGATGTATTAAAAACTATGTCAGCAGCATCTTGATATGGGAAAACATGTTTCTCTTCACCTTCTCTAACATCTTGCCATTTAGATAGAGTTACATCTGCTGTATAACCTCTATATTTATTATCCCTTATCATTCTTCTTAACAAGCGATTATCACTAGTACTTATACGATTATGATTATCTAAACTAATATTAGTCAAAGGTGAAATATATATTTTGTATTTTTGATTATTATCAATTGTTTTTATTAATTCATCATTTAAAGCATGTAACCCCTCTATGACTAAAATATCCTTCTCTCCTAATTTTAATTTATTTTTAGTTAATTCGTTTTTACCAGTTATAAAATTATATTTAGGTAATTGAACTTCTTCATTATTTAATAATTTTCTTAAATGTTCATTAAACAAATCAATGTTTACAGCTGCAATTGATTCAAAATCTGGTTTTCCATCTTTTTTTAAAGGTGTTGACTCACGATCTAAAAAGTAATCATCAATAGATAATGAATGAGGAATTATCCCCATACTTCTTAAAAATAAACATAGTTTTTTAGAAGTAGTCGTTTTACCAGATGATGAAGGCCCTGCAATTAAGATGATTTTAAAGTTTGGGTTATCATTGATTGTTTTAGCTATTTCAATTAAACGTCCATTTTGTTCTACTTCACACATATATATCAAATCAGTAATATGTCCAGCTGATATAGCTTCATTCAAATCCGATACGTTTGTTAAATTAAGCTTAGAACACCAATCATTATATTTTTCAAATTCACGAAATAACTTATTGTGATGTATATAAGGGGCCATATCACAACTTAAATATAAATTAGGAAACCTTAAAACTATTCCTTTGTTTTCTACCCTAGTTAATTCAAAGTATTTTAAATATGAGGTATCAATAGGCATTTCCCCGTAAAGAAAGTCATAAGAATTATCCAATCTATACAAATTAATATAAGTATTACTAATATATCTAAGACTTTCTGCTATATCAATTCGCTTATTAGCTTCAAAATAATCAATCGCTTCAAGTCTTGATACACTTAACTTTTCAAAGGTAATTTTGAGATTTACAAGTTCCCTCATACGATTATCAATTTTATTAACTACATCATCTGTTATTTCTAAAACACCTGTTAAAGTAGTATAAAGACCTCTATCAATAGAATGCTCAACAAGAACTTCACTTTGTAACACATCTTGAACAGCTTTAGTATATAAATAGACAAGTCCTCTTTCATAAACTCTATTGCCCAAAAGATATGAGATATCAAAAAAATCAATTATACAATCTCTATCCACTTTAGCATTAAGTTCAGTCAATTTATTATTAACTGTTCCAATAATAATATCGTATTTATATTCATCCTTAAATTGACTACTTATTTCTAACAAGGTAATTCCTTTAGGATAAGAATATACATTACTTTTATATTCGACTTTAATTGTAAACACGAAGTCACCTTCCTATTCTTACAAATCTTATTTTACCAAAAAAAATGACTTTTGTCATAAAAGAACAACTATTTTATATTTTTGACATAAAGTATAACTAATAAATGTCAATTATAATTACTAATCTATTAATATAATGGATAAAGAACTAAGCTTCATACTTAAAAACATAAAAAAACAAGCATTAATTATCTTAATACTTGCGTTTTTAATACAACTGAGGACATACTCCCTGAGCTGGTTCATAAAAGCAGTGAGATTTATATCTTCCAGCATTACGTTGATTGAACCAAAAGCCTCTACACTCTTCTCCTCCTGCCGGGGCATAGAACCAAAGAGCATTTGTTGCCGGATAATAATCCTCGCCTCTAATAACACGCGTTGCTAGTTCTTTTTCCTTAGTTGTCGAGGCACCAAAAAACATCGGGCTATCCTTTCCGCTAAAACCGCCTGGGGTTTGATAAATCATCTCTTGGATAGTTCTTATATTTTTAAAATCAAGACACTCAGCAATAATACGATTTATTCCAACATTGCCAACCATCAGCATTCCTAAGTTACCTTCACCAACTGCTTCAGCTCTCATAAGCCTAGCTAGTAGATCCAATTCCTTTGTTGTATGTGCAACTAACATAGATATCACCTATTACAATATATGTATAAATGTTTTAAATGTTATTGAAAAGATTCGTTAGATATGATATTATTTATATTACTTAGGGGCATATTTCAATGGTAGAATGACGGTCTCCAAAACCGTTAATGTGGGTTCAACTCCTACTGCCCCTGCCAAATTTAAAAAAACCAAAATCGTAGAAATGCGATTTTTTATATTTTATAGTTAATAGTTTAACTACAAAAAAGAACCCGCAAATTGTGGATTCTTATAATACAATCTTATTAATTATTTCTTTTTCTTAAATATAATCCTGTTCCTAGAAGTCCAATTAAACTTACTATGCCAAGGATAAAATAATTTATGACCCCGTCAAATGTTTGAGGATTAGCTTCAGTTAAAGTTGCTTTTTCCGCTAATATATATGTACTAAAGTGATCAGTTTCAAAAGATGCAAAACCATCTTTTACTGTTACAACATGCTCTTCTTTTTCACCTGTACTTGTAATATAATAAGCAATTATTTCTTTACCGTTTAGATTTTCTGGTACTGGAATACTAACTAAATATTTACCATTATCTAGTTTAGCAATATAATCTGTTTTCAATGCTGACTTCAATTGTATATCAACAACATAAACATTATCTGAATTTACTTTTATTTTGTAATCATCTGTTTTAGTAATTATTGTTGTATTGATATTTGCATCAAGCGGAATTGTTCCATTATTAGAAGATACAGCAATATTTGATTTTAAATCTACTGATTTATACTCTGGAGATTGCATTTTACTAGAATCTCTAATAATAACAAATTGATATATATTACCATTAAGTTTTACATTGTAGTAATAATCTCCCATCAAGGTTTCATCGCCAAGTTTTGTAAAATCGTAACTTTCAGATTCAGGATCATCAGGATATACCTTTAAAGTGTCTCTTAAACCACCTGCTGTAATTTCTACATCATAACCCAAATATCCTTTTATTCTTTCTTTTGCGGCAGCAATATATGCATCAGTAGTAGTTACAGTATCAGTTGGAACATATATAACATTTGCATTTTGAATTCCAATTGGATCTACATATCCATATGCAATACCATTATGATATACAACAAATATCCCACCTAATGAAGAATAAAGTGGATAATTATCTCCCATTCTTGCACTAAAAGTATAAGTAAGATTACTATTATTGAAATCCTTTTTCAATTCAGTAGTATAATTGATAGATTTATCTAAATCCATTGCGTCTTCAGTATCATTTATTGAAGCATAATAATTCACTAAATTTAAATCAGTTAAATTATAATATTTAATATTTTCAAAAGTTGATCCGTCTGCTATTTTTTTAACTAACTGACTTACTGTTTTGTCAATTTCCCTGTCGTATTCATTAAAAACTAATTTAACACTATGAGATTCGTTAAATGCTATTGCACATTCTTCAGGACTCGAGCAGCTTTCTCCAATTGTCCCTGTACAAACCCAATTTTCATCACAATCACTGATTGAAGCTCCATATCCGGCAGGTAATTCTTTACTACCAGGATTATTTGCGAAAGACCAATCAAGAAAAACCCATTGATCATTTATATTTTTAAATGGAACTGAATAAGTTTCAAGTTCTCCATTTGGAAATACTTTTTCAAATGTTTCACTTACCTCTAATGCATTAACACTCATTATTCCAAAACCCATAAATCCAACAAGTGCACATGCAAACATTTTAATTCCTTTCATTATTTACTCCTTTTTCTCCTCTCTTTCAAAGTAAGTAACTTATTTTTACCATCTTACTTTAATCAAGTATAGCACATTTTTATCATTTAGTTAATATTTTTTAATTTTTCACAAAAAAATAGTATAATGATAATGGACGTGATATGATTTGAAGAAAAAAACAAAATATAAATTAAAAAACAGTATTATTTTAATTGTTTTTATCGTATGCTTTATCTTTTTTATTATTTCATTATTCAATATTCTAAAGTGGAAGTTTGATTCACATGAAACTGAAATTCAAATTGAGAAAATACACGAGGAAATTGTTATTGAAGAAATTAGTGACACCGAAAATACCGAGATAATAGAACAAGTAGAAGTAATTCCTAAATTTAATCCTTATTGGGATTACATAAAAATGAATATGATAAATGTTAATTTTACTGATTTAAAAGAAACTAATAATCATACAATGGGATGGATACAAGTTAATGGGACTAATATAAATTATCCCTTTGTTCAAACTAAAGATAATAAATACTATTTAAATCACACATTTGATAAAAGTTATAATGAAGCAGGATGGGTATTTTCAGATTATAGAAATAAATTAGATGGGACAGATAAAAATACAATTATATATGCACATGGAAGAATTGATACTACCATGTTTGGATCCTTAAAGAATATATTAAAAAGTGGCTGGCTTAAAAACAGTAATAATTATGTAGTAAAATTATCAACTGAATATGAAAATACATTATGGCAAGTATTCAGTGTTTATCATATTCCTACTACTAGCGATTATATTCAAACTGAATTTAGAAGTGAAAATGAATATCAAACTCTTCTTAGTACATTGATAAATCGAAGTTCATATAATTTTAATACTTCTGTTGACTCTAGTGATAACATATTAACTTTATCTACTTGTTATAATGAAGACGATAAAGTTGTTTTACATGCTAAATTAATAAAAAAAGAGACACGGTAATTATGTTGGCATACAAGTAAGGAGATTTCTTATAACACTTTAGTTGATTTGTGTTATTATTAAAATAGGAGGCTGATTAAATGAGAAAAATAGTATCAGATATAATATTTGGAATAGTTATTTGTATATTTGGTTACCTAGTAATTGCTAACATGTCACATATCATATATTTAAATCAATACAATACTTTCAATTTTAATAACCAACATATGACAACAATAAAAACCAACATAAATCAATTAGAATCAAATATCAACAAAATAGGAAAACTAGATAATAGCGTTCTTACAACAGAGGAATTAAAATCGATTACAGAAACACTTGAGCTAGAATTAAAAAACATAAAAGCTAGCAAATTACTTAATTATGAAGGTGAACAAAAAATTTATTTGAAAGATTTATTTAATATTGATTTAGACAATAAATTATCAGCTAGTGGAAACATCAAAATACTAGAAACACTTGCAAAACACAATGAATCTATCAACAATTATTTAGAAATTTACAAACATGATTTAATAACCAATGCCTATTATGAGCAAGTAACTAGCAGTGAAGCAAGATTTTCTTATAGATATAATACTGTAGATTATTTCAATGCTTATCTTATTGAAACAGGTAATACTGGAATATCAGCAAGAGTCTATAGATTTGGCAATCACATAATTAAAGAAAACTATCTAGCTGAACTCGTATTAGAGATAGGTGGTGGCATTAATGAATAAAAGTCTAAAAATTATAAGTAACATACTATTTTTAATTAATACTACAATATTACTTAGTTATTATAGCAACATATTAAACTTTAGTTTCATCCAAACAACACTTTGTTCTATCATTGTAGTAGTGCTTTTCATTATTAATCTAAAACAATTAAAAGATAAAAACGATATTTTGAATCATAATAAATATAATATTATGTTTTTACTAGTTAATATAATTGTATTAATAATTTTCTTAAGAGATAAACTAGATCCAATGATACCTTTCAATTCAATAACAGATCCTACTAGTAATTATTATTTAGTTAGGGGAATATTTGTAGATTACAATATGACATTTATCCTCATAATGTATTCTGGTCTTCTAATATATAATTTATTAAATAAAAACAAAAGAAAAAATATTAAAAAATAATTATGTTGACATACAAAACAAAGCAGTCTAAGCAAAGTGCCGGTAACGGTACTTTTTTATGCTATAATATTGTAATGAGGTGATAAGGTGAGAAAAGTATATTTTTCAGGTTCAATAAGAGGTGGTAGGGGTTTTGTTGATGAATATTTTGAAATAATTAAATTTCTAAAAAATAATTTTGTCGTATTAACAGAACATATTGGGGATAAAAATTTAAATTCTTCAGGAGAAAAAAATAAAACTGACGAATACATTTTCCAAAGAGATTGTAGTTGGATTGATGAATCTGATTTTGTTGTTGCAGAGGTAACAAATCCATCATTAGGTGTTGGTTATGAAATATGTTACGCCGAAAAATTAAACAAACCAATATTATGTCTATACAAAAATAATGGCAATAAAATTTCTGCAATGATAAATGGAAATAAATATTTAAGTGTTTATCCATATAACAATATAGAAGAGGCACAGGAAATAATTGATAAGTTTACTAACGATTTAAGTTAATATGGTGATAAGATGAATTTTAAACAAGAAATAATGAATCACGAATTATCTGATTCTAATGAAGAATATATAATGAAAAATGGAACCATACCAATAATACTTACTGCTGTTCATACTATGCAACAACATAAAAAGAATAGAATAAAAAAGTCAGAGCCTTTTACAAAAGCTATTGCTAAATACGTTGCAGAACAAGTAAATTGCTCATATTATATAAAATTAAAAGATAATAAGATTGACTCCAACTCTTTAGAAACAGATGAATTTAAAAATAATTTACTTGATTATATTGTTGGAAATAATATTAAGTTATTAATTGATATCCACGGGGCTGATTGCAATCGTGATTTTGATGTTGAAATAGGAACTTTAAACAATTTATCTGCAGCTTATTCTACCATAAAAGAATTAGGAGAAGCCTTTATCGAAACTGGTATCAAAAACATTAGATTTAATGACCCTTTTAAAGGTGGCGGAATTACACAATTTATTTATGCCAACACAGATATAGATATAATACAAATAGAAATAAATAGAAAATATAGAGACTATAACAATTCTGATAATATTGAAAAAATTTGTCAAAGCTTAATAAATTTTATTAATCAATATAATAATAGGTGATAAGATATGGAAATAAGACTAAAAGATTTTAGCTATCTGGGCGATTGATTGCGTTGAAAAATATATGCCATTACTTGAGGATAAATATTCTAATGAGGTTAGACCTCGTACTGTATTAAATATGTTAAAAAAACGGATTAACGGCGAGATGAAAATGTGGGATGCTAGAAAGTTCACATATCCTGCTCTAGCCGCTGCTAGAGAATTAGAACCAACCGATAAAGCAGCATGTCAAATCTGTAGGGCCTGTAGTCATACTTTAGTGACTTGCCATGTCCCTACCCATTCAGAAGGATCAGCCATGTATGTAGTTTCAACAATATATTATTTAAATAAAGATAATGTTACTCAATTAATGGAAGATGAAAGAAATTGGCAAATTCAAATTAAAAAAGCACTAAAAGTGCTTTTAATATTCATTGGTAACCCGTATGGGGTTTGAACCCATAAATACTACCTTGAGAGGGTAGCGTGTTAACCATTTCACCAACGGGTCACATATGGTCTAAATTAATAGACCAATTAGATTATAATAATTTTCCCGAAAAATAACAACTATTTCTTTAAAAAAAGTTTTTAAAATTATCAATTCGGGCCTTTATTCTATCAAATCCTAGAATTTGTTGTATTTCATATAAACTAGGGGTTTGTTTTTCACCCGTTATAGCAACCCTAATTAATTCACATATATCCCCTATATGTCCTTTATAATTATTAGGATTTTCTTTATAACTCTTCACATCAGGGGCATAACCAAAATGAACAGCTAAAGACTTTGTACGATCATACCACTCTACTTCATTGTCATTAATATCAAAATAGTTAGATAAATATGAAACAAGAATATTATAGTCATATGTTGTCTCATCCTTCAAGTTTAAATATGAAACATTAGAATAAAACAATTCATCAAACATATACCAATTCTCATCTTTTATATCTTTATAGCAAGCTATATCTTTTCTTGGTCGAGGTCTATCTTTTTCTATATTTAAAATACTTATAACATATTCTTTATTTTTTAATAAGATTTCATAAAAACTATTATCATAAGTTTTAAAATAATCTAATGATTCAAGATAAATGTCTAAGGCACTCTCCAAACTAAAATATTGTCTGCAAATATTTTTAAGTTTATTTATATCAAAAAGCGTACCACCTACTGGCATTTTATTAAAAGTAAAAGTAAAGTCGGTAAGAGGGGCTCTCTGATTTTGACTATACCATTGTTCAAAATTAGAATTAGTAATAGTTGCAAAATAAATCTTTAAAGCCTCTATTGGGATTCCTTTTTCTTGATAATAACTAATAGCAGACTCTGGGTCCTTTCTCTTGCTTAATTTACGAATACTATTGCCCTCTTTCTTGGTTAAAGGTGAAATATGCACGTATTTTGGCAATTCAAAACCAAGCATAGAAAATAACTGCAAATGGATTGGCAAGGAAGATAACCACTCATCTCCTCTAATAACATGAGTTGTACGCATTAAATAATCATCAATAACATGTGCAAAGTGATATGTCGGAAGGCCATCAGATTTTAATAGTACAACATCTATATCATTTGTAGGGAAATATATATTTCCCTTTATCATGTCATTACATTCTATCTTTTCATTGATTATTTTAGGTGTTTTTAATCTAATTACATATGATTTTCCATTATTAACTCTTTGCTGTATCTCGTCAAACGTCAAATTTCTATCCATTGCCCATTTCCCATAATATCCAAGTTTAGACTTTGATGATACTTGTGATTCTCTAATGCTTTCTAATTCTGCCTCCGTACAAAAGCAAGGATATGCTAAACCTTTCTTTATTAAGTCTTTTATATATGTTTGATATATTACTTTTCTTTCCGATTGAATATAAGGGCCATATTCACCACCTTTAGAAGGTGATTCGTCAAAGCTAATAGAAAAATAATCTAAAGCTTCTTGAATTAATTTGATGCCCCCTTTTACTTCTCTTTTATGATCAGTATCCTCTATTCTTAAATAATAGATCCCATGATTTTGATTAACTAATAATCTATTTAATGATGCAACATAAAGAGATCCCATATGAATAAACCCTGTTGGGCTTGGTGCAAATCTAACTACTATATCCTTCTTATTAAGATTACGTTTAGGATATTTATCTTCATAATAATCAGGAGTATTTGTTATATTAGGAAATAACAATTCTGCTAATAATTCAAAATTCATATTTTCACCCCTTCTATATAATAAAGTCATCCAATTATAAGATGAATTAAAAACTTAATGGCTGCCTCGGTTAGATTCAAACTAACGCATGTTGGATTCAGAGTCCAATGCCTTACCGCTTGGCTACGAGGCAATAACAATTTACTTAGTAAGTATACTATAAATTCTCTATAACTTAAACAAAAAATATGCTTTTTTATAACAGATTGATAAATTTATTATTTATGTTATAATAAAAACTTGAAAATCATTATCTAGGTGGAGGGTTTTTATGAATGATATTTCTATTTTTGTAGACAAATGCTCAGATATTCCAAATATAAAGGACTATCCAGAAATTAAAACAATACCAATATATTACTATTTTAATGGTGAAGATATTGAGTATGGTGATGAAAAAAATCTTACTATGAGAGAAATTTTTAATAAAATGAGGACAGGAGCAATGCCAAGAACAGCTGCTGTCAACACATCTAAAGCTGTAGAGCTTTTTGAAGAAGACCTAACAAAAGGTAATGACATTATTTGTATATGTCTTTCATCTGGATTAAGTAGCAGCTATAACAACATCGTAATCGCTAAAAATATGTTACAAAAGAAATATCCCGATTCAAAAATAGCTGTTATTGATTCTTTAACTGGATCACTTGCTGAAGGTCTTATAGCACTAAAGGCTTTAAATATGAAAAAAGAAGGGAAAAATTACGAAGAAATAATCACATATATCAACAAATACAAAGACTACTATAACATTGAATTTTTTGTAGATGATTTAACTTATCTTATCCATGGTGGACGTATTTCAAAAACAGCGGCCTCATTAGGTCAACTATTAAGAGTAAAACCTTTAATAAATATAGACGAATTTGGTAAAGTACAAGTTGTTGAAAAAGTTAGAGGTTCAAAAAGAATGAATTCAATATTAATAGATAGAATGCTTTCAAAAATTGATGAAAATGATATTGATTCAATTGGAATTGTACATTCTGATAATTTAGATGGTGCAGTTAAATTGCAAGAAAATGTTGAAAATTTAAAAATAACCGGCAAATATATATTAACTGAAATTGGGCCTGTAATTGCTAGTCATATCGGACCTGGAGGTTATGGATTAACTTATAAAATGAAAAATAAAAAATAATATAAAGAGTCTAATAATTTAGACTCTTTTTCAATTAAAAACACCCCTATATATTATTAATATTCCTCATACTCATAATCATTATTATCACAAGCAAAAAGTTCAATTTTAGCATGTAGAACAGCTTGTAGAACTGTGATTACACTAATCATAGATTGAACCGATTTATTAATAAGTAGTAAATCACCTGGGCATCTAGCTTTTTCTAAAAACTTATGGATTTTATCTCCTTCTGCTTTTAAGATATGAGACAAAGCAGCTTCTTCTAAAGCAACTGATTCAATAATATCAGTAATTGCCTGTTCTCTAGTAATATACCTTTCGGGCATTTTAGATGTTGGGTCAGACATATGAAAACCTCCTTTTCTTTCATTTTCAAAATATTATATGGCGGATATATTTTTTGGAATGTTCCTTTAACATTTTTAAACATATAATATATTAAATTTTAAAGGAGGTATATAACATTAATACATTCAAATCTTTTCCCTTGCTAAATGATCCAACAAATATATACAAAGGCAGCATTTTTCTTAATCACATATATTATTTAGTACAACCCTATAGTTGCTCTATATCAATCTATAACACAATCACTTTAGAAAAAAAAACCTTTCAAACTAACAAACCTTATAATTCAATAATTAATAATGGACATGATGAATCTTTTTATGTATCAAGTGTTGATGATAGTAAAAATATTTATGTTTTAGATCAAAGCTTTATTGAAATCAATATTATTAAATTAATGGTTCCTGATAAATATTTATATCCTATTAAAAATTTATCCTATAACAAAGAGCATAAAACAATATTAATTACCACAACAAATAGTGTTTATTCAATAACTGAAGAGGGTTATTTTATTAAAGAAGAAATACAAATATATGCTATATCTAATGAGTATAAAAAAGATTATGTTCAAAATAATCTCACAACAAAAAATGGTCGTCATACATGTGTTTCCACCATCACAAATATCAAAGAAGTAGAAATTACAGCTAGTCTCTGTTTTTCTAATTACAAATATATAGCCTATTCTAAAAATGGATCCTCATTTATTGCCTTAGCTTCACGTAGGGGAAACATTATTAAAAACATTTATATTGATGATGATATAACAATAAACAGTTTAATGAATATAGATGGTTTACTCCAATTACTTGTTACAAAAAACGATTTATATAATTATATTTATTTAACTGACATAAAATGTTATCGCAATAATTGTCACAGCAAATCTCAAGAAAAACGTAAAACTGAAATTGATATTATAGAATCTATTGCATCTATTGAAAGTTCTTTAGCAGAAATTTTTAATACTGAAACCCAGAAAATTAAAATTGCTTTAGAAAATTCTGATAAACAATCTGATATATTAAAAATTAATGCATCAATTAATAAAACCATCTCAAAGATAACAGTATTAGAACAAATATTATTAGATAAACTGGAAATAGCTCTTAAGATATCTAATAAGAAGAAAAATTAAATCTGTATTTAGGATTTGTGGATATTCACAAATCTTTTATTTTGCATAGATTGTCTAACTCCACTCTATTAGTTTGATAGTCAAAAGAATGAAACATAAGCAATAAAAGTGCATAAGTTATATTAGCGTTTATTATAATGAGGTGAAAACTAATGAATAAAAAACGTATCATGAAATATACATTTTTTATTTTACTAATCGTATTTTTTTGTTTAATAACAAAAACGCCATATCAGAAAGTCTACAAAATAAATGTTATTGAAGAAGAAAATAATAATATTTTAGTTGATGATTTTAATGGGAAACTTAATACAAGATTTTGGAATGCTGTTGAACAAGGAGAAAGCTATAATAATGACCTACAATATTATAATCCAAAGAATATCAGTATCATTGACGGACTTTTAGAATTAGTTGCAAAAAAAGAAAATTTTAAAGATCATAACTATACTTCAGGAATGATTACAACCAAAGGTAAATTCGAATTTCTATACGGGAAAATTATATTTAAAATCAGACCTGCCGTTGGAAATGGCCTTTTGTCAGCCGCTTGGCTCCTGCCAGCAGACGATTCTCTTTTTCCCGAAGTTGATATGATGGAAGTTTTAGGTAATAAAGGGGAAGACGAAATATGGACTGGAATACATTATAAAGATTTAGACGGATCATCAAGAAAAAAATTTACCAATATTAAGAATGAGAATGACTTTGCAATTTATGAAATCGAGTGGAATGAAAAAGAGATAAAAGGTTACATAAATAACAAATTAATATATAAATCTGAAGTTGGGATTCCTAACAAAAAAATGTATTTAATTTTGAATCTCGCCGTTGGTGGTAATTGGCCTGGGCAACCTAATAATGATATTTTTCCAGTTAAAACTGTAATTGATTACGTAATAATTATACCTAAACATTTGAATATGCCATGAGATTATTATTAGAAATATTTTTATTTCTCGGAATATTCTTTCCTCTTTTCCATATTTTAAATGTTCTATTAAGTATAAAGAGGGGAAAAAAGAATATAAAGAAAAATATAATACGCCCTGTCACTATTCTAATTCCCTGCTATAATGAGGAAAAGATAATTAAAAATACAATTGAAGGATTATTAAGAATTGAATATGATAATTTTGAATGCATATTTATAAATGATGGATCGAGTGATAATACCTTAAAGGAATTCAAAAGCATTTTAAAATTAAAAGAAACAAAAAGAAAAAGACGGCACAATTTAGATTCTTATAATATGAAATGTATATACAGATCCGAGTTATATCCTAATATGTATCTTATAGATAAAAATAACGGGGGGAAAAGTGATGCTTTAAATTTAGGTATTAACTATTCTAAAAACAAATACATTGTGACGTTAGATGCTGATAGTATTTTAAAACCAGATGCTCTGTCTTTAGTAAGTAAAACATTTGATGATAAAAATGTCGTAGCTGCTAGCGGTGTCATCCAAATATTACAATCATTTAATCTTTCACAAAAAAAGGCAAAAACAACCTTCAAAATAAAGCTATTACTAAGATTACAAGCAATTGAATATATTAAATCATGTTTTTGTTATAAAGCTTCTTTAGCAAAATTAGAATCGTTACTTGTTATCTCAGGAGCTTTTGGAATTTTTAGAAAAGATATACTACTTGATGTAGGCGGGTTTTCACATACAATCGGAGAAGACTTGGATCTTACTCTTAAAATACAATTTCATATTCAAGATACAAATAAAAAAATAGTTTATGTACCTGAGGCTATATGTTATACAGAAGGACCAGAAACATTTAAGGACCTAATTAAACAAAGAAAAAGATGGCAAAAATCCTTTATTGAAGCATTAATTAACTTCAGAAAGAGATTATTTAAAGACACTCTTACCAAACCACTACCCTTTTTTATGATTGTTGATGCGCTTGTTATTGGTGTCTTAAGTTCCTTTATAATAGTAGTTTTTACAATCCTTGTGATTGATAATATAATGAACAACACTTTATCAAATATTGCCTTATATTTTTATATCTTTATAAGTGTCCATTTAACATATAATGTTGTCGGACTATTTATTGCATATTTTTACAACGTAAGATATAAAGGGCTTGATAATATTAGGATTGTTACAACTATAATTCTAGATTTAGTTGTTTATAGAATAATCATTTTATATACTATAATAGTTGGGACTATTTCATATTTTACCGAAAAGAACGAATGGAATAAGGTTGATAGAAGTGGCCACAATTATAACGTTTTAAAAAAGGACTGATAAATTTGAAAAAAAATATGTTAATATTTTATACAAGTTTGATTTTTACCCTTATGCTCCTTATAAATATTTTCCCTAATATTTTCTATAATATAAACAATAGCTTTGATTATCTTAAAATTAAGACAAAACTAATATTTAAGGAAAATAAAGAAAATGAAATATTTATTTATCAAAATAAAGCTAATATAATCATTATGTTTGATGATGGCTGGAAAACTCAATATACTAAAGGTTTTAAGTACATGAATAAGAAAGATATGAGAGGTTCTATAGCAATTATTCCTAATGCTATTAATCAACAATTGTACTTAAATATAGGCGAATTAAACATGTTACATGATAAAAACTGGGATTTATTAAATCATACACTGTATCACAATATTTTAATTAATGCAGATATTTCACAACAGAAATTTGAAATAAAACAAGGTGGTGTTTGGTTAAAAGATAATAATTTTAATAATCAAAATAATGTGTTAGTATATCCCGAAGGAAAATATAATAGTGATACCATCTCGGTCATGAAAAAATTAAATTATATTAGTGGCAGATCAGTAGAGGATGGTTATAACTTTAAATATCCAAAAGATCTTTATTCCATAAAAGTCAAAAATGTTCTTACTACTACAAAAACAAAATGGGTAAAATCATGGATAGATTTTGCTATCGAGAATAATTTAACATTAATTTTACTATTCCATAAAATTGAAGAGGAAATAGACGATACTTTAATGATATATAAGGAAAAAGATTATTATGAAATAATTGACTATATCAATAAAAAAAGGAATGATTTAAACATAATAACTTATTCAGAATGGATTCAAACCGTTTTATATCATCAAAATAAAAAGCCTTAATTTATAAGGCCTTTTTTGTTGGATATACATTATTCAGTACCAAATAATATCAAATATGGATTGTTATTAACTACTGCAAATTCCTTTCCATCCCATCTTAGTGGTGTGATAATCATTCCTAGAGTATCAGCATTATAATATCCAACTACTCTTTGGGTTGCATATAAATCATAACCATATTCTGATTCACTAGATAATGGATGAAGATTTACTAAAGGAGAAACATAACCTTTAAATTGACTTTTCAATGTACCATCTTGATCATATAATTGATTTAAATAACTTTGATTTTTATTTTTTACATCTATGAAAAAGGTTTTATCAAAAACATTACTTTTTACTTCGATTATATAATTATCTTTATATGTTACATCATATTTATATTTACTATTAAATTGTTCGAAATCAAATAATTTTAAAGGATTATTATTAACAAATGAATAAATATAATAATATCCTTCCTCACCTGTGTTACCAGACTCAATAGAAATTAAAATTTCATTGATTCTGTCATTTGTAAAACTTCCTAAAAACAGTTTCGGTGTATATCCTTTATCAACCTTTAAAGGAATATCATAACCTTTCCCTGTTTTTCCATCTTGAATTACCACCCTAATATTATCAACTACAAGACTATCAGGCCCTAGTGGTTTTGTACCTTCTAAATATATAATATCTTTTATACCATCTCCATTAACATCAGATGTTTTAGTATCCGATATAATATAAGCACTCATACCAGGTGCAGTTTGGCGATAATATGATAAATAATCCATTAATACACTTCCTCATATATAACATTATATGAAAAATATATTACAACAAATAATAAAAAAGTCTATTTTTTTATAGACTTACGTTTATAATTGGTGTTTTTTTAATGCATAGATCAAAGCAATGATTAAACCTCCAACTACTGCTACAATCATGTCAGTCATTGTATCGTATAAACCTCTTTGAACACTAGTTTTAAAAATTAAATCAAAAGTAAATTCTCCCACTTCCCAAAGGAGAGCTATCATACTATTAAAACAAATAACAGTAAAGAGTATTAAATTTGTTGTATATTTTTTTACATAAGGCTGAACCAAAACAAGAAAAACCCAAGTAATCAAAACACCGGAAATAAAATGAACTATTTTATCATATGGATTAAACAAACTATAAAATTCACCTACACCACCTATTACAGCGCTTGCATAAATAAATAATAAATAAAATGTCTTTATTGGCAATGATGTTTTTTTCACTTTAGCATCCACCAAATATATTAAAAAAGGAAGCCCTATAGCTATAATGCTTGCTGTAACCATAAGATAATCATGATGAACATAATACATAACGGCATACAAACTACATATTAAAATTGATAATATAATTATTAATTTATTTATTTTCCGCAACACTTTTTCCATATCTTTAGACATATATACTTCTCCTTATTTTATTATACTTACACACATATTATACACGATTTTCCTACAATTTATATATATCAAATATGTTTCGAATGCCAAGTTAACACATTACATTAATAAATAAAATGAGAGCTAAGGCTCTCATTGTTTTAAAAAGCTATTACAATAGCTAACAGGATAAACAAAACTAATACAAAAGCAACATCAAAACCTCCTTTTGAATATCCTCCACTTGAACCACCCATATAACCCCTCCTTTCCATTGATATAATATATTGTATTAATTTCAACAAAAAGAGGTAATAACAATAACCTTTTGTTTACTTAAAATTTGCAAATTTTAATTTCTAATTTGTATAGTATGCAGAAATTTAGACAAAATAATAATGTACGCCTAAACATTTTGGGAGGTTTCATTTTATGAAAAAGAATAAAGGTATAATGAATGAAAATTTAAAATATGAAATTGCTAACGAATTAGGTGTTTCAAATATTGTTCAAAATGAAGGTTGGGGAGCAGTCTCCTCGCGTAACTGTGGCAACATGGTCACTAAAGCCATTGAAATAGCTAACAGAAATTATCAGTAATGATTTATGGCGTACAAAAAGCAGGAATATTATCCTGCTTTTATTAGTTATTTTTTACAACATATAAATATAAAGCTCCTAAAAATTCACGTGGTAATAATAAAGCGATTCCGGCTAATTCCCTCGCTATTTTTTTGTTATCATGAGCTATTAATTTATCGTAAATATATTTAATAACAAATTTATTATTAATTAATTTCTTTATATCGTTGCCCTTAATTTTTTGCTCAACTAACTTTTTATCAACCAAAAGCATTTCATCCAATTCACAAATAAGTTTTTTATTAAATAAATTAATATTATATATATTAGAATCATCTAATTTAAATACTTTTCCTAAATATTCAACAATTTTGTTAAACCTCTTCTCACTAATTTCATTAGAAGAGGTTATAATTTTCAATAGTTTTTCAATTACATTTTTACCATTACCTTTTAAAACACTATCTAACATTTCTTTATATACATCTTTATATTGCTGAAAATTACGTTTTAGATGTTCTTTTTTAAAGGTATATTTATTGCCATCTAATTTATCGAAAATTTTCATTGTATCATTATAGCCAAGTCTTATTCCTCTTCTTGCTGAAATTTTATCAAATGAAAGTAATGATCCTAAACTATTTCGTGGTGTTATATAAGTTACTTTTACTTTCTTATTTCTTGCACGGCGTTTAAGCCCAATAGTTCTCAAATCTACTGCAATTATTTCTTCTGCCCCCATTTTGATAGCAAGATTAATTGGTAAATTATCAGAATAACCACCATCAATAAATTCTTCATTATCAATGCTTTTTTTCTTAAAAGCTGGATAACATGTAGCTGAAGCAACCAAATAATCTTTCATTTTTCCCACTGGAATTTCCTTCTTGGTTAGTCTGATTGGTTTTAAACTAGTTAAATTAAAAGTAACTAAACCAAAATCTATATTAGATTTACGTAATTTCTTTTCATTCAAAGCCTTTTCAACAGTATCCTCTAAATTAGAAACATCCATTCCATTTTCTACTATTATAGCTTTTGCATATTTTTTAAAATTGTCTTTCTTGCCCTTGGAAATTATAAGTTCATCTTTAAATACTTGTTTATAACTAATATTCTTCCAGAACCAAACACCTTTAAAATATGTTTTTTGAGTCATCAAAGCTCCATTTAAAGAACCAACTGAAGTTCCAGTAACTATATCGTATTTAATGCGTAATTTTCGTAAAGCTTTCCAAACACCTATTTGATACGAACCTCTTGCTCCCCCACCTGACAAGACAATTGCTCTTTTCATTTCTTCATCCCCTACTTCTTAATTAATTTATTTCTTTAAATCTTTTTGTGCCCCACGTTTTAAGTAAAATATATTCTATAAAATTTATCCCTGTCATTAATATAACAATTATAATCAAAAATGTTTTAAAGCTCATCAGTCCTTCTATCGATGAATAAAGTCCAGACACTCCAAAAATAATAACCATAGGAACTAATATAGCTATCGTTACACTGAGACTTCTTTTAACAATTTCAACATCACTTATTGCATCTAATTTAGGAAAATTCAAATTAACTAAAAGCCCAAATTTAGTAGATACTAAAGATGAAATTGTTACAATAATAATTGCAATAATTAGTTGTTCTATCGTTAGCCCAAAAGTGAAGTAAAATATTAAAATTGATATATAAGCAACTGGTAAAATTAAACTCAAATTAAGCAATATCTTTCCTTTGAATATATCTCTAGGTGAAACTGGTAACATTTTTAAGACCCAGTAATTGTTCCTTTCAATAGATATAGCAGAAGATGTCGTACTAGAGAGAAATGCTATAAAGATCAATCCAGTTATAAGTAATGGATAAACACTACTAGTTCCATTAGCTCCCAATATGTTAATCAATTGCTCTTTATCGTAAAAAATACTAGCTAAAGCGGCTATGCCAAGTAAGATAACTCCAAAGGAAGTATTAAATACATAAATTGGCGAAGATAAATATCTTTTTAATTCTTTAAAATAAAGAGTTATTGCAATTGATCTTGTTTTTAGATGACCCATTACATAATTTGCCTTTGTTTTGTTTTCCTGCAATCTTGCTATTATATTTTTAAAATTAGTACTTAACAAATAAGTAAATATTATAAATAAGCCAATATTTATGAATACATAAAGAATTAATGATAAATAATTATAATTATTAAATATTTCGTTAATAAGATATAATGGGTAAAAACCCCATTTTAAGATATTTTTTAAATCTTCTATATGAACAACGATATAATTTAGGATTACATCAATCTTAACCATTCCATAATATATTAAACCTATAAAGATAAACGAAAGTATTATTTCAACCCAATTCTTAACATTACTTTTAGAAGTAAAATAAGCAATTATATAACCAATAATACTAGCTAAAATAGTTGGAATAATTGGTAAAAAAAGAAATACTACAAAAGCTACAATATAGTATGAGAAAGAGACATCAACATAATTAGTATATACCATAAAAGCGGGAACCATTATAAATATTGCTGTTAAAAGATTCCATAGAGTAATATAAATCAAACGAGAACCTAAAATAATTGATGGTTTAACAGGCATAGAAATAAGCAAATCATTATCCGCAGCATTAAACATAGCACTTTTAGCATTATAGATAGTAAACATAAATGTTGCAAAAGATGCTACAAAGAAGAAAATAATAAGCATAAATGACATCATTTGATATTGATCAAAAAATTTTGCGGCTTCCTCGGCATAAATATAGAAAGTAAATAATAATGAAAAAACAATATAAATAGCTACAAGTCCAAATAAAAGCAATTTACTCTTTTTAATAGTATGTAATTTATTAATATTGCAAGTATTAATAAAACGTGTTTTTAATAGTAATATTAATTCTCTCATTGTTCATTCAACTCCAAAAATATAGATTCAAGATTCTCATCACCAATAATATCAGATACATTACCACATTTTATTAACTTACCATTCTTAATAATAGCAACCTTATCACATAATTTTTCAACTACTTCAAGAACATGTGACGAGAAGAAAATTGATGCTCCATCATTACATAATTCTCTCATAACTTTTTTAAGAGCAAAAGCTGATTTTGGATCCAAACCTACGAAAGGTTCATCTAAAACTAGCAGTTTTGGGCTATGAACTAAAGCTGATATAATAACAAGCTTCTGCTTCATGCCATGTGAATATGTAGAAATAATATCCCCTAAATTAGGGAGAATTTCAAACATTGTAGCATATTTTTTAATAAGACGCTCTTTTTCTTCGGCTTCTACTTGATAAATATCGGCAATAAAGTTTAAGTACTGGATTCCTGTAAGTGAAGAATAAATATCAGGATCATCAGGAATATAAGCTATCTTATTTTTACATTCAATATCATTCTCTTTAATAGATAATCCATCTATCAAGATTTCACCTTCATTAAATTCTGTTATACCTACTATTGCTTTAATAGTTGTTGTTTTACCAGCACCATTATGTCCAATGAAACCAAATATTTCTCCCTTTTTTATTTCTAGATTTAAATTGTCAACGGCTTTTTTACCATTGTTTCCATAAGATTTAGAAAAATTGATTATCTTTAACATACAATCCACCTCTTTATTAATTATAGCATAATCAATAAAATATATATCAATAATTACAACACTATAAAAAGCATTGTTTAGTTATCTATATTTTATAATATTTGGGGAATAATAAAATGAGGTGATAAA
>Ga0265294_10002517_pt1 | contig 24026 bp, 13 predicted proteins | sample MunlanPumphouse3_FD_192504 | JGI IMG/M metagenome (GOLD analysis project Ga0265294, IMG submission 192504) | Groundwater microbial communities from a municipal landfill in Southern Ontario, Canada - Pumphouse #3 | ecosystem: Environmental > Aquatic > Deep subsurface > Groundwater | place... | reverse complement strand
GTTATTTGCCGAGGCTTGAAACCAGGGATGTTCATCCGATGTGTGGTTGACCACCAAATCCATCACCAAACGAATCCCTGCTTGATGGAGTGCCGAAATGAGTTGCTTCATATCGGACATTGTGCCGAAATCAGGATGAATGGCAGTGTAATCCGAAATATCATAACCATTGTCGTCATTTGGAGAAGCGTAGACCGGTGACAACCAAACAATATTGATTCCGAGTTCCACCAAGTAAGGAATTCGCGAAATGATCCCTTGAAGATCGCCAATACCGTCATCGTTGGAATCCTGAAAGCTCCTCGGATATATCTGATAGACAATGCCTTCACGATACCATGCTTTTTTCATGATTTTCCTCCTTTGAAAAATTGTTTGAATGCTTGACGGAAATGACGATTGCAGAGATGAATGATGCCTTCCATCATTGACAATTTTATTTTACCTCCGCTGAAAAGTACCAAACTGCGAGGAGTGGATTCGCCAACCGATTTTTCGGCAGCTTTCCTTGAAGCGGTGCCGGATCGTTTTAGGGTCTTCCAAGCGATCCGAACAGCTATTTTTTTGAGTAGTCGTCCAAGCAAAGTATGAGCCAGGTCGTTGATTTCATCATCCAAGTGATAGGGACGAGCTCGGTGGATGTGCTCTTGATTCAACGGGCGATCAATCAATGTAGAAAAGTCTTGATCGGAAAAAGTGAGTCCGCCAGAAACGGTATAGGAAAGCGCCAGTTGATTTTTTTCAGGCGTAGGGTAGTCTTCTGAAAACTGGATTTGGATAGGGCGGGAGAGACAGATGTCCTCCGCGTTTTTTTGAATGGCGATGTCATATATTCCAGAAATCCCTATCCATTTTTTGAGGTCGGGGTGATAGATACTGAAATCAAGCGATCCCAAGTCAAATGAGACTGTTTTTTCTTCATTTGGTTCCAAGGATATTTTTTTGAATCCACGCAGTTCACAAATCGGACGAGAACACGTTTCCAAGGGGTTTCGAACATAACACTGGACAACCTCGCGTCCAAACAAAGTCCCGCTGTTTCTGATGCGAACTGAGACAGATAGCGGTTGAGGCATAACTGCTTTGTCCGGTACTATTAGATCAGCATAGGAAAACGACGTGTAGGATAGTCCATAACCGAAGGGGAATAAAACTCGTTTTTTAGCTGTTGAAAAATAGCGATATCCCACATAGATGCTTTCTTGGTAATACACTTGGTTATTGCCTTTGGCAAACCGTCGGTTGCTCGGGATATCATCCAAAGAAAGGGCGAAAGTTTCCGCGAGGCGACCGCTGGGATTCTCTTTTCCATAGAGGTTATCGATGAGAGCCGCTGCTCCTGCTTCCCCACCTAAATAGGCATTGACCAGTCCTTTCACCTTGCTAATCCAAGGCATGCGGATCGGAGAACCCATTTGACAGATGACGATCAAGTTTGGATTTACAGAAGCCACTTTTTCCAAAAGGACTTGATGCCCTAAAGGAAGATCCAGATGGCTTCGATCATATCCTTCCGATTCGTATTCGTCAGTGAGACCAATTACCAAGATCACTTTAGCTTTGGTTTTTGCTAGGGCTGCGGCTTCCATTATCAATTGATGATTCAATCCGTCACCTGTCAGCGTGTACCCTGGAGCGAACTGGTATTGGACTCCTTGTGGCATCAAATCGATCAGCTGATCGACTTTATAAGGCGTGACATGACTGGATCCCCCGCCTTGGAAGCGGCATGATTTCGCCAACATCCCAATTAAAGCAATCGATTCTGTCGGCTTGACCGGCAGGATCTGATCTTCATTCTTCAACAGGACGATGCTGCTGGAAGCAGCTTTTTTGGCGATTTCATGTTGCTGATTCATGTCGACTTCGATTGGTTGATTATGACGTTTTTCCTGAATGAGCGTCAATAGTCGGCGGATGGAGTCGTTCATCATCTCTTCGGTGATTTCTCCGGAAGAGAGATCAGCCAAAATCCGTTGACAACTGTCTGGATTACCCGGCATTTCCAAATCCAAGGAAGCCTTCAATGCCTGTGTGCGGTTTTTAACAGCTGTCCAATCGGACACGATCACGTTATTGAAACTGAATTCGTCACGCAAAACTTCTTTCAATAGCGGAATGTTTTCACTGGCAAAAACATCATCCACTTTGTTATAAGAACACATCACCATCTCTGGCGACGTATCCATCAAGTCGTGAAACGCACGAAAATACAATTCGTGCTTTGCTCGTTCATCCGCAATGGAGGAAGATACCATGCGATGTGATTCCTGATTGTTCAAGGCGAAGTGTTTGATACACGCGCCCACTTGTTGGCTTTTTAACCCGTTCACAAAGCCTCTCGCCATTTGGGCTGTGAGATAAGGATCTTCCGAGTAATACTCGAAAGATCGTCCACAAAGCGGATTGCGTTTGATATTGATTCCCGGTCCAAGCAAGACGTGAACTTGTTCTTTCCGGCACTCTTTGCCGATGGCTTCTCCAACTTGAAACGTGATTTCCGGATCAAAAGACGACGCTAACGTCACGGCAGGAGGATAACAGACCGAAGCGATGGTTTTGGTTTGAAGCGGATCAACAGGATCTGCTTCTTTCCGCAGTCCATGTGGACCATCTGCCATTTGAATACTGGGAATGTCCAACCGTGGGATTGGATAGGTACGCCAATGATCAAAGCCGACGAGCAAAGCGCATTTTTCTTCTCGAGTCAGTTCGGAGATGATATGTTCGATATCCATGAATATCCTCCTCACGCATTTCGCTCTTTACATTATAACATGGGGATCATTCTATTTGAATGAGGGCCGAAAAAAAAGACTGGAAAGCGACACGGTTTGGCAACCGATGATTCCAGTCTTCTATTGATGAATGGCGACCCGAAAGGGATTCGAACCCCCGACCGACGGCTCCGGAAGCCGCTGCTCTATCCAGCTGAGCTATCGGGCCAGAAAGCAGATAAAAAAACTAATGAAGTGGCGACCCGGAAGGGATTCGAACCCCCGACCGACGGCTTAGGAAGCCGCTGCTCTATCCAGCTGAGCTACCGGGTCAAGCCCAAATACCATTATATCATTTTTTCAAAAAAAGAACAGAAAAAGTGATAGCGATCACAGGGACTTTGGGCGAAAATATGTTATTGGAAATCGGATGACTTCAGTGGTCTCCAAAGAAAAATTATCGAATGGCGACTCGGAGGCGATTCGAACGCCTGACCGACGGCTTAGAAGGCCGTTGCTCTATCCAGCTGAGCTACCGAGTCGTAACGCAATAATTATTATAATCTTTACCAAGACGTTTGTAAAGGAAATTCCCCCTTTGATACCGAAAAATCATTCCCATTATTTTTTGAAACCAATCCGGTTCATTTGTCCCCAAACATGGGTTTCCTTGAGTGAGGAAAGATATCCTTTCACCCGGTAAAGGCTGATCAGTTGGCGCCAACCGAAATTTTCAAGGATTGCGTAAAGCACTAATAAGCGAATGTCTTTCCATGAATAAGTTCGTCGGTCCATTTCGTTGATAAAAAGCGAGAATAATGAGAGAAATATGCCCATGATAACCGTGACAAACAATAGTAACAACAAGATCATGGCATTCAGTAATCCAAATATGATACCAATAAAAATCGCAAAGTAAGCTTGAATTTCTAGCAAGGGCCCCATCATTTCAAAGATAAAGAAGTAAGGCATGCCAATCAAACCCGGTTGTTTGTATTTGGGATTGAAAATCATTTTGCGATGATAAGATAAAATATCGACTAATCCTCTTTGCCAGCGATTCCGTTGGCGAAATAGTGATTTTCGTTCTTCGGGAACCTCTGTATGGCAACGGGCATGACCGATATAGTCCACTCGAAATTTCAGATGCATTTCCAGTGCTCGCCGAGTAATCCGAACCACGAGTTCCATATCTTCTCCCACGGTGTTTTTTTTGAGGGAACTGACCGTCAGATAACCCCCGACTTCGGTCAAAATTCGTTTTTCAAACAAGCCGAACGCTCCGGATACGATCAATAACGATCTCAGAGACGAAAAACCGGTTCGACTGATATTGAATGCGCGCAAGTACTCAATGGTCTGAAAGCGAACAAGTGCTGATTTTCCGAGGCCGATGGCTTCGATTTGCCCGTGATCAACGATCGATCCATTGACCGGGACAATACTGCCACCCAAGGCCAAGGTAATGCGGTCGTGGTCCAACATGGAAGACATCAATTTAAGAAGGGAGTCTTTTTCTAAGATTGAGTCGGCATCAATACCACAAATATAATCGGCTTTGGCTAGATTGATGCCCACGTTGAGCGCGTCGGCTTTTCCCCCGTTTAACTTATCGACGACCATGAGACTGGGGAGATAGCGATTGCGATAGATTGCTTTGATCGGTTGAGTCGGAATTTTTTCATTCAAGCGGAAATTTTTGCGTTCCAATTGAAAGTGGTCAATCAACTCTTGAAGAGTCTGATCTTTTGAACCATCATTGACAACGATCACTTCAAAGTTGGGGTAGTTCAAGTTCAGTAACGAATTCACACTCTCGACAATGCTTTTTTCCTCGTTATAAGCTGGGGCTATAATGGATATTGATGGTAACATACCTTCTTCAAACAACAAATCATTGGTTTTGATCGACCATAACCGATTTTGTTTAATCGAGCCAAATAAAGAGAACAGAGCCAAAATCAAATAGAGACCGTTCACACTGAGATAATAGACGATGAACCAACGGTTGATCGACACGATATAATCCGCAACCATTTCCCAAAAATTCAAGGATTCTTGACGAACAGAAATGATGATCAGGTAAGTAAGAGGCAATATAATCAGGGAGATCACTAAGAGGATAACTAACCATCGAGTTTTTTTTGTTTCCGAAAGGGATACCGGTTTTGCTGGGCTGATTGGGTCCGTCTTCTTTAGACCGAAGAGAGTAAGTCGTTCCGCTTGGAGATATTCGGTCATTTCCTGTTGAAACGGTGGATGTTCAAGAATCAACGGTTGAAGAATCGTCTGAAACAACCGCAAGGTTTCTTGTGGTTGTTTTTGATTGAGAAAATCAATCAAGTCAGCGGTGTGTCCTCGATCAATCATCAAGTGAATGATCTCGGTTAAACGCTGAGCGTCTTTTTTTATAAATTTGAGAATCAAATATTCAATTTTATGAGAAAGCACTTGTGCTAACAATGATTTTTGTTCGGTGTCGGTGATTTTTGAGAACCGATCGACCAGTTCATCCAGAAGACGTCGGTCCGCTTCAATCATTCTTAAGATGCTTTGGGCGCGGATATCGTCTCGATCCGATCCGTCCGCATATGTCATCAACATCGATATGGATTGAATATCTGATACCGAAGAAAATGAGTCAGTGGCGATCTTGACGATTTCCGGATCAGAAGATCCCAGATATTTCGGGTCGTTGAGTGGCGTATCATAGACGTTGGCTAACGCCCGAAGCACTTGGTAATATAGCCGAGTCACACGCGTTTTTTTCAAACTGGAAAACGTGGGATGGAATTCACCGGCCAAATAGCGTTCGATTGCGGCTAATTCTTCCGTTAAAATCGGTTTGAATTCTTCTCGATAATAAATGTTTGTCAAATCGACGAAAACCTCTTTGATCTCCATCTCAGGTCTTTTGAAGATGTTTTGTAGATGCGCTTCTACTTTCAATAGGTGTCTTTCCAGGATGCCGATCAGCCGAGATTGATAATAACGCCGACTGCCGACGATGCTATCGATGATTGATTTCAGTACGTGTTGATCGATCTTATTTTTTAGCGCGTTCAAAAGATAGAGTTTCACATGTTCAAGTTTTTCTATTTTTAATGCACGAGTCAGATTTTTACGAATTTCAGATGAATCAAAACAAGCCAGAATTTGACTCGCGCGTTTTCTTATAAAAGGCGAGAATGATCTTAGTTGACGCAACGTCTTTTGAATTGTCCCAGCTTCTTGAAACATAAAATATATCTGCTGCTTCGTTTCAACAGAAAAATACACTTGTTCGGAGATCCTGACAAGCGCCATCAATAATTCCGACCAAGAAACCCTTCGCTTGTGAAAAGTGTTGTGAAGAAAACGATCAATCAAATAATCATCTGCCCATTTCTGCCGCTGATCTTGACGACGAAGTCGATATTGGTTCAATAAAATCATACCCACTAGAATCAGTGATGACCCCAGAAATATCCCAATTACGATCCATATGGATTCCAGTGTCATGGTCAACTTCCTTTTCTCCGGGCATGACGGCTGATTTGTCCCAGCAACTCATCAAAGATCAATGGCTTTTCCATAACCGAGTCCACGTTGAAACGATTGGCACTTAAAATGGTGTCGGGTGTTTTTTTAAAGGTAGTCAATATGAAATACTGATTGGCCGTAGTCGCGATGTCGTTCAGTTTGTTTTTTAAAGATAATCCATCCAGCTTCGGTAAGTTTTTCTTAGCGATGATGGCATCATAAGGCATCGATTTGGCTTTTTCTAGAGCTTCAATTCCATCGCTAGCAACATCCACAAGGTAATTGGCTTTAAGAAAATAAGCTGATAAAAGTTTGCGTTGAATCTCTTCATCATCCACAATCAAAATACTACCATTTTGTGGATGATCGATTTTAGTCATTTGGTTAATCAAGGCGTTTGGTCCTTTACTATAAAGAAGTTCGAGACGGGTCTTGACCACCTTCATCATTTGGATACAACACTCATCGCCACCGGAATCGATGGAAAACTCGGATAAGCGTACGATTGCGAGAGAAACGGTGATGGGTTCAATAAATAAATCGCTTTTTGCGATTCGCGATTGAATCTCCGATGCCAATTGATCCCCTTTATTCGAAATGGTTTCTAGATGCAGCCAAAAGAAACCCGGGCCATTCCGTTTAAACAACATATCTTCTTGAGTCCGTATTTGTTCCAGCAAATACGTCGCGTTGATGAGTGTTTCGTCTCCGATTTCCTTGGTATACTTCGTGTTAATGTTCATGAGATTATCGATGGTGATGCCAATCAAGCACAGATCTTGATGGGCATCCGGTTCCTGAATGATTTTTTTCACTTCTCCACGCAAGTATTCCATCAGGAACAATTCGTTATAAAGACCGGTCAAACCATCTTTGGTCAAACGCATCTCCGTCTGAATGAACCTTTCGTTCAAATCCGACAGTTGACGCTTCAACTCGATGTTCGTATCTCCCAGGGCATCCGCAGTCCGCTTTGCTTGAATGATCAGTGAAGAATAGATGCTGGGTTTTTCAATTCCTTCCACAGCTTCGATTTTTTGAATCATGGGTTCACAAATATTGAGCCACTTTTCTCCCTTAATCAAATAGATTGTTTCAAAGAGATGATGCCAAGAAGCGTGGCTGACAAAGCCCGATGTGGTTAAATTGAAACTATCCGTTGCCAACGGAAGCGTGGAATGGGTAAGGACTTCTTTTGTCTCAGTATCTCCGAATACCTCACGGAGTTTTTGGATGACTTGATGGATGCACTCTCGGTAAGGAAGACCACTATCAAAAGGACCTTTCACCACTTTCGCATTATTATAGAAGAAGGTGCTACCGGCCAAATCCAGCAATTCTTGCCATGTGGCAGGCGAATATACTTGCCCATGCTTTGTCAACACCAAGTCGACGGGATAAGGGCGACATTTTTCAATTATAGGATGTAGAAACAAACTGGAAGGCACCTGTTGTTTCAAGAGGTTGATCAATGACATCATATCTTTGACTGACTCTAAAGGTTGAGGAGACTGATCAAAGAGACGATTGGAAAACAGCCATCGGTGCCGTTTATCATAAATCATACAGGAGTCTGGTGTTGTGATAAACGGAGACTGGATCCATTCAAATTCATAGTCTTTTTCTCGGGTGATTGACGGGGTGTCTTGATCATAAAAATGAAGATAGAAAGGATGTTCTTCTGATTTGTCAATCCGCCATGATGGATAAGGAAGATACACATTGGGGTGGAAAGAAAAGTCCTTTAGCTGACCGATCATCTCCATACAAGCCGGATGAGACTCCAAAAGAAAAATGGTTGATAGCCGAGAGTATGATCCCAGCGGTTCCAACAAAGCAAAAATATCGTTCCAATCGAAACGAGATTCCAGACCGAGCAGAACGAGTTCCTTATCCAGTCGGATGAGCGCCATAGCTTCTAGATCGGATCGACACTCGACACTGTGGATTAACCAGAGATTATCGGTGATATCGCTTCGTTTCAACCGGATGCTTTTTTGACGAATCCCCATGAGAAAACACCTCTCTGCCATTCATTATACATGATTTGCGAATCTAGAGGGCACATCAAATGGTTTTTTTCAAAAAAAAGCGCCATTACTTGGCGCTTTTTGTGAATGCGATGTCGGCCATCTTCTTTTCGATAGCTCGTTTGACATGCTCGGGTACAAATGCAGAAACATCACCACCGAATTCCGCCAACTCACGAACGGATGATGAGGAGAGATACGAAAATCGTCCTTCAGTCATTAAAAATACAGTATCGATTCGTGAATCGATTTTACGGTTGAAATTCGTCAACTGAAATTCATAGTCATAATCAGTTACTGCCCTTAGTCCCCGAAGAATATGACTGGCTCCAAGTTCCAAACAATGTTTGACAGTCAATTTATTGGATTTGATCACTTCGACATTCGGGAAATTGCGACAACATTCTCGAACCATTTCTAAACGTTCATCGGGTGTAAATAGAGTTTTTTTGTTGGGGTTAAATGATACGGCGACGTATAAATGATCAAATAATTGCGAGCCCCGAGAAATGATGTCGATATGTCCGAAGGTGATTGGATCAAAACTGCCAGGATAAAATCCGGTTTTCATGATGCGTCCTCCTGATTGGTGTAAAATGTGAATTTGGCAATGCCGGCTACCCGTTCGCGGGTAAGCGACAAATAGTGATAACTGGGCTCCAAAATCGTGTCATTCCGAGTTTCGATGACGAGAATTCCCCGAGGAGCGAGCAACTTTCTTTCTGCAATCGTTGAAAGGATATATTCATAATCATCGGACTCGTAAGGGGGATCGGCAAGTATCAAGTCAAAGCGTTTGTGGATGATTTGAGACAAAAACGAGCGTACGTCACGTTTGACTAAAATGATGTCTTCTCCTTCGTGGCATTTCAGTTTCATCAGATTTTCCCGGATGGTGTTGATCGCCTGAAACGATGAATCCACAAAATAACAATGAGTCATACCCCGACTGAGGGCTTCAAGGCCCAAGGCGCCACTGCCAGCATACAGATCTAGCACGCTGCCACCCGAAAAATATTGTCCTAAGATATTGAAAAGCATTTCTTTGTTTTTATCAGTGGTCGGACGGGTCTTGTCACGATCGACTTCCTTGATGACCTGCCCTCGCCACTTTCCGGAAATAATGCGCATGATTAGTCCTCCATGTTCATTTTATCACCCGGGAAGGTTGAAAGCAAGCCAATATCGAAGGCAAAAGAACTCACAAATAAGTGATTTTTTCGACCGCCTTTTGATCTAGCCGGGTAAGAAGTGCTAGGATTAGTTTGACTGTATTTTCATAATCATCTTGATGAATCATTGATGTATGGGAGTGAATGTAGCGGCTGGGTAGGCAAATGGCGATGCTTGGACAGCCGCTATGTGACAGATGGATTTTTCCCGCATCGGTTCCTCCCCGCTTCAGGTGAGATAGCTGATAGGGAATCTTTTCTTCGTTTGCAACTTGAACCACAAACTCTCTCAATCCGACATGTCCGACCATCGAACTGTCATACAGCATTAAGCAGGGACCTTTGCCAAGCACGGCATCTTTGGATCCACCTGGATAATCATTGGCAACAGTGACATCAAGCGAAATGCCAATATCCGGAGACACTTTATAGCTGGAGGTGCCAGCCCCGCGAAGACCCACTTCTTCTTGAACCGATCCGACTCCATAATAGGTATTGGGATGGTCAATATTTTGAAGCAGTTTGAGGACTTCTAAGATGATACCAACGCCAATACGGTCGTCAAATGCTTTAGCTAGCAAGTACTTGGAATTAGCCATGAGCGAGAATTCCATGGCTGGAGTGACCATATCTCCTACCTCGATACCGAATGCCTTGGCTTCTTCATCCGATGATACGCCTATATCGAGATACATATCGCTCAATTCCACCACTTTTTTCTTTTCTTCGGGTTCTAAGATATGCGGGGGTTTGGAACCGACTACGGCTAGAATTTCACGATTGTTTTTGGTGGTGATGTGAAACCGTTGACTTAGCAGTACGTGACCCCACCAACCACCGACGGGAATGAATTTTAAATAACCATCCTTGGTGATCTCGGTAATCATTAAACCGATTTCATCCATATGCCCAGATATCATGATTTTGGGAGTGGATGAAATCCCTGTCTTTTTCAAAATGATTGATCCCAAGTTGTCATAGGATAACTCGGCAAGGTCTTTGGCAAATGTTTCTACGAAATGGCGAATTTGACGTTCGTTCGCCGGAATCCCGTTTAGTTCCGTTAGCGTCTTTAATGTGTTAATCATGGATCTCCTTTCCGATCAAACACTTCTTTTGTAAACAAAAAGCACATGGACAGTTGGAAATCACTCGAGCAGACAAACATCTACCCCAAAGTGGGTGTCGCTTGACTTTTCTTCAGGATTCCTAACTGAATAGGCTTTCAACACCAGAAAAGACCTTGACTCCCTTATAAAAATTGTAGGTCGCGGGTGAGTGATTTCCAACCATCCAAGTACAATTTCATTATAAATAATGATCATTTGTTTGTCAACCGCAGCCAAGAAAAAAAGCAAGCATTATCGCTTGCTTTAAAAATCAATGTGAGCGTGGAGCTTTAATGTTGGCGTGTGCCGCTGCCAAACGAGCAATGGGCACTCTGAATGGCGAGCAGGAGACATAGGACAAGCCAATCTGATGGCAGAATTCGACGGAGTCGGGATCCCCACCATGTTCCCCACAAATACCTAGCTTCAAATCCGGCCGGACACTCTTACCGAGATCGACAGCCATTTTCATCAATTTGCCAACACCTTTTACATCGACATGGGCAAAAGGATCGCTTTCAAAAATTTTCTTGGAATAATAGTCTCCGAGGAAGGCACCGGCATCATCGCGGCTGAATCCGAAGGTCATTTGGGTTAAATCATTTGTTCCGAAACTGAAGAAGTCTGCCTCGGAAGCAATTTCATCGGCCAATAAAGCAGCACGCGGAATCTCGATCATGGTACCAACCAAATAAGAAAGTGTGACACCGGCTTTTTTGATGATTTCGTCAGCAGTTTTGACGACGATGTCTTTGATAAATTTCAGTTCTTTGAGTTCTCCAACCAGCGGAATCATGATTTCTGGAACAACATGACCACCGCGTTGATTGACCTCGATTGCGGCTTCGATGACGGCTCTGGTCTGCATCACGGCAATTTCCGGATACGTAATCGATAGACGGACACCACGATGGCCTAACATCGGATTAGTCTCATGAAGCGAGTCGACCGTTGCTTTTAATTCGTCATAGGTGATTCCCATGTCTTTGGCTAAAAGTTCGATATCTTCGGGATCGGTTGGAAGGAATTCATGTAGCGGGGGATCCAAGTAACGAATGGTGACAGGGAACCCGTTCATTGCTTCATACAAACCGATGAAATCCTGACGCTGCATCGGCAATAATTTATCCAATGCCGCTTGTCTTTCTTCGAGCGTCTTTGAAACGATCATTTCCCGCATTGCTGGAATTCGGTCGGCTTCAAAGAACATATGTTCTGTACGGCAAAGGCCAATGCCTTCCGCACCGTAATTATAGGCCACTTTGGCATCGCGAGGGTTATCCGCATTGGTTCTGACTTTCAGCGCGCGATGTTTATCTGCCCAAGCCATCAATGTCGCAAAGTCACCGGACACAGTGGCATCCATCGTTTTAATTTTTTCTCCATAGATTTTTCCGGTAGAACCATCAAGCGAAATATAGTCACCTTCGTGATATTTTTTGCCAGACACTTCGAAATATTTTTTGGATTCGAATACTTTGACACTACCAGCACCAGCCACACAGCAAGTACCCATCCCTCTGGCAACCACTGCCGCATGCGACGTCATACCGCCACGACTGGTCAAAACACCTTTTGCAATCGCCATTCCTTCGATATCTTCGGGGGATGTTTCCTGACGAACAAGGATTACAGGAAGACCATCCTTAGCCATTTCTTGAGCTCTTTCTGCAGTAAATACAGCTCGGCCGGTTGCCGCTCCTGGAGAGGCATTCAATCCAGTTGCAATGACCGTGGCGTTTTTCAAGGACTCGGGATCAAACTGTGGATGGAGCAAGGAATCGAGTTGCTTGGGTTCAACTTTGAGCAGAGCTTCTTTTTCTGTCAATAAGCCTTCTTTGACCAAGTCAATGGCGATTTTCAAAGCGGCTTGTGCTGTGCGTTTCCCATTTCGGGTTTGAAGCATGAAGAGTTTGCCTTTTTCAATCGTGAATTCCATGTCTTGCATATCCCGATAGTGGGCTTCCAGCTTGCTGGAGATATCATGGAATTCTTTATAGAGTTTGGGATTGTCTTTTTCCAGTTCGGAAATGGGTTTTGGCGTGCGGATGCCCGCAACGACGTCTTCACCTTGGGCATTGAACAAGTATTCTCCGTATAAACGCTTTTCTCCCGTGGATGGATCCCGAGTGAAAGCAACACCCGTACCAGAATCGTCTCCCATATTGCCAAAGACCATCGATTGAACGTTCACCGCGGTTCCCCATTCATAGGGAATGTTATTCAACCGGCGATACGTATTTGCCCGAGGATTGTCCCAAGACCGAAATACGGCTTTGACTGCTTCGATTAATTGAATTTTCGGATCTTGAGGAAACGCCTCGCCTTTCAATTCCAAGTATTTCGCTTTGTATGCTTTGACGAGTTGTTTCAAATCCTCATGGTCCAGATCGGTATCATTGATGACGTGTTTACTTTCTTTGGCATGATCAAGAATCTCTTCAAAATGGCTTTTGGAGATTTCCATGACCACATCGGAAAACATTTGAATAAAGCGACGATAGGAATCATACGCAAACCGAGGATTCCCAGTTTGTTTGGCCAAACCTTCAACAGCCAGATCATTCAGGCCAAGATTCAGAATGGTATCCATCATCCCCGGCATGGAGGCGCGGGCACCCGAACGGACCGAAACCAGGAAGGGATCTTCGTTGTCACCGAATTTTTTTCCGGCGATTTTCTCGGTTTTTCCCAAGGCATCGGTGATTTGGGCAATGATGTCATCGTTGATGAGACGCCCATCTTGATAATATTTCGTGCAGGCTTCGGTAGTCACAGTAAAACCTTGAGGCACAGGCATTCCCAAATTGGTCATTTCCGCCAAATTGGCTCCTTTGCCACCAAGTAGATTTCGCATCGAGGCGTTTCCCTCGGCGAACATGTAAACGTATTTTTGTTTTTGCATAATTGGTTCCTTTCTTAGGCAAATTTTAACCCTGTGACATTATACCATAATCTTGGAAGGGTTTCAAATAATATAAGCCGATTTTTGCACCGTTTAGGCTTTCATTTTGCGAAATTGACCCGCGCTTAAGCGAGAAACCAGAAGGGCAAAGCCAAAAAATATCAATAGGTTTAAAATTCCCATCAATGTCAGCGTCAAATTCGACCCCAACAGCGGATTCAAAAAGTAATAACCAACCCCATTTAAGGCGATAAAGGCAAATCCGCCAAAGATGCCAATCAAGGCACCAACACTTTGTTTGACCACTTCAACATCGTTACGAAATTCAAATTTGGGGAAATACAGGTTGATGACTGAACCAAACGCTGAGGTGAGTAATGAGAACGAGAGAGTAACAAATAACATCACCACTATCTGGACAACCTCCAAGGAAAAGCTAAAGGAAAACAATAAGATGGAAAGCCATGCGGCCGGAAGAGCCAATAAGATATTAAATGTCATTTTGGCATTCATGATTTTGACAGGCTCGATGGGGAGACTTTTCAAAATCCAAAACTGTTTCCCTTCCAACGACAGTGTGAAGGTGGAGGTGAATACAGTGGAGAGACAAAAACCAACAAAGAGCAATATCACAACATCCAAGGGAATTGCCGCACCAACGGTATCGCTCATGAAGCCCATTATTTGTTCCCGAAATACCAAACTGAGCGAACTCAGGATGACCAATAATAACGGTCCAAATCCGGAATTGACTGCATAAATGGGGACGCTGACAAATTTGCGTACTTCCTTCATGAGAAGTGACGTAAATGTTGAATGAACTTGACTTTTCGCGATTTTTGATTGTCTGCGGGTGATGACCGATAATCCTTTTTGATTTGTTTTTAAAACGATTTTTTGGATGATGCTGACAAATCCGACCAGTAAGGCCATACTCGAAAGAATCAGCCAACAAAGATCCAATAACGCCAAATCATGGACTGCTGAGACAAACCATTGCATGGGAAGGTAAACAGAGGCAAACCCACTGATAAAATTCTGTTGGCCAGGTAACGGCCCTGCGCCGCTACTTGCGGCACTGAAGGATAGAGATAATGCCATGATGCCAATAAAAACAAGAAACATGGCAAGAATATTCAATAGATTGCTTTTTCGAAACGAAGACGTGATTCGGGCAATTATCAGCGATATAAACGAAAAAACGACCAGCGGAATAATGGGCATCATCAAAAAGCCAATAAGCACAATCAACAATTTACCCAAATGAAATCCGGCATGATAAAAATAGGAAAACAGGATCGGTGATAAGATCATTGCCAAACTGAGATATACCAGTATCATCATGACGGATAACTTGGCAATGATCACACTGCGATGAGGAATGGGCAACGGTTCAAGGATTTCATAATCTTTATAATGAAACAAGTATCCGTTGGCGCGAAACAAGACGATGATCAAGGATATGCCAAACCCATACATGAAGCCAAACTGCAATAAGACATCCAATGAATCCAGAGTTTTCAATGCTTTTCCAAACTCAAAAAACAAATATCCAAAGGAGAATAGATACACCCCAAATGCATAGAGAAGAACAACCCCCAATAGAATGGCTTTCTTCTTGTTCTTTTTAACGTTGGTCCCGATCAGTCGGGACAACTGAAAGTTTTCTCGAAAGAAGACTTTTATAAGTTTAAGCGTGATCATGATTCTTTAATCAACTCCATGAAGAGATGTTCTAAAGATTGATCTTTGATGATGGACGATGTTTCTCCATTTGCGACAATTTTTCCTTGTTTGATGATGGCTACTTTGTTGCAGAGTTTTTCCACTACTTCTAGAACATGCGTTGAAAAAAAGATAAGTGCTCCTTTTTCACACATGTCATGGAACAATTGTTTGACTTGGTAACTGGCTTGCGGATCCAGTCCGACAAAGGGCTCATCCAAAAGGATGATTTTGGGATCGTGGATCAATGCGCTGATCAACACTAATTTCTGTTTCATGCCATGAGAATATGATGAAATGGGATTGGAAAGGACATCTTGAATGCCAAACATGGTTGCGTAGCGCTGAATTCGCTCATTCCGTAAGGAAAGTTCGACTTCAAACACATCCGCAATGAAATCCAAATATTGGATGCCAGTCAAGGATTCATACACATCCGGATTGTCCGGTATATAAGCAATCTGGCGTTTTGCAGCCAGGGGATCCGTTTTGATGGAAATCCCGTTGATTAAGACGTCACCTTGGTCAAAGTCCAAAATCCCGGCAATAGCTTTCAGCAAGGTGGTTTTTCCGGCGCCATTATGGCCAACAAAGCCATAGATGTCACCTTTTTCAATTGTCAGGGAAATGTGGTCGCAAGCTTGCTTTTTCCCGTCATAACTCTTTGATAAATTGATGATTTCCAACATGGGTATCGCCTCCATATTCATTTTACATCATAAAAAATATTTGTCAATAATCAAAAGTAATTTAAAATAATTATGGAAACATTTTCGCGAATTATCAGCTTCATTTCCCCTTTTAAAATGCAGAGGAAAATAACTTGATTTTTTTATGAATCTTGTTTATAATAGGAAAAGCAATCGCTCCTATAGTTTAATGGCAAAACACAGCAATGGTAATGCTGAAATTCTAGTTCGATTCTAGGTAGGAGCACCAGATAAAAAAATAAAAAGGGCTATTTGCCCTTTTTTTAGTGCAATGTCGAGCCAGATCGGATGATATTGTCTGGCACGCTGGACAGATCAGCTGATTGAAATACTCGACAATTTCGGCCAATAACCATGTTTTTTGGTACGACCAAATGCTTGCCAAGAACACTGATTCCTGATGACAAAAGCTCGGGATTTTCTTGGTTGGGAGTCAAATCATCACCAAATCCGACAAGCGCATTGTCCATGATAACGGTTTTTTTATCAATGATGCAATTCTCAACAATAGCACCTGGTCGGACTTCCACATTGTTTAATAGTACCGAGTTGATGACTTTGGCCAAAGGATGAACGATGACACCAGGACTTAAAACGCTTCTTTCCACGTGGCCGGCCACGATGGAACCATTGGATAGCAACGCTTGGCGAATGGTGGCTTTGGAGCCTACTTTCACCGCTGGCAATTCTTCTGACTTGGTGTAGACCTTCCACTTGGGATCATACATGTCGAGGGGAATTTTATCGACGGTTTCAATCAATTCCAAGTTCGCCTGCAAATAGGAATCGTAAGTTCCGACATCTTTCCAATAATCGGAAAAACGATAGGCATAGACCGGGTGAGAATCAATCATTGCCGGAATGATGTGCTTGCCGAAATCTAAATCCGGAATGTCGCTTTCTCGGATTTTTTGTAACAGGATCTCCGTATTGAAGATATAGATACCCATAGAAGCAAGATCAGAGGTCGTGTGTTTTGGCTTTTCTTGAAATTGGAATATGCGATTGCTCGGGTCCGCTTCGAGCATACCAAAGCGAAATGCTTCTTTTGGATCGATGATCTTGCAGCCAATCGTCAAATCAGCGGATGTGTCGATATGTTGTTTCAGCATTTGGCTGTAATCCATTTTGTAAATGTGGTCTCCGGACAAAATCAATACATATTTCGGATTGCTTTGTTCGATGTATTGGATGTTTTTTCGGACCGCATCCGCGGTACCATTATACCAATCTCGATGAGGTTGCAGCAACGTGACTTTGGAATCTCGCCGGTCCAAGTCCCAAGGCCTTCCCGATCCGATATGCTCATTCAAAGAGAATGGAAGATATTGCGTTAAAATGGCGATATTAAAGATTCCAGAATTGGAACAATTCGATAATGTAAAATCAATGATCCGGTATTTCCCAGCAAATGGAACACTGGGTTTTACTCGGTTTTCCGATAAAATATCAAGTCGAGATCCGCGTCCTCCGGCCAGAATCAATGCCAAAACATCCATGTTATGCCCCTTTCTGCTTTTTCATTAATTGTCGATAGGCTTGACGATATAATTTCGCGGATTGTGTCCAACTGAAATCATCCTTCATCGCATTTTTGACGAGAAGATCCCAAGCTTGAGGAACTCGATAGATATTGCAGGCATACCGGATCACATGCATCATATCATGTGCATTGAAGTGGGTGAAACTGAATCCGTTTCCGGTTTGCTCGTACTCATTGAATGCTTCAACCGTATCTGCCAAGCCACCAGTTTCGCGGACAATGGGGATAGTGCCATAACGAAGTGCAATCATTTGCGACAATCCACAAGGTTCAAACTTGGATGGCATTAAAAACAGATCGGCTCCGGCATAAATCTTATGTGCCAGTTTGTTGTCATAGCCAATTGAGAGAGCCACTTTCTTCGGGAACCGTTCCTTTAAGCCAAGAAGATAATCGACATACTCCTTTTCTCCATCTCCGAGAACAATAAAATAGAAGTCGTCTTGCAGTAGCATCTCATCAAATACCCGTTGAATTAGATCGATTCCTTTTTGGCTGACTAAACGGGTAACCATCGCAATGATGGGGACGCCCAATGAGAAATTCATTTGGAATGATCGCGACAAATCTTTTCTGTTTACAGCTTTTGCATCCAGATAGGTATCGATGCTGTAATTCTTCTTGATGAATCGATCGGACACCGGATTAAATTCTTTATAGTCGATGCCATTTAAAATTCCTTGAAGGCCATCGCCTTTTAATCTCAACAGTCGTTGGAGTCCATAGCCATAATAATCTGTCAAAATCTCTTTCGCATAAGTTCTTGAAACGGTGGTGACCAAGTCCGCGCTTTCAATGCCGGATTTCAAGAAATTCAAATTGCCTTCGAATTCAAAGCGAGAATCATAGGGGATTTTAAAATAATTGTAATCGTTAAGAGGAAAGATCCCCTGATAAGCTAAATTATGAATGGTCATAACCGTTTTCGGGAACGGGTGTTCACCGTAAGTCAGCTTGACAAGAAGCGGGATCATTCCCGTATGCCAATCGTGGACATGAATGATATCAGGCTTAAAATCAATGTAAGGAAGCGCTTCGAGTACAGCGAGTTGAAAATAGGCAAAGCGCTCGGATTCATCACCAAAATTATAGACTTGATCACGGCTGCCAAAATAAAAGAGGTTATCGACAAAATACACGGTTACATTTCCGTGTTTCAGCGTGTCGATACCGACGTAGACATTCTTCTTTCTTCCCACCTCAATGGTAAAATTTGCCAAATGAGATAACTGGCTTTGATATTTAGTCAGAATGGCTTTGTGTTTGGGTATGATGATACGAACATCGGCATTCCGCAACCGCTTGACTTCGGAAGGCAATGATCCAACAACATCCGCTAACCCTCCGACCTTTATGAAGGGAAAACACTCAGCGCTGACATGCAAAACGTTCATGGTCATCCTCCTTAAATAATCCGATATGTGTTTATATTATATCACACCAAGTCAATCGATGGCAGGGGATAACCAAAAAATCAAGCCCAGAATTTGACGAGTTCTCGTTTGGCGACGGACATGAGGATGTATGTCGATTCCATCAATAACAATAGAAGCAAAATGCTGGGAACCGACAGAGGCACCAACTTGAAGAATCGTTCTCCCAATACAATGAAACAGAATGCCGAGATGAATCCAGCAGACATAATGACGATTGAGCGCAAACGATTCAATGGAGTCGAGATGTTGACGAGGACCAATAGGTAGGCGAATGTGGCCGCGATAATTCCCACTGTGGAGATTTCCCCAGAGGTGATTGAGGGCCAAAAACGGGCGAAACCATAGACGGCTAAGAGATTCAATACAATCAATATTGCCCCGGGAATCACTTGGCGGAAGACGTTTCTCAAGAAATGGCCCTGGAACAGTTTATTGTTTGGCTCTAGGGCAATGACGACCGATGGAAAAGAAATGATGAACGTTTCAATCACAAACATTTGGACAGGTTCAAAAGGATAAATGTTGGCAGTGAGCAACATGATGATCGTCAACAAGATCGTATAGACCGTTTTGACGAGATAGAGCACCGAGGCGCGTTCCATGTTATTGACGATTTGCCGGCCATTTTTGACGATTTGTGGCATCGAGGAGAAATCGCTGTCAAGCAAGACCAAATGACTGATGTTTCTCGCTGCATCTGATCCGTTTGCCATGGCAATCGAACAATCAGCTGCTTTTAGGGCCAAAATGTCGTTGACACCATCACCCACCATGGCGACTTTGCGGCCAAGTTTTTGAAAATGGGTTATCAGCAATTTCTTTTGATCTGGTCTTACTCGGCCAAATACCGTGTATTGGGAAGCTACCTCTAGGATTTTCTCATCGCTGAGATTGGCTAAAGAAATGGCTTTATTAGCGTTCGGAACGCCTGCTCTTTCCGCCACGTCTGCGACCGTCAAATGATTGTCTCCGCTTATGATCTTGATGTCGACACCCGAAGTATGAAAATCATTCAAGGTGGATAAGGCACTTTCACGAACGTGGTCATCCAATAATATTAAAGCTATTGGAACAACCTTCCCCGATATTTTTTCTTCCGAAATCTTTTCTGCTTGGGCAAAAAGGAGAACGCGTTTTCCTTTCCTAGCAAATGCTTCCACTTGCTTTTTGATCGACATATACTTTCCCTTAAGAACCATTTCGGGTGCTCCGATTGCAAAAATCCCAAAATCGAAACAAACCGCACTGTATTTGTTTTGCGAACTAAAGGCAAGAGTCTTTTTCGAAAAGAACTTCCGTTTTTTGCCAAAGTATTTTGATAGGGCCATTCCAGTAGGGTTGGTTTCTTTCAAAGCATAGTTCATCGAGGATATGATCTGCTCAAGTTTCTTTTGATCAAACAAAGCCGTTTCAATTGTATCTGTCTGGATGGATTCAACACCAGAGACACGCATGGAGCCATCCGTTAGCGTGCCGGTTTTGTCCAGACAAACCATATCGATCCGTGACAAGGTTTCGATTGAATATAGTTCTTGGACTAAGACGTTTTTCTTAGACAATTTGATAACGCCGGTCGCAAACGTGAAAGTAGTCAACAAAAACATCCCCGAAGGCACCATGGCTACCATGGATCCTGCCATTTTTTTCAAAGCGTTTTGATAAGGTTCGCCAGCTTGGAAGAAATCGGGAAGATAGTCATATCCAGATTTGGTAAAAGCGGTAAAGAAAGTCATCAGTCCCAAAGGGATAATGATGATCCCAATCACTTTGAGAATTTTTTTCATCGATCGCAACATGACAGAGGTTGGTTTTCCTAAAGTTTTCACTTTTGCGGACAATTGTTCAATGAAATTGTCTTTCCCCACCAATTTGACCCGTGTGAAGGCGTTCCCCGAGACGACGAAACTTCCAGAATAAACACGGTCTCCGGGTTTTTTGACCACTGGTTCCGCTTCACCGGTCAAATTTGCTTCGTTTACGATCAGCACACCCTCGGCTATGTCACTGTCCGTGACGATTTGATTGCCTGCTTTTAAACAATAGAGATCGTCCACGACCAGTTCTTCGATGGGAATTTCCAATTCAAAATGTTGGCGAATCACAGATGCCATTGGCTGAGATAGCAATGATAATTCCTTTACTGTGCTTCGAGCTTTTAATTCTTGAATGATTCCTATCAATGTATTCATCAACGCGATAACCACAAAAAACATATTTTCAAAACTGCGAATGGAAATAAGCAATATAGCTAAAAGCGCTAAAATCAGATTAAAATAGGAAAAAAGATTGTCACTGATGATTTTTCCGACGGATTTTAAATTGGAGGCTGGTTTTCGGTTAACTTTCCCATCTAGAAAGCGCTGATTGACTTCTTCAATTGTCAAACCGCCATTCACTGCTTTTTCCTTGGCCATCTTGTCACTTCCTTGCTTTTTATTATTTTATCATATTTTAAATTAAATTGATAACGGTTTCTGGAAAGCATCTTGATTTCTGGCGATTTTCTTGGATTATGAAAAAAAACGACGTTCATAGTCGTTTTTAATTGTGCGTATAAGGATACTCAGTCTAGTGGGCAAAAACACTCTTGCCGATAAACTCCCGTAATAGAGAATTACATGGGACGAGATATTGATTGATTTCTTTGAAATACTTCAAGAACTTTATTAAACGATTAGCTTGAATGAAATATTCAGAGTCGTTCGATATCTGTTTGAGAGCGGTCATTGCATACCTTTTCAGAACGCAGAATTCATAAGTCAACTCCGAGTTATAAATGTAGTTCGCACTCTCGATGAAAGGATAGATCCAACGATATTCTCCACGGCGGACCGAAGGCCACATCGCCAAGGTTTTTTCTGGGGAGGTGTTGCGAAACTGAAGATCTCGGACAATTCGGCGCAACAATCGGATATCGGTCAGATTGATTGGATTGTTGTAGTCAATGTTTATTTGTGCCAACGGCGAGATATAGATTTTAAACTTTTGATTGGCAGGAATAAACTCCGTCAAAAGATCATTGAGGGCATGGATGCCTTCAATGATAATGGGATTGTTTCTGGCAATTTTGATTGGGGCCATAAAGCGACGTTCCCGATTAATAAAATCAAAATAGGGTAGGGAGACGGTCTCACCATTTATGAGGGAGGTGATGTTTTCATTAAACAATTCGAGATCCAACGCTTCGACATGTTCAAGATCCGGTTCGCCAAATTCATCGATTGGCGCTTTATCAACCGGAAGATAATAGTTGTCAATCGAAACCATAAGAGGCTTGATTCCACGGGTCAAAAGCTCGATTTGCAGACGGCGAGAGAAAGTCGTTTTTCCGGATGATGATGGACCGGCTATGGCAATCAAACGCAAATTATCGATGTCACGGGAGATAATCTCGCCCAACTCGCAAAGCTGGTTGTTATGTTTCGTCTCGCACATGTTGACCAAGTCAACCTCTTGATGATTTTCAATTTTTTTATTGAGTTTGTGGATCATATCTGCATCACAATTAATTGCCCATTGTTCCGCTCGGTTCAATACCCGCAAAAAACCAGGAGAATCCGAAAATTCGGGGATTGATCCTTTTTCTTCGATCCGGGGATAACGAATTAAAAAACCCGGGTTATAGAATAAAATCTCGAATTCTTGAAGATAACCAGTGGAAGGAACCATATATCCATACATATAATTCTTATATCCGTCACATTCATAGATGTTGACGATTTCTTTTCGATATTTTAAGATTTCGACTTTGTCAAGATATCCTTGACTGCGATAGTACTTCTTCGCATTCGCCAAAGTCTCTTTTTTTCGGATGATGGGATAATCTTGCTTGACTATAAATTGCATTTCCTGGACGATTTGATGAATCATATCGGGAGTGAGCGCACCATTGACGGCCCGTCCGTATATTCCCATGGAAATACTGTTTGAAAATTTGATTTGCAGTTTAGAAAAGATCCGGTTAAAAGCCATACAAACAAGATAACGCATGCTAGTTGCATAAATGCGTGAGGAATCCGGATAGGAAAAGTCCAACAGTTCGACGGTGGCATCGGTATCGACTTCATATGTCAATTCACGGAGCCGGTTATTGACTTTGGCCGCAAAAAAGCGTCCCGGAATGCGATTGGCTAGTGTTTCGAGACGAACTTTTCCGGGGTATTGCATTGTTTGATTACCAATTGTGATATTGATCATGACATTCCCCCATTTGAAACGATTGTATTCTTATTTTACTACAATTCCCTTTATTTGCAACTACTATCTCTCGGATGACTTTCCTTTTTCTCACTCAAGTAAAAGCAGAAAGTTCAAACAAGCTTCAAATCCAAAAGCGGTACTTGGTTTGTGCCAAAAAGAGATTACCTATGTTTTGTAACAGCGTTTTATTTCACGATAATCGAAAAACGGACTTTTGATTTTTCCTATATCAAATCAGATTTGTCCGTGCTATTTTCGCTCCTTTTGTATTATAATAGAATCTAATCAAATGGATAGTGAGGATACGCGATGTTTTTGGCTTCCTTTTTTACCAGCGCGGGTATGGATGACAACCCCACTGGATATCTCTTTACGTGGCGTCATTTTCTTTACATTGGATTTGCTATCCTAGCTTTTTGGTTGCTGATGAAGTTACTCTTGAAGCAAAGCGAAAAAACAAAACGAACAGCGGTGATTGTTCTCGGAATTCTTATGTTGCTTTTGAAATATGGTGGAGAAATCTTGTTTGTCTGGGAATGGAATCGTTTTGGTGATAGCATCTCGAGTTTCTCTCATCCTTTTTGGGATGTTCGCACTTTCATTTCTTTTCAGATTTGCGGCATTAACAATGTGTTGCTACCACTGGTTATTTGGTTCAATATCAAGCCGATGAAAGATTTCCTTTATACGACATCAATCATGGGTGGTTTGGCCGTGATTTTATATCCGGTAGGCATTCTTTATGGCGACCCCTTTGTGCTGACTTTTCCGATCATCCGCAGTTTAATTGTCCATTTTTTGTTGGTTTTCCTCCCCTGTTTCATGATTGCAACAGGCGATTTCCAGTTGGAAAAAAAACGCTGGAAGAACACGTTCTTCGGAGCGTTGATTGTTTCTGCTTTTGCTATGTTAGGCAACTTGTTCATCGATCCAGATGCCAATAATCTATATCTGATG
>Ga0265294_10002516_pt1 | contig 24027 bp, 22 predicted proteins | sample MunlanPumphouse3_FD_192504 | JGI IMG/M metagenome (GOLD analysis project Ga0265294, IMG submission 192504) | Groundwater microbial communities from a municipal landfill in Southern Ontario, Canada - Pumphouse #3 | ecosystem: Environmental > Aquatic > Deep subsurface > Groundwater | place... | reverse complement strand
CATCGCCTGAGATGGAGACCACTTGGGTAAATCTGGTATCTCACTATACCACTGAGCCTACTATAGAGATTCATATGCAGTTGATCCTAATATTATTGCTGTATGAGTGCTACCGCTAGATATGAATCGATATATCCAGTTGACTAAATACTCACCCTACTCTGCAGTCTATAATCCTAAACTACCATTATATTGAGTGTTATTATACGATGTGACATTAGAATTGGTCCACATAATCTTTGAGTCGGATACATATGAATAATACAGTGATGTTTGATCATTATTACTATTTATAGATGGCAAATATATTCTAGAGGTACCATGCCACACATATCCAGATGTTATAGTAATATGTGGTGGACCATTACTTGACCCAAAAATGGGGGTGCTTTGTGACTATCCTAATAAAATCCCACCTGGCTAAGCCTCAAAACCTCGTGTTCTAAATAATCTACATGTTAATTTTTCAGAAACACCCCTTGAAGACTGACCCCATGGAACATACTTATACATAGATCCCGTTCTATAAACCGTCAATATAGGTATAACATTGCTCATATTTATATCATTAATATGTAGATTGCAAAATATACCCTTCTAATAGCTATACTTTATATATGTGACTGCATCATTTGGTATAATGAATGGATTCTCCTAAACACTCTAAGTTACGAACTATGTGACATTGGATACGGAAAATCTATATAGTGGGGGTGTATAATTAGAAGAACTATACACCAAATACTACGCTGGACCTAATAATAATGATCCTTGACTATTTGTTGTAATGGAAGGTGATGTTAAAATTCCAGCGTCGTAAGTCCATCCATCGATATATGTGTCGATTAGAGATCCCACATTGTAGGTTCTTACTGGGGCAGTCGGACTAATATATGGTATATTATAGGGGGTTAATTCTACATCACCAGTTAAAGAATTGATAGTTCTGACAGATGATACATTAGTGACCTTATTAACATTATTTAATACATAGCTAGATATATACTAGTTGGCATCTATTTTATAATTGCTAATAATTGTATTATGCTATTCTGGTTCAGAATATTTGTTTGCAAAATCTTTATATTTTATTAATAATCTATTAGATTGACCATTAAAATACTCAGTTGGAAGATCTAAGCTTCTGGTTATTGAATCTCCAGTTAATTCTGAATGATCATTTATTTGTATCGTAGATATTAATTGATAATTGTTAGTATCAGTATTATTATAATATAACTAAACACTATTAAGATGCCCTGAAATTAAATTCACATTGGATATATATAAATTAATAGGAATCGTAGTGGTGTTATACTTTATGACTGTTGGAGTTTTATATGCATGCTTATATGTATAATTTATAGATATCTATCGAGTTGGTAGTAGCTTTAATAATTGTGATGGTGAATAGATAGAAGAATTTAACACTCTAGCAATAGGTATATATAATTTGTCATATTGCTAATTAAATATGAATATCTATCTTGTATTAAAGTATCGTTCATATGTGGGTGACAATTTTATAGTATCTAATTCATATTTTTGAATCTAATAATACAATGATTGATCCTAGGATATAGTATTATTTAATTTCTGATAGGAACCGCTAAATGAAATATATCCAACTGCAGTTTTGGTATCACCTATTGTAAAATATCCATCTATCTTTGAGGGCACCGTTGACTCCTACACAGCTAGCTGGATCTTAAATAATGTGGTTGATTTAAATTTCAAATAAGAATCATTGGTTGGATTTAAAGCTATTGAAAATGTTTCGGGATAATTATCAGACCCATTGTCAAACATCTATAGAGTTGATATATTATTCATGATCAACTTGGTCTTTGCATTTGCTGATATTATACACTATTTATATATGACATCATCATATACAGTCTACATAAGAACCAATTCATTAGACCAAGATGCATTATATAAAGTTCCATTATAATATGATGCTTGCACCTGAACATTGTATGCTGAGCCTGAAAACTATGCACCACCATGCTATAATATAGTCTACTAATCTGTATAATGCATAATGGTTGGTCGTTCTTTATATGTCACATTAGTATCATATTTAGGAATAAGAGACCCTTGTCCAGATATGCTACCGCTTATATATGAGTTTCCTTCAGAGGTATCTTGAGGTTGGGTCATTATACGAGCTGAATATAAAGATCCTTTGAATGTAGAACAGCTTGCAACCTGCCCTGAAACTTCGTTATCAAACACTGAGTCGGTTATTCCACAATTTTGCAATCTTGTATATTTATAACTTATAAATGAACAGCTTCCACTAAACTAATAATTATCATATAGAGTGTCGACTTGTAGTGGTATAATCTATATTTTTGTAGGATTTTTAATCTAATCGATCTTTTTATAGCCATATATAGTATTCTATGCAGATGTTATAATAAAACTCTATGCATAGACTTTAGACTCTGGGGTGATTATATGACCATTAAAATAATTAGTCTATAAATATACACCACTTGCTGACTATATAGTAGAGGTGAACTTTAGCATTTTTATGCCATCAATGTTCGATAATGTATCGATAGTTATGGACTAACTATTATATGCATATATATCATATGATCGCTTTGCTCGTTTATCTTTTGAGCCGGGTGGCATATTCTAGTCAATCGACACTGTAGCTACATTTTCTCCTCGCAAGATCTCGTATTTTGGTATATACTTACCAAGATCTAATGTACAATTATATAGCTTGATATCCCCATACTATATATAAACATTATCTGGAGGAGCTAACATCTAAGCCACTCCAACATAATTTCCTGGGTTGAAAAATTTATCCGTCTACTACCCTTTGAATATTTGATTATACTCGGAAATATCAGATATAGATGTGGTTATAGTCTAATATGTTAAAAACTTTTCATTATATATTGAGGATTTTGTGTCTATCGCCTCAGCTGATTTATCTATTTGCAAACAATAATATCTTGGATGACTTTTATCTATTGTTATCTGAGAAATTGTAAATGTCTCTTCACTCCCACGTATATCATAATCAAATAAACCCTTCGGCTATAATTCAACAGTCGCCGTGGGTGCCTACTTGAATCTTAATGGTGATGGAGTTGGGTATACTCCATTAATGTAAATATCTCTAATGTGACGAACATTTAATCTATTAGAATTCTATTTTGATATAATCGATCCATCTAGCGTTTTATGTAGAGCACCGCATACTAGTAATTTTCCGAATCCAATCGAGTCTGACTATTTAATTTGGATGGAACATCGTATAAGACGGTTCTACTAATATTGTGTAACATTAACGGGTATTCGTTTGCCACTAGCATCTACAAATAATATATGTAAATACGTGCCTGGCATAAATACACCCTAGTGCACTCCAATTAAGAATGAATTATATCCATATCCGAACCTGCTAGGTACATCTGCTAATAATATATACTAGTTGGTTCTATCTTCAATTAATAACCGCTTATTTAATAACTTATACAGCTACTAATCATTTATTGGGATCATACAATTCTACTATACCCTTCCTTATACTAAATCTATAATTGCGTGTCAAACATAGATCGCATTGTATCTAAATGTGATATTACAAATAGAGTTTCGTATTTTTCAGATAAGAATAATAATATCTTATGTAATTGATTAATATTCTCAGCATCCATAACACCAAACCCCTCATCGATTACAAATAATTTTGCTTTAGATTTATTAGTCATTGTTGATAATGCATATCTAATGGCTAATGATATTATAAATTGTTCAAATCCAGAACAGGTCTCTACCTAATATTTCTTATTAGGATAAATAATATTAATATCTAATGATTTACCCTATAATACAAATTCAATATTAAAGTTGGATATCATCTACAATACAATATTAATTTGCTACTATAGAACACTTATTATATTATAAGTAATGTAATATTGAATTCCAGTTCTACCTATTATAGATTTATACCTCTACATCGCTATAAACTAATTATTAATCTGATTATATTTTTTAGATATATCTTTATTGTTATGTAATTTCTATGTTTCCGTTGCAATTAAAACTGTATGTTCTAATATATCAGATTCAATCGAATTACGTGTTGCCAACATAGCGTTTAGCTATTTTTCTTCATTCTTAATACGCTATATTAATAATTTATTATCCTATATAATCTTATTATTCTAATAATATTTAACACTTTGAGATATAGATGATGCAAGTTCTTGCTAATAATTATGCAACTTCTATTGCTATAATAATATTTTTTCAATAGCACTCGTCTTAGTGTTGACTGATGCATTATATAGAGGTCGCAATTCAAAATCATATATATTGATTTCTTTAACTATTTTATTTTTTATTTGCAACTTATTAGTCTAATACTATGCAATCTTAACCTTTAGCTACTATATCTAACTCTTTATTATTGCCACTTTGGTCTTAGACTAAATAGCATCTTTAGTTAGCGGATTATTCATACAATATTCACAATCTACATCATACTATAAATCTTTCAATAGCTATAGTTTGCGATTTTCAGTTTGAAGTTGCAACTACGTGTGCTTCAATAAAGATAAATCGTTTTTATAGATCTAATGCTATTTCTAATGCTAAAGCAATAATGCCCTCTTAGAATCAATATCAACTAAATCCATTAATGCTTGGATCTAATCAATATCAGAGTTTGCTTCATTAATAGTCTTGTTCAATGTGTCAATATTATTTTTAATTATTAATATGCTATTCTAGCATGTGTTTATAGATATCTATACCTACTATATATTAATGTTATCAATAGTCTACTATTTCTTCTTGCTTATTAGTAGTTTTAACGAGCTCTATAACTTTTCTATATCTTTAATTAATTTAGATTTCTATACCTTTAAACTTGTTATATTGAGATTGCGCTCTTTAAGTTTTTTCTACAGAGTCTCTATCTATGATGTAACACGATCATAATCTATACTATTTAAATATCCACGCATCTATTTAGTTTTCTAATTAACTTCATTATTGCACTTATCAAATATTGTGAGATTTAATAACGAATTTAAAAGAGTCTTTCTATTAGTCGATGTGGATTCTAAAAACCTATTACTATTACCTTGAGTGGAGAATGATGTGGAATTTAAATCCTAATATGTACCTATATGCTCTTGAATTATACGAACTGTGTCTGATCTCTAAGTTCCTGATAGATCTAATACTTCGCCATTGTCATCATACGTAAAAAAGCGACATTTAATCGCAATTGTATCGTGTTTCAGGTTTCGGGTCCCATATTTTTCGATCACGTACAATTTATTGTTTAATAGAATCTACAACCTTCCATACAAATCATTCTTCTCATTATTTAATATATTAATAGCTTTATTTGTTTTTGAAGTTCTATCATACAACATGAATAGTATTGAGTCGACTATAGAACTCTTTCCACTACGATTTGCTCCGCAGATACCAACTAATCCATAATATTTATCAAACTATATAACATTATTTTCTCCATAACTAAAGAAATTGCTAAATTCGAATTTCTTTAAACTCCATATATTATATTGACTAATGACTCGCTTTGTGCGCAACATTGTATTATATTGCAGATTAATATCCAAAACCTATTGTATATTCTACTAGGTCAATCCCAATTCTGCATGTTTTATATACTATCGTATGATCGTCTCTTGATAGGCTGGATCATCTATATTATCTAAATTAAATTTAAATGTGCTACTCTTAATTAATTGATCATCATTATTCTTTGATAGCATTATCTCATCAGGTGAGAATTTCTATCTCAACATATTTTGAATATATTTCAATTCGGATATAGTAGTGTTGGAATATTTGATTTTAAATCTAGGATGACTAGCCTTAATCTCAGGCATGTTAATAATCTATCCACCAACAACCTATATATTATAATATGCATACTGATTTAATACTTCAATATGCTATGTCGTTCTAGCTTCTAGATCCCATAACATATATCCGTGAGAATGTATGTCTTCTCCATAATTTAATTGTAATAAAGATCCAGCATATGAAATTATCGGATTCTATGATAACACCTGGCTCTTATGGATATCACCTAATAACACAAAATCAAACTTACTAAAATCTTCTAAAGAATATTTACCAGGTAATTTAACTCCACTATACACTGCTGGAGTTGACAAAATGCCATGATATAGACCGATGTTTATACCCGTAGATGGGTACTATGTTGGCAACTTCTAATCAAATACAGAATTCACATAAAAATTTATATTCTCATACTAATACCAACCTGTATCTCTATAGTAATACAAATTGTCAATATTTAGTAATTTTATGATTGGGCTCAATGCATCTAATCTATGTTTATTAGATAGATTGGCATCATGATTACCAGCTATTATAATTGTGGGTAATGTGTTAGATAATTTTAATAAAAACTGCGATGCAAGATGAATAGACTCTGGAGATAACTCGGTTTTAGAATGAAATAAATCACCTGTAATAACTATCAATGAACCATCAACTTTCCGCTTCTATATATCATCAATCAACTGCTATAGCACCTAACTATACTATTTGTATCTATGGTACAATCGGATATGTACATCACTTATATGAAATATTTGTCTAATCATATTTTCCTTCATGACATCTTTAATTTATTTTTCATAATCTACATTTTAGATATCTGAGTGTATTTTTCTTTATTATTAAATAAATACTACCAATATTGTTCACGCCCCATCTAACTGGGATCTTTATCTTTTAAATTAACATAATATATATTCTACAATCCGTAAGAATATAATTTAGATAATATCTTCTATTGATTAACCCTTGCATCATTATCTAAACTCAAATATACATCGGCATCATAATATAAAATCTTCTAAATGAGAGTGTCGTTAATAATCTTACCTAATAATGGAATGGCATTAAAATTTACAGTGATTGCATCAAAGACCCCCTATGTTAATATTATGGGAAAATTCCAATTGATTAAATTTTCAAACATAATAATCTTTTTTCTTTCACATCTAGGATTCATATATTTTCTGTCCTAATATTTAGACATACTTCTTGCTACAAAATAATTCAAATTGCCAGATTCGTTATATGATGGTATGATAACTCTATCTGCGTATATTCCAGACGTGCAACATCCTATATTATACTTCTATATCTAATATTCACCCACATCACGCTTCTCTAAATATCGCAAAGCTTTCTTCTTAAGCAAAAACTCCTTAGAAGAATTTAATGGTATAAATTCTCTCGGGAGAGATAGATTAGTAGCTTTCTATTGTACTGTAAGTCTCTTGTGATCAATATGTTCAATAGTTGTTTTGACTCTCTATCTAAGATGCCATTTATTAAGTCTGCGTAATAGTGAAAAAATGCTAATACCACGTGTCTAGCAAACCCAACATTTCCAGACATGGGTATTAGCATTAAATGCAAATTTAGGCTTATGATGATGGCAAAAAGGACAATCAAAATATAACCACTATGAATTAGGATTTTCAGGTCGACTCTATATTATATCTGATAGCAGATTGATTAATCGTTCATTCAAGGATTGCCTCTTTATTTTATTAATATTATGGAATGTATTCTAACTAGATTATAACGGATTGCTAAACGATATTTGACTTTTTTATGGGTTGGGATAATTTACCTATAGCCAACAATTCATCAAATTCGTTATACAACCCTATTGTGCTAATATACGGAGAATGTATTTGTTCATAAAACTATGTGCCATGTGCCAAAATATAATCTGTAGACTCAACTTCAGTTTTTTGATATGCCGTAATATTGTTAGTTCTCGTATATTGCCCAGGAAGCAATTTGCAATCATACTAGAACGATATTAATGAAAAATCATACTAATACCTAATGATATCATAATTCTATAAATTGTGAGTACTATTAGATAATAGTATACAATTTATATACGGTATGAACACTCCGACTGCCTAAGAGTCATTATCTATTATATTGCCATCTAAAATGTAGTTATCTGATTTGTAATATAATAAATTTATATAATCATTTCGTATGGTATTAACAAACAATATCGACTCAACACTCTAAGATTTTATTTTAAGCCTTTCATCATAATAGGTTGAAACTTTATCACCATCCACACTTTTTGTATAATATGTCTACATAATAGTTGTCTAGACTATACTCTTAGGAAATTTATATATAACATCTAACCCACGAGGATCCTATATTAATTTTGAATAATAATAGGTCTCGTCAGTTAAATCAGAAAGCAATATAAAATTATTATAAATAAAGCTGGAAATGGAGAGGAGTGCATATGATAATTCACCCTCATATATAAAAACCTATGATGAGTCATCTGTATATGTAATTTGTTTATATCCAGTGCATGTTGTTTCTGTTTTATTCTTTTCCCAATCCTCAAATGTGGTATATATCATTTATTAATATTCTATAACAACCTTCGCATTGAGCTCACTATCATTATATTTGGCTATAGGTTGAGATAACTTTGCAATAGCCAATAATTCATCATCGTTGTTATATAAGCCAATGGCGGTTATAGCGGTAAAATCAATATCTGGATTAGTAATATAGCTACTTAAATCAGCACTATACGTATACCAGGTTCTATTAATCGTCGCATTGAATAAGTCGTGAGTTATTCTACAAAAGAATGCTTTCGAGTGGAATGTTTGCTAATATAAGAATTTTGTATTAGTTATATTCTGGGGTGGTACTACGTCAGTAGCCGAATATAACATTATTAATCCTAGATCTCCAAAAGCCAATCCAACTGTTTCGTTATTGCTTGTATTTTTAACAATTCCAAAATTAGTATCTATGCTTTTATACGCAGTGTCAATGTTGTACACAGAATCAAGATCTGCATATGCATCTGTAATCGTATAAGTAGTACCACCAAGATTGAATCCAAAACTCTATGCATTATCAACAGAATAAAAGCATAATCTATCACCATATAAATTTCTATTAAATGATATAAATGTTGCATACTTCGCAGGTTGATGGAATGTTGAATTTGACACAGGAATCCAATCGGTAACTCCTATATTCGCTTTGTCATATCTCAGCATAGTTTGAATCGATCTATATACCGCACTAGCACTACTACCAGACGTGATATTTAATATCTCCCGACCATTGTAAGATCCTGTTACAATATAGTTATTATTTGATGATGTACCTAATGTTATTGTTTCACCTCTAGGTATGAAATACTACTAATATTTTTTAGCAGGATTTTCTAAAATATCACTTGATGGGTTAAAGACTTTAAAATATTTTTGATCCATGTATATTACTCCTATTACTTTGCAGGGATTGCGCCTGTTCCTGAGTCAAAACCAACATTTGAAGGTGATATGGTAAACGAATAAGTGATCGATGCACCAGTCTATGATCCGATAATGGTCATAGAGAATGTTTTAATTGTAGAAACTTTTAATGTTTTTAAAGTTATTGATGATTGGTTCGCCAATGAGATACTAGTATCTAACGAGTCAATGGACGAGTTACCAGTGGTAATTGGATTGGGAACGACTCCTATAGTGTCTGCGTTATAAGTATCTGTGGTCCCAGGAGCTGCGGATGACATGCGTCTTGTATCACCCACCTATTCAAATAGCTATTTCAATGCATATTTACCACCATTAATTTTAATTTGGTATCTTTCTGATGTATTGATAGTGGATGGGGTATAGGTGACAGAAATTCCACCGTTGATAATATTTGATACTCCAGTCAATAATCCAGAAATACTAATTAATGGCAATATATATCGACCATTCCCAGCATTTGGATCAGTGAATAGAAAGCTTTTCATCATCAAAGATCCATTAATGATAGGCTATAATATCGGTAATTCATCAGGTTCATTGTTTATGATATGCTCAAGTCCTGGAATTCCATAGTCAATCTAATCATCTGCCACTGCAAATTTCGAAATATTGAACTAGGAAACTCCTGAAGCTAGCAATTCTCTACCTCGTTTTGTTAATACTGCATCTATAATTATTTGATTATCAGTATTAGTAGTTATAAAAGCCATAATATTTTCTCCTTATATATTATACTATAAATAATTTTGTTGATTCTAAAGTGCCCTATTTGTTAATTATTAACTTACGTTCATTAACTTTAATCGAGCTTTCTATTTGACCAGTTCTGCTTGTTCTAATTAATGGATACATCGGCAGTTTTGATCTAGAATTATCATTAATCTAAATCTGGTCTCTAGGTCGACTAATGTTAATGCCATAATCAGAATCATATCCAACTCTATATAAGTCATTAACAGTATATTCACGTACACTCATATTATAATTACATGTTGTGTGTATTTTATTCTAGAATATATTTAATTTAATAATACTAGAAATTGGTAATATTGAAGATCCTCGCACACTTAACATATCATCTATTATATGCAATCTCTTACATTTTTTAGAAATTAATGTGGATGACTTGATATTTATAAAATTTATATACTATTTAGCAACAACGGATGGGGATATATACGGCTTGACCTAACCGATAGTTTGAAATCCTCTATCTGTTAATGCTGGCTGAACTTTAGTATTTTTCAAAGTTATATACTATGCAACATTAATGTCATCAGAAACATATGGAGTTATATTTGTGGAAGTATATTCTATGGAAGGTATAACATTTTTATATGATAATGGATTTTCCAGTATAAGTCCACATTTAGATTTAACTGTAACTGGTATAAATTCTTTAAGAGTGCGTATAACGGTATCATCTATATTCTAATAAAATTTAACCAAAGTATCATATGTATTATACGTGGATTGTATTGATCCTATTCTATCATTGCAATAATATGATCGATTTGAATTTTGATATATACTATCAACTAATCCTCCTATTCTCTAATGAGTTAGACTCTTATTATATTGATCATTATATTTAACACCAATGATCACTGAGGAGTCGGTATTATTAGCAGCTGAAGACTAGGTGCCACCTACAGAATAAAATTTGCAACTTTCATAATTATCAAACACTGAACTATACATATATCGTTTCATATATGATCGATCAACATTATTCAAATCATATACTATTGTGAACTCATCATTCGAGATGATAGCACTGTCGGTGACATTAAAATCATAATACACCTTTAAATCATCTCGACTTTCTATATAATTAACTCCTGATATATAATAAGGGATGGATGAATTCTTCCATGTTGACGATGATACAATTTTTATAGAATCAATCGTAGTGTATCCAGACATCTTTATAGTATTTGTATCTGATATAGATGTCGATTCATATATCGGAATTTTGTCATGATATATCTTTATTATAGCACTCTAATCATTATACAGGACTAATTGCAATGGCTCAGAGCAATATTTTGAATTTATATCTGTATATTTTATAGTAACAGGGTATGTTAGTAAATCACCAGATTCTATACTATTATATTTAAAATCGATAATTATCGCATTACTCACATCTAATAATGACGGAGTATGAGTGATTGTCAATATCTAATCAGAACTTGTTGAAGTCAGCCCATTATAATATCCCTATGTAATAATTCCAGGCTATTCAATATTATTATTGACCTATTTAATTGATATTAAATCAGTTGATAGACCATATATGTGCAGTAATTGCTACAATGAGGCTCTAGTACCCTTTGTTCTCAACAGTGTCGGCATCTAACTTATTAATCTAGATAGTAGCACTTTCTAATACTAATTAACACTTAATTGACTAATAGTAGATCCAGGATTATCAAATAACAAGGTGCTACGATATGCATCATATAAATTCGAAATTGCAAATGGAGAATACACATCAATTCCACTACTATTAGCTAATAACTATCTTAAGAAGGGTGTTGAGTATTTTATTAAATTCTACTATTTAGTATCACTTAATGCGCTAATATTTTTAATCGATGACCAGTATTCATCATACACATCTCCAATTAAATATACCATCGATATCAAATCTTCATTTTTTGGCTAAGCTTTAATATTTTCTGGAATGAAATTTATTAGAGAATGAATATTATTAGAATCATACTATCTCGCAGCGATAGACATACTATCCACCCATTGTGGGTCTAGATCTGAAATAATTGAATTTGAGATATTCTAATATCCGACAACTCTATGAAATAATTCATTTTCATATGGAGTGAAATTGCTAATAATATTACTAATCAGATTTCGTCGATACTAGGCTGAATATGTATAATTCTAATTATTTAGACTATTAATAGATGTTGATATCTATGCATATTTGTTTAAGAATGTAGAAAATCTCGATAAGTTAGATCCAAAATGAATAAAATTCGATAATTGATCACAATTGTATCCATTATTATCATTTATATTTATAATTGTTAATGGTGATAATAATGGATGATCTCCTCGAGATCCAAGAATGGACTGGATAGTTTGATCTTCTAATGCATTATTATGATGATATACCTGGATGCGCTTAGGTGGACTAAAAGACTATAATACATCATTCTACTGATGGAACTATATATGACACTAAATTGATAAAGGCTAATATAATAATTCATGTATAGTTAAAGTCTAATTTAATACAAACTATGATTTTTGTTCAGATCTAAAGAATATCTTATTAGTAAAATAATTAAACTTAAACGTATTAATTATAGCATGCTTATTACGATCAGCATTGAGCATTATGTATTTTATTTTTATTTTATTCTTATTATAATATTCCTAGTACTACCTCAAAGTCTGCAATTGGGATTTATCTATATTTGTTGTCGCACTGAACTATATTCCAGAATGATTAATTGATGATACCTAATATAAAAGAGACGTAACTATATTCGGAATAGGAGATATTATATAATATATGACTGTGTAGGTGCCATATTTAAGACCTCTAGATCTCAATATAGCTTCTGTATCTATATCCTATAAAGTTCCATTTGGAAATATATTATATAATGATTCGGCTACCTCGAAAAATTCCGAGGTAACGCCTAAAATGTTGGCTATAATTTTTAGTTTAAAATTCATTTATATTTTCCCACTATTGAATATCCAGTGCTGATTTTAAATTAACCTTGACATCCTTTATTGCAATATATCGTTCCTAACTAGAAAACGATCCTATATTCTAATTATACAACCATGACAAGATAGCATTACCTTGAAAGGTTTTATAAAATCTAACAGTCACAAATGACCAATTCTAATTATCCATATTAGATATTATATATGAGGTATTGGATGAAAATAATTCCATATAATTCTTATTATTATACTAAAAGTATAATTTATCATTATTCATATATGTTATATATTGCCCATATCCCTTAAACATAAATTTAAACTATTCCAACTTAGATTTGCACATCTGCACTGTATTCGTAGAATTGCTCTTAAATGATATCAAATCGTATAAGTCATTATTAAAGAATCCAGGAAGGCGTTTATACCCTCTGACATAATCCTACGGAAGTATTGATACATCAGAATTTATATATGCATCAGGAAATATCTATAGACCCTAATATGGAAGAGCGCAACACTTTAACATATTACGAGTGAATGCTAGCTATAATTGTTCTTTATTGAATAAAGATACATTGTCAGCTGTTCGATTGCCAAACTTAAGTTTAAAGGTGATTGCATACTCTCCACTTTCATTCATAAATCCATAACCATCATAAGAATTATGATCCGTGTAAATTATGGCTAGCTTATTAGATAGACCTAAATCTGAATTAAATGACAAATTAGAATACGTATAATTTATATACTAAGACTGATTATTAGAGTCTGAAATAATGGAGGTTCCATCAGAGAAATGGTATTTCCATGTTCTATAATCTTTATCTTGTAATTGCCCTGTTAGTAATGACACATTTTCTGACAATAGATAATTAGGTATTAATGAATTATAGTATCCCATCTTGTCCTATAGACTTGGATATTTAATACCTCGATTATTTAATTTCTTTATGAATGCATCATCAACATTCGATCTCATAATTAACGAATTATCCCACGACACCACTCTAATATTAGAAGTGTACATCGCAGTATTACCAATCCATATAATCTTCTTCAAAAATGATTTAGCTGTTAAATCATTATCCAAGCTTGTATTTGATGTGGTATTCTATATATATTGCATCCATCGCTAATGTAATAGATGTAAGTGTGTATTTTTATATAATGGGAATTCGGTTATGGATGCATTACTATCATTTGGATAATAGTACTATGTGCCATACACTTTAGATGGATCATAATTCAAAGATCGATAATCATCTGCACCCTGTCTGGATATATATGCCTACTAGTTGTTTACCCAGCCTCTCATATTATTACGGATTGTTCGTAATATACGTCGTTTTGGCTAATGGTCATCAAAGCTTACTCCACTCTATACTATGTTTCCTATATAGATATGATCATCAGAATCATATGAAAATTTATTTGATAATAAGGAATTCGTCTTGTCGGGAATGCATATATATCTATCTGGATGATAATATTTATTAAGACCCAATGATCTAGTATAATGAAGTCTCTTAAATTTATTAAAATCTAAATCCGTCTAATGTTCTGGTAAGATAGCAATATTATATAGTGGGGGATACTGATTATAATCTATCATCATATCCTCAGTCATCATATCAAACTCATTATAATATGCATATTTGCCAAACATATCAGTTCTGGTTCGTATTTCCTAATATGTCCCAAATGATGCATCTGAACTAGTATTATTAAACAACCCTATAAGTCGTGAGTCCTTCTTTAGATCTGTATTAGTATTTATATTTGATCTGTCTATTAAATTTAAATTATCAACATAAGCATTTTTATATACACCTCTAAATGAATCAAACGGAACATATGCATGAGAATACCACGCTGGGGATAATTTATATCCATCTAATTGGGTAGTATCTCTATTAGTATATACCCCTCGATGCAACTAGGCTAATAACCATGCTCTATAATTAGTGTGGGTAAATTCAGGAGTAGAAAATCCTGGATACTTGTACAACACACTGAACATCTACTACTATTGCAACATTGACAGCTTTTTATATTGTAAAATCCCTTGATCCTAACTCTATAATAATGTCAATTCTAAATTCCTAGGACATGGCCAGATATGAATTAGCTACCTCTAATTCTAATTTAGTACTTGTCCAATCGGAACTATACGCTTATCATCATACACACTAAATGTAAATGCACAATCACCAATAGAATTGATAGTATATTTAGATCTAGTATGCATTCCAGAATAGTAGAGATTACTAAACGAACATATTATTTCATCACCAGATTTTGTTGCATAACAATTAGCCATATCTGGTGAGGGATGCACCACCTACCATCTGCCATCTAATGTATTGATATATCTAATTAGATGCTATGGAGGTTCTGTAATCTATCCGATAATTTTATGAGATAAAAATGATATATTATAAGCTGGATCGGTATAAACATTATCCTCATCTGAACCATGTCTTCTAGATATCATATCATTGACTCTCTTTTTATACTAGCTGTCAAAATATAATAAATTTAAACATAACGCTTTATAATCAGTAGATTTCAAATTAAAATAATGTCTATCAAAAAATATGGTTCGCTTCTAAAATACTGATGATAATCGTCTAGCAATCTAAGGAACAGAAAGCTTATAGACCTTATTGTTTTCGGATTTAAGATTGTTATCATAATATACCTGATATCGATTTTGACCATATGAATATATATCAGGCTGCAAATGTTGATCTCGTAATTGTTGATTAATACGCCTCAACTATTTTAAATTTGATATAAGTTGTTGATGTTCTAAAATCTATCGCTATATTCCAACATATTTAAATATTAATTTTAATAGCTATAGCATTTCCTATTTTAGCTAATCCTACTAATAGAAAGACTTTAAATGAGTTATTATTGCAATTAAAGACTCAAGTAGCTATTCTTTATTACTAATTGTCTCATTGGGGCTAATATCATTAAATTCAATTGCAACATTGTTAATTGAGGTTAATGATATACCCTTATTGTTATTTGGAGGTGAAGTAGTCTTATACATACAATTACACCTAATTCTATATAGAATTATCTATTATAAACTACTACTATTTAACATCACCTGGATCATAATTGATACCAGCTTTAGATATACAATCTAGAGCAGTTATATGCGTTACTATATGTTTAGATTTAAATTTCAAGATTAGCTACATATTATATTGATTTGTAGATGAGTCATTCGTTTGAACTATATATGATGGTAATTTGATTAAATATTTGCGCATTCCATCGGCATAATCTTTATATAATAACATCGTCTCATAAACCATTAGATTCTTATCTGAATTATTCACTATTAATACTAATCCAGAATTAGAATCTAAATTAACATCACTTGACATCTTTAAATAGAATGATAATATCAGACCCATATTAAATCTCATAGTAAATCTATGTTTAATAAAGGGTTCATCTACTATGGAAGTGTATAATGGTGGAGGTGTCGGTATAACCTTTAAGATTGAAATAGGAAATTGAATATTATCCGCATCATCACTGAATGTGGTGATGGGATCGAGTGAATTATTAAGCTTCTTAATATCCCCATATACAATCTTCCAATTGCAATAAAAATACTAAAGACCTTCTGGTTTTAAATGATGAGATGAATATCTATTATATGTCTGTTTAGATGCAATATCCACATATGCGGATCTTATAATATTTTGATCATATATATTAGAACGCAACACCTCATTCTGCCTCATAATCTCAGATATATCTGAAGACTTTGTATGTGAGAATGCAAAGGGTGTATTATCATAATATAGATCCGTTTGAGCTCCAATATACTATAATACAGATTTAGTCGTGCCCTATAGTATATCATCCAATTCACCTGTATTTATATATCGAGAATAAACGTCATATATCTATCCGACTTTATGCTTTATCACATCAAACTTATTCTAATTTTTAATTATATCAAAATTAGAATTATTTATATATATATCGTTCGTAATATTTTGAAGATCAAGCAATCTTAAAGATGTTGTCATTTAGATAATACCTATTTCCAATTTTCAATTCGAATTGATAATATTTAGAATATTGCAATATATTCATATCAAACATAAAATAATTAACCTCACCATCACAACTGATCTTTGTATACTATGAATGATCTATGATTTTGATCCTCTATAATTGAGAGACATCATACACAGCATACGAAAAATTGAGTGATTTAGTTACGGTTATATTGTTGGTGAGCCTCCATAAATTCTCAGCGGTCCAATCTCGAGAGTAGGTTTTTGGATTGATATTTATATCGAATCGCACAATATCATCATTATTATAACTATATTGAATATCATATATACTATAAATATAAGACTCTATCTCAGTCTATTGCACTATACGACTATCTGTATTGGGTTCTATGTATGAATCATCGGAAATGCATGCAGTGTATCTAGGATAGAATGTTGTGTGGGTGTTGGCTGAATATAAATATGCATGTCCTAAATTTACATCTTCATTTTGTAATTTTAATACAAATCCATAATCAGACGACGTGTGAGAACTAATATCAAACTGCAGTTTGTTATATATATTTCTATAGGTTCTATGTTGAGAATCTATTACATCTTCAGAGAAAGCCCCACCTGGAACCGTCCAGGATATGTCTTTTTTTGCATATGCCCAAGTTGCTCCATCAATATATACAGAATTATTGTACGTATCCAAGCTGAATCCTGAATCCCAGGGCTACTATAATTCATGTAACTATAGCTACAATCCACCAGAATATGATAAATCCGCAGCACCAATCCAACACTATAAATATACTTTATCAATATTGCTATATCTTTCATCATTAACATATGGAGCAAGAAGAATTCGACTATTATGCATTACTCCACTATTAGATATTGCATATAACTATGCAATTGGATCTCCGCCAGTATTTTTTAATGGATATCTAGAATGAATCGTCGTTGTATACTATACAGGTATTGAATATATCATTATAAAGCACTCCCAATAATATCCTTATCTGGATATTTCAATTCGAATATAGATGGATACTATGCAGTATAATACACACCCTCTCTATTAATATTAGCTGCAGACATATCATAATAATTCTTACTATATGTTAATCCAGATGCATCATATAATGATACCAGCTATATACTAATAACATTCACAGTTCCAGGTACATCTAATAGCTATCTTCGCAATTTATCAGTCTATATAGGAGTTCCTATTTCATAATTGTCGATATTGAAAAACTATTTGACCTTCATGATGCATTTATATAATACTTCAGATTTATTATAATTTTTAGCAGTTGCAACTTTAAATCTGCATTGAAAATTGATGACCTTAGCATCTTTGATTAATATTCTATCACCTAATAACCTATATAGCTAGAAAAACTTTCCAATATTCTATTTAATGGCAACATTAGTTTCACATAGGTATTTGATATTATTATACGATAATACATATACCTCTATAGTATTAGTTTTACTATTACGGACTATATAACTCTTACCCACAGTTCCATACTCGGCTGGTAATATTTTTAATAAATTATAATAGTCAGATGGAGTTACAAGTCGTTGTTGAGTTCTACTGAAGGCATAAGCATTTTGTTTTATTTGCTATAAACTCTAAACTCCTGACCCACCAATAGATGGATGTGAATTATACACCAATAAAGATGACTTATACACATTAAATTCGGATGCAGGTAATTCATCTTGAGGTGCATAATTGACTGCTACAATTGTATCCATCTCCATAGCATTAACCCCTACAGGTGATGCAACATAATATCTAATAGTTAATGTTGTATCATGGGGAACTTCACCGTAATTATTATTTAATATCATAAGAGTGGGCTATAAGTTGGTTGAATCGAAATTATTAAAATGTTCATATAAATCTATTTGAGATTTATTAGAGACTAATGGAGATCCAAAATATAAATAAGTTTTATCATTAGAATTAATTAATTTTCTATATCTTTTATTAGTTCTCTTTGTATTGAACTGAGTTATTGTAGAACTATACTATTTTATTGGATCAACAATCTTATCATTAGCCATGCTATCAACTTCGTACCAATTGTTATTCTAACTGTCGGTAACCGATAAAATCTTAACTACATTAATATCAGGCAATACTATAGATGTATTATTCAAGACATTAGTGCCACATTTATAAGTATACTATTTTACAGCTACAGAATATCCTTCTATTTTCTTTCTAATTATATGCATGTTATTATTGTTATAATATACAGGTAAGACCTATGTACGATTTGAAATATCTTTAAAATTGATACTATTTACAACAGTAAATACTGCATTTGGACTAGTGGTTGAAGAGACGATTGTGCCTGACTATAATATTGGAGCATAATTATAATTTGGATTTCCACTATTATCTGATGGAATTAGATACTAAAATGTTAACTATACCGATGCGGGAATGGCAGTCTTTATTTTATAGCCATAAGATTGTGCAATATTATATATTGACTATTTATTGGTGGCATATGATAATAGCGACTACTTAACCTGATAATCTACATAATAATTTAATACATCACCAACATATGCAATGAGCTACAATATTATCATTGCAGGACTTGCTGGTGAAAAATCATTTAAAGAGTTTGGATAATAGTATTTAATATTATCTATCAATCTCTTAAGTATAGCGTCATAATCTCTATTTAGATACTTTATATCAGTCTTCATTTATCATATACTCCAAATATATTGTATCCATCTATGATCCAACATATATCTTCACTACTATATAAATACTATTCTAATTCTAAGTTATAGATGTAATCACTTCATCTATCTCTTTTATCCAAGTCCTAATAGCATACTATACTTGCTATTTAACATAATTTAAATTAAGTCTATTCTAAAATAGCAATTTAATCAAATCTAATCCAAATTGACAATTATTAGACATGATTCTCTCGCCAGGTAAAGTGTTTAATAAATTTAAAACTTTACTCTTTGTATTCTATAATATAGTAATACTAGGATTAAATAATCCTCTATCAGTCTTATGAAACGGATATCCTATATTATTTATTCTTTGTATTAACAAGTCTGGATAAGCCCCTCATCAAAAAGTCAGGCATATTAGAATCTAATACAGAAACACCACTAGTCAGTGGATCCATAGATTCATTCATAGCTTGTCGAACAGACACAGTCGGTCCATCTTCGTCCTATGTATAATTAACACTCTCTCGTATGACATTCAACATAGGAGTATTACTATGTCCCTACTCATCATCGGTATACGAACTCTTTAACTCATGTTGTCGTTCCCTACGTAGCTTCTCTACAGCTCCTGGGGTTTTTGATTTTTTAGCATCAAGTTTATTGATGGCTTTATTGTTGTTCTTTAATATATTTTCAACCTTTGTTACAGTCTTGGTTTTTTCAGTGACTATAGGTCGTTTACTGGCGTCCTCATATAATTTCAATAATATTTGATTTATACCGCTCTATTCAAAAAACTACTACAATGACTACATGATTAAGGACTTTAACTTTTTAGTTACATCTGGTTTCATAAATAATACTCCGTTTATTTTGTTTTGCTTATTTTACTTAATATAGTATTTAATTTAGCTGAAATTGCACTAAATTGTGCTGCATTAATAGGTGGAGACGTAGGTGACCCTGGAGCTCCGCTAACTACAGATATAGAACTTATCGCAACACACAACTATGATAATAGTGCTATTAATTGATTACCCAACACTATCGGCTATGTGGCATTCTATCCTAATGATATACTATCACTATTCAACTTAAGCTTGGGTGTTATTATAGATAACTATTTATTAATATTTGCATTTAATTGTTTAGTGCTAATATTTATACTATCAAACGACTAAACATTAATGGTATTAGTAGATGTCTATATATGTTTAGTCTATAATATTATATTATCAACACTAGATAGATTTAACGCCTTCTTGGAATATATCTATATATCACCAACAACACTATTAAATAATAATTTATCACTATTCAATAGTATTCCGTTACCTAATAATGAAAACTATGATATTTCATCCAACTTATTTCTGGAAGATGATAATGCGACTAGATTATCTGGCTACTATTCATAATAATATAAATATAACGATGCCCCACTTATAGTTGGATGCTATCTTATCGACTTAGATTCACCAGGACTGATACACTTATAATTATTATTACTAATTTTTATTTGAGGTAACATTTTATCTTTATTAGAATTAAATTCATGAGTGAACCGTATACAATTGCCATATCTACCTGTTATTAATTTATCACCCTACTAATAAGGTAACTGAGGAATATGCTATTGGTTTGAAATAAATATTCGCCCCATTGTGTCCTGATCTGTAGAATATGTCTTAAAATCTTCATCAGTAGGTGCAAACCCACCCATGCACACATTATGATTTTGCTTATTTAATATTCCATAAATATCAAAATAATAATATTGATCCGTGATAAGATCATGCCGAGAATTCAGATTATATATAGACGGATGCCTTGAGCATAGTACCAACTCTCCAACGACTGGTATGTCGATATCATATGGAGATCTTGGAAGCATCATTATCGTGTCATCAATAGATGTATATTGCTGATTATATAATATTTTGCAATATATCTGGCCATACTATGACGCAACACTATATTCAGGCACATGCATAACCTCAGCGAACTCAACTTCATAAAATTCTGTCTATGGTATAAAATCGCTAAGCTTTCCTATAAAATCGGTAGTTAATATGCCCTATTTAGCTGTAGGTATCGTTTGTCGTCTTGATATATGAGTCTTCATTTTTATGCTTGCTTTGCTGCAGCCAAAGTGCTATTACGCAATTCATATAATATTGATGTAGCCTAGGTGCTTGCCTATTTCATCATCTTCTATTTCTACTATTGTGATAATTCCACACCCTACTATCCAGAATTCTTATATGCAACATAATTTACTTTAGCAGCAACAGTTGCAATTTTAATCATCAACTATTCATTTTTAACTATAATGTTCATATAATTTGCAATCTAAGGAGACAATACTTGCACGTCTACTAATGTCTTCATATGTGATACCAAAGTGTCTATAGTGCTCTTCAAGTCTTTTCTAGTTTTTCTAGTATTCTAAATTACCTACTTATATAAATCCTACATGGTGTAATCATCATATAGTTTTAAATCTTTTTGATCCATCTTATATACTCCATATCAAATAAGCATTTGATACTCTAGAAGAGATACATCATTCTATATAATGTCCTCCTTTATCTTAAAATATCGTATACCTATTTTGTTCAGCACTGTTGTAATTGTTTCTGTTGATAGATCCGTGATCTATCTTAAATATAATAATACAGTTTTACGATTCAATGTAACTAATACATTAACATCCCGAATCAACTATAATACACCATAGCAAACTAATTTTTCAGTTTCCTTCGTTAGATTAGGAAGTATTTCGTTTATGATCTAATCCTACAATCTAATTATACTCTTTAATATTATTTCCTTATTATACTATTCTTGTAATTGACCCTTCCATATCGAATACGAAGTCTAGTTTAATAATGCGGTTTGCGTTACGCCCTACGGAATATCATCTATACTTGGATGTCTATCATTGTATTTTATTCGATTATTAAGATTTGATAAAATACAATTTCGTGCAACTATTGTAAAAAATGTAAATGCCTTCCCTCTCTAACTAGAAAAGGATGACATTTTCTACATCATAACACTAATACACTATTGGATTACGGTCTACTATAATTGTATTCGCTATCGGATTTTATATTTTTTACACAGAGAAACTGCTATTTTAGTAAACGGTGCGTGTAAATGGTTTGTATATATATACTACTTCTATATAGGATCTTCTGCACATCGATACTGCAATATATACTATTCGGTTTGCTTATTAAAGTATTGGTTATTTGGTTTTTTCTTCATTTAATTTAGATGCAAAATAATTCCTCAGCTATTCAATTGTAACTGTCATCATCATGAATGCTTCTCCGACCTAATCATGCGCCTAAAATGCACCACGTAAATCTAATCTACGCATAACATCCAACGCTCTCTATGCTCTATACATCATCTGCACTAATACTCTCTAATGCTTCAATCTAGTCTTAAATTGAATAACACTAAATATTAATAAGATTATGCATATTAACCCTAATATTATAACAAGTCCTACCATGGAATTATATCTCCTTATATATTCTTTTATAATTATTATAAAACTATAAAACTTTTATTGCATAATTATTCTTCTAACTTACGTGTCCATTATATGAATTAAGAACATTATTTAAATTCTATCCATATATACTTCTACAATAAATAAACACCTAACATGCCTTTTCGGTTTGTTCGTTAGTGCTGTTTCTAAATGTACTTGAAACTCTATGCACATTTAGGTTAATTTGAAAATACCCATAACAATTTCCATAGCCCATTACAGTCTTTCTAAAATTAGACTAGATCTTTGCGATAGCAAGCAATATTAGTGGATCAATAGAGTATTGTGTACCATAAGTATAAACCGCCTGAGCCAACTATTTTCTCTAATTTTCATTAGTTATTGGGCTAACCTGAGTTATTAACTTATATAATTTCTAAATCTACTGTTCTTCTGGAGCACGATACTCTATAACTTTAATGCTGTCTCTTAAGACAAAAGTACTATCTTCGATTGATGACTGGGATGAATTTGATTGGGAGGTTTCAGAGGATTGAGTTGTGCACGATGCCGAAAATGTCATTGACATAAATAAGATGAACAAGATGACATGAAAGTGTCTTCTTCCTCCTCTATTAGTTGATAATGTCTTCATAATGTC
>Ga0265294_10002515_pt1 | contig 24034 bp, 22 predicted proteins | sample MunlanPumphouse3_FD_192504 | JGI IMG/M metagenome (GOLD analysis project Ga0265294, IMG submission 192504) | Groundwater microbial communities from a municipal landfill in Southern Ontario, Canada - Pumphouse #3 | ecosystem: Environmental > Aquatic > Deep subsurface > Groundwater | place... | reverse complement strand
CTTGAAGCGTATAAATCGTGGCTGTTTTTGTTCGCGGGAATCATGGATGCGATAGCAAAAACGATAGCCTACGCAAAAGCAAAAAGCGACTACGAAGAGATAAAACAAATCGACGTGTACGTGGGCGATACGAAGATAGACACCGTGGCATGTCAAACGCTAAACGCTCAAAACGGAAGGGTCTTCGACGTGGACGTGCGGGGAATTTTGTACGATGTTCCCGATGCGTATCAAGAGCAGATTGAGGATGTCGTGTTTAAAGATACTGCAAGCGGAGAAGTTTTGCCCGAAGCATTTGTAAGCGTGTTTAGACGGGATGATGAAAAGTATAATGAGTTGAGTTTTATGAAGAGCTTGGAAGAGTCGGTTGACGAAGAAAAATTAAAGGCTCTTTATACTAAAGATAGTATCGGTTTTATGGCTTATGAAGAGAGTCTTAAAGACGAAACGTTTATAACATGTATAAAAGAGCTATATGCACGTTTTCCTCAGGTCATATTTAAAGCTTTTTGTCTGAGCACTCAACAAAGAGAAGATGTCGAAACGATTTTTTCTAAGGAAATTGATAGAATAGAGCCTATCATACCGAACAATATTTATGATATTGCAAAAAACATAGAAATATTTTTATATCCTAATCATGCTAGTAGAAATATTTATTTACTTTTAATTAAGAATACAACGAAAATAGCGTGTTTAGATATTATGAATAAGCAAAAAACAATGCAAGAAATTGATTTAGAAAACGCAAATAATATAATTTTTAAAAATCCTGGTCATTTTGAGATTACAGAAAAAGAGTTTGAAAAGTATAAACACAGTTATACAAAAATGATATATGAAAGAATCTATCACGAAGTTGCTAGTAATGAGTATGCTATTGATACATCTTCCGATGGATATGAGTTTTATCTATTTGAGAGAGTTAGATTGATTTTAACTGTTGATGGTTATAAAGAGAAACTCATCAATAATGTATTTCGTAAGTTGATGTCATGAAAAATAAAACTGTTTTAGTTACTGGAGCTGATGGGTTCATTGGTTCGCATTTAGTAGAAATGCTTGTGGCCCAAGGTGCAAAAGTAAAAGCACTTTCGTTGTATAACTCGTTTAATTATTGGGGTTGGCTTGAAGATATTTCCTGTTTAGATGCTATAGAGGTTTTAAACGGCGATATCAGGGATCCACATTACTGTAAGATGATAACAAAAGATATAGATATTGTTTTTCATCTTGCAGCACTCATTGCTATCCCGTACTCTTACGTTGCACCAAGTAGTTATGTAGATACAAATGTGACGGGAACGCTTAATATCATCCAAGCTTGTTTGGAAAATAACGTACAGAGAGTCATCCATACTTCTACGTCTGAAGTTTATGGAACAGCGCAATATGTTCCGATAGATGAACTTCATCCTCTCCAACCGCAAAGTCCTTATAGTGCAAGTAAAATCGGTGCGGATAGTATGGCAATGAGTTTTTATAATGCTTTTGGACTTCCTGTAACGATAGTGAGACCTTTTAATACCTATGGACCACGTCAATCTGCACGTGCAGTGATACCGACCATTATCACGCAAATTGCTAATGGAGCAAAAGAGATAAAGCTTGGTGATGTTACTCCAACGAGAGATTTTAACTATGTAGAAGATACTTGTAGAGGTTTTATAGCTCTTGCAAAAAGTGATAAAACAATAGGTGAAATTGTCAATATTGGTTCAAATTTTGAGATTAGTGTGAAAGATACTTTAGATCTCATTAAAGATTTGATGCAGAGTAGTGTGACTTTTATAACAGAAGAACAAAGAATACGACCGAAAAATAGTGAAGTACAAAGACTCTGGTGTGATAATACAAAAATCAAAAAACTTACAGGCTTTGAGCCTCATTACTCTATAAAAGAGGGGCTCACTAAGACAATAGAGTGGTTTAGTAGAAAAGAGAATCTACTCAAATACAAATCGAATATATACAATGTATAGTCTCTTTGTAAATTTTGTAAAAGACCTTTATCAACAAGATTTTGTGCCGCTACATGAACCAAGATTTGTGGGTAATGAAAAAAAATATTTGTGCGATTGTGTAGATTCTACATTTGTTTCAAGTGTCGGCGAGTATGTTGATAGATTTGAAAATGAGTTTGCTCAAGTTATCGGTGCAAAATATGCAGTTGCTACCGTCAATGGAACGGCAGCCCTTCATGTTGCATTGATTTTGGCGGACGTTGAGAGAGATGATGAGGTAATAACACAACCTTTGACCTTTGTAGCTACATGTAATGCTATCTCATATATTGGCGCAAAGCCGGTTTTTGTCGATGTTGATTCGGATACTATGGGCTTAAGTCCGATATCTTTACAAGAGTTTTTAGAAACACATTGTGAGATAAAAAACAATAGATGTATCAATAAAACGACAAATAAAATTGTAAAAGCGTGTGTTGCGATGCATACTTTTGGGCATCCGTGTCGTATTGACGAGATAAAAAAAATATGTGATTCATGGCATGTGGCATTGGTGGAAGATGCTGCAGAATCATTAGGAAGTTACTATAAAGAAAAACATACAGGTACTTTTGGAAAAGTCGGGGTATTCTCTTTTAACGGAAATAAGATTGTAACAAGCGGTGGAGGAGGCGTAATTGTGACAGATGATGCAGCACTCGCAAAAAAGGCAAAACATCTCACAACAACGGCAAAGATAGCGCACAGGTGGGAATATGTTCACGATGCTATCGGCTATAACTATAGAATGCCCAATCTAAATGCTGCTCTTTTGGTTGCTCAGCTAGAACAGTTGGAAAATTTTTTAGTTTCAAAGAGAGATTTGGCGATGCAATATAAAGAGTTCTTTTCAGATAAAAATATTAATTTTATGACAGAACCAAAAGACGCGAAATCAAATTATTGGCTTCAGGCTGTTTTGTTGGATAACAAAAAACAAAGAGATGAATTTTTAGAGTTTACTAATACCAACGGGGTGATGACACGACCGATTTGGAGGCTGATGAATGAGTTGGATATGTTTAAAGGGTGTCAAAGTACAGTTTTAGAAAATGCAAAATATTTAGAACAAAGAGTTGTAAATATTCCAAGTAGTGCGAGATTATGAATGAAACTTAAGATTGGGTATTTTGCCGATGGACCTTGGAGTCATGAAGCGTTTGATAAATTAATTAGAGATAATGATATAGTAATCTCTTTTATATGTGTTAGATATGATACACAAGATGATATTTTAAAAGATTATGCAAAGAAATATAATATAAATTATTTAAAGCATGAGAATATTAATTCTGATGAGTTTATCTCTATTGTAAAAAAATATAGCTGTGATTTATTTGTCTCTATGTCATTTAATCAAATCTTTAAAACTAAGATCATTAATTTACCAAAATATAAAACTATAAATTGTCATGCTGGAATGCTTCCCTTTTATAGAGGAAGAAATATTCTAAACTGGGTATTAATAAATGATGAAAAAAAGTTTGGAATTACAGTTCATTTTGTAGACGAAGGGATAGACACAGGAGATATTATTCTTCAAAAAACTTACCCGATAACAGATGATGATACTTATGCAACATTGCTACAAACCGCATACATTGAATGTGCTAATATCTTATATGATGCTATTGTTTTATTTAAATGCCAAACTGTTCAAAGAGTGAAACAAACAGATATGCATCCTGTAGGATTTTATTGTTCTCAACGTAAGACAGGCGATGAAATTATAAATTGGAATCAAACAAGTAGAGAGATATTTAATTTTATTCGATCAATTTGTTATCCAGGGCCAAAAGCAAGAGCATTTATAAACAATAAAGAGATGAAAATCAATAAGGTGGAACTTATAGAAAATGCACCGAATTATAAATGTATTATTGCAGCGATATTACATAAAGACAGCAGTGGATTTTTGGTAAAAACTAAAGATAGTTTCATAAAAGTTATAGAGTTTGAATATGATGGAAAATTTAGAGTAGGAGATAGATTTGACTTCAGATAGGGTTTTCATTATAGCAGAAGCAGGAGTTAATCATAATGCTTCAATAGAATTAGCAAAGAAGTTAGTGGATGTAGCTGTAGAGGCAAAAGCAGATGCAGTGAAGTTTCAAACCTTTAAAGCAGAAAATTTGGTTAGTCAAAATGCACAAAAAGCAGAGTATCAAAAAGAGACTACAGATGCCAAAGAGTCTCAATTTGAGATGATAAAAAGGCTCGAACTTGATCTGGAGATGCATAAAGAGCTGATTGCTTATTGTCAAAGTAAAAATATCATGTTTTTATCTACCCCGTTTGACCATGAGAGTATAGAGCTGTTAGATGGTTTAGGGCTTGAAATATTTAAAATTTCAAGCGGTGAAATTACAAACTTACCTTATTTACGACATATTGGAGAATTACATAAAAGAGTAATTTTATCAACGGGTATGGCAACGCTTGATGAGATTAGCGATGCTTTAGATATTTTGCTGAAAGCAGGAACAAAAAAAGAAAGTATTACGGTTTTACATGCCAACACTATGTATCCGACACCCATGGAAGATGTAAACCTCAACGCTATGCTGAGGATTGGTAAAACATTTGATATAGCCTTTGGATATAGTGACCATACTCTGGGAATTGAAGTAGATATAGCTGCGGTTGCTTTGGGGGCGAGGGTTATAGAAAAGCATTTTACCTTAGATAAAACTATGGATGGACCTGACCATAAAGCTTCACTAGAGCCTCATGAACTTAAAGCGATGGTAGAGGGAATTAGAAATATCGAAAAAGCTTTGGGGGATGGAGTAAAGCGTTTGTCACCCAGCGAGAGTGTTAATTTAGATGTTATACGAAAGTCTATCGTCGCCAAATGTAACATAAAAAAAGGTGAGGTTTTTAGCAGTGAAAATATTACGGTTAAAAGACCTGCAGGAGGTATAAGCCCGATGCTTTGGGATGAAGTGGTCGGTAAAGTCGCTACAAAAGATTATGAAGTCGATGCATTTATTGAGTGAAATAATATTCACGCTTCTTCAAAAGCTCATTAGGGTATTGTCTCTTTATAAGCTAGCTATTTTGAGTAAAATTTATGATGGCGGCTGTTGGTTGCAAAACAAACCAAAAGTTCTTATTTTGGGTAGCAGTTTTGCCATGACAAGTATTGTCCCACATCAAATAGTTCGTTTACAACCCCAGTATAAAATAGAGGATATAGCCAATTTTGGACAAAGTATGGGTGGCCCTTATGAAATGTATATCAGTTGTAAAAAAAATAGCCATCTACTTGATGCATTAGAGTATGTTTATATAGGATTGGATCCCCATATTTTGGGAGAAAAGTTTTTTCATTATATGCATGTTGAAAAACAATTGGTTTCACTTTCTCAGTGGAAATATCTTTTTGAAAACCATGCAAGGTATATGGAAAAATACCATCCTCAGATTCAAATCGATGCGTTGACTCCTTTTGTATTTGTGAAGTCTATTTTTACAAACCATTGTAAAGAGGCAGGCTTGTTTCGTGGCTATAAACCTCGATACTATTCACATATAAAAAGTTATGAACCAAGTAAAATAGCCTCTTACACATACGAGCCTTTAGAGCTGTTTCCTGTTTCAGAATTTTCTATTTTTTATCTCAAAGAACTAAGCAAACTCATTGAAGCAAACTCGAACGCAAAAATTCGTTACATGCTATCGCCTTCGTATGACTGGCAAGAGGGGTATGAGCGATTTTGTAAAGCGTACGATACGCAACTGACCGATTTATTGCAGAAGAGTTTAGGGGACATAGAGATTATAGGTAGTCTTTATAAAGAGGATTTTGGGTTGAAAAAATATGATTTTTTTGACAATAGACATCTATCACATATGGGTGCTCTTAAATATACGAGTGCTCTTTTTTCGGATATGGCTCAAGTTCGCAAAGCACCTCTACAAGCATTAACAAGTTATAGAATGCAAGTCAAAACTTCTCTTGTTATCGACTCATTTACAAAAAATTTAGAGTTTTTGAAAAAAGAGCTGAATGATTACATGCAAGACAAACAGCATGTCGTGTTATTTGGATTTACAAACTTATCTCGTTGTATCATGAGCCTATTGGACGCAACGCTAGAGCGTTGTGTTGTTTGTGATTCAAGTTTGTATTTAGGGACAGCTCCAGAATTTTTAGTCGATAGCTTTGTCGTAGAGAAATGTATGTTGCATGTTAGCGAGTTAAAAAATCATACATACGATGGAGTGGTTATATGTAATTTTATGAAGTGGGAGCAACAGCATGGCATGTTACTAAAACATGCTGTACAAGATGCAAAAATATTTTCACTTCAAAATGACGGCTTTGATAGGAACTATTTTCATATGCAGGTGAATATGGTCTTTAGTCTAGTTAATTATCTTGCAAGTACTTTTAAAGTACTCTACATTGTAGATGAATCTTTGGCGTTAACATTGGTTGCAAGATTGTTAGCAAAGAGATGTGGAGTCGTTTTGTTGCATAAGAGCGATATATTAGAGGCAACACAAGTGGATAAGAGTGATACAAGTGCGTATGTAATGTCGGAAATGTGTGAAGATGTTGTACAGCATCTTCAAGACAACTGTGAAATTGACTTTGAAAATATTATTATCCTAAGAGTGTGAAAGGAGAAAAGAGTGGAACTGTTTGAACAATATATCTCTAATATGTATGCTTATGAACAAGAGTTTTATGAACTTTTGGTTGCCGAGGTGGATAAAGTCATCGCTAAAAACTATGATTTTAAAGGCTCTCTTTTTGATACAAGAGGAGATGACCTTAAAATGCTTTTGCAAGCAAATCAATGGATTTTTTGGTCCCTTTGGGACTATTTAGAGGGATATCACACATATAAAAAAGATGACCAAGATGAGGTGAGTATTTTGCAAGACAAAGGTATCTATATTGCAAAATCTTTTTTTACTCCAAAAGAAGTTTCAGAGTTATTGCTTGATTGGGGAGAATCGATTGAAAGTGTTCCAGAAATAACAGAAGAGATGCATCAAAAAAGTTTGCTCAATAGATTCTATTTCGAGACAATAAACGATGTCGGGTACACAATAGGTTCCATCCATGATGGTAAAAAAAGGGTGATGCATTTTACTAAAAATAGTGTCCCAAAATATTTTGATAAGCATTTACGAAAAAATAATTTTTTGAATTCCATCGTGCAAAAGTACTACAACTTTAAAAGAGAAATAGAGCCTTCTACTGTGATGGCAGAACATCTTTACCCTCCAAAATATTATAGGGAATATGAAGCGTGGCATATTGACAACTTGGCGGATCAGTTTAAAATAATGGTTATTCTTGAAGATATGACAGAGGATGATGCACCGTTTATTTATGTAGAAGGAACACATAAAATTAAAGAAAAATATAAAGATCGCTACCACAAAATGTATGCTACCAACGGAATGGTAACGCAAGAGCAGAACCACTTTGAAGCAAGTTTCACCGAAACATCATTGGTCAAAAAAGGTATTTTAAAAGCAGGCGATGTTATTTTGTTCGATTGTAGGCTTCATCACAGTGCAACCTTTGCAAAAAACGGAGGGAATCGAAAAAATATAATGCTTTATTACAACTCTCTCCCCACTGCAAAAAACAAGTTTTTGTTTAAAATTGATAAGTATCTAAAGTTTGGACTTAAATAGTGAAAAAAATATGTGTAGTAACCGGAACGAGAGCTGAATACGGATTGCTTTATTGGCTTATGAGGGCAATAGAAGCCGATGATGCTTTGCAACTCCAAGTTATTGTTACGGGAATGCATTTAAGTCCCGAATTTGGGTTAACGTATAAAGAGATAGAAACAGAGTTTAGAATTAACAAAAAAATAGAGATGTTGCTATCGTCCGATACGCCTGTAGGCATTTCAAAATCGATGGGACTCGCGCAAATCTCTTTTGCAGAAGCTTACGATGCACTTGCCCCTGACATGGTTGTCGTACTTGGCGATAGATATGAGATATTCGCAGCATGTAGTGCTGCCATGATAGCTCGTATTCCTATTGCTCATTTGCATGGGGGTGAAGCGACAGAAGGTTTAATAGATGAACCAATCCGTCATAGCATCACAAAGATGAGCCATCTTCATTTCACTGCGACCGATGTTTATAGAAAGAGAGTGATACAACTAGGCGAGGAGCCAACAAGAGTTTTTAATGTAGGTGGTATGGGGATAGAAAATATTAAAAAATTACAACTTTTATCTCGCCAAGAGTTCGAAAAATCGATAGGTTTTCAACTTAACAAAAAAAATATCTTAGTGACGTTTCATCCTGTTACTCTAGAAAATGCAACAGCAGAAAAACAATACCAAGAACTCTTACACGCCATAGATAGCTTGGAAGATACAAACATTATTTTTACAAAAGCCAATAGCGATACGGATGGACGCATTATAAATCAAATGTGCGATGCATATGTGGCACAAAATAGCCATAAAGCTGTTTGCTTTACATCTCTTGGGCAATTACGCTATTTAAGCGCACTTCAATACATGGATGCAGTGGTTGGGAATAGTTCAAGCGGTTTAGCTGAAGCACCGAGTTTTAAGATTGGTACGATTAATATCGGAGATAGGCAAAAGGGTCGTATAAAAGCATTGAGTGTTATAGATTGTAAGCCAACAAAATTATCAATATCACAAGCTTTTGAAACACTTTATTCACAAGAGTTTCAAAGTAGGCTTCAAACAGTCAAGAATCCTTACGGTAATGGATGTGCTAGTGAAAAAATTGTAGAAATTTTAAAAAAGACGCATCTTGAAAATATTCTAAAAAAACCATTTTTCGATGTAGAGTTTTTTGTATGAGAATAGTTTTTATTGGAACAGTTGCTCTCTCAAAAAAAGCACTTGAAAAGCTTATAGATATGCAAGTAAAAGTTGTAGGTGTGTGTACAAAAGAAAAATCAAGTTTTAATAGTGATTTTGTAGACTTAACGCCTACATGCCATGAAAATGATATTCCATATATATTTGTAGAAGATATTAATGCACAAGAAACTATTGCGTGGATAAAAGCACGTACTCCCGATATTATCTTTTGTTTTGGATGGTCGAGTTTACTTAAAAAAGAGTTACTGCATCTCGCTCCACTTGGTGTAGTTGGATTTCATCCTGCAAAGTTACCACAAAACAGAGGACGTCATCCACTTATTTGGGCTTTAGCACTAGGACTAAAAGAGAGCGCATCTACTTTTTTCTTTATGAGAGAAGGAGTTGATGACGGCGATGTTTTATCTCAAAAAGATTTTGTGATATCAGATGAAGATGATGCCCAAAGCTTGTATACAAAGGTGACAAATCTTGCAATGAGACAAATCGAAGAGTTTGTGCCGGCATTGCAGAGCGGAACCTATCAAAGAGTTGCGCAAAAACATAATGAAGCAAATGTATGGCGAAAACGAGGTAAAAGAGATGGTACAATCGATTTCAGGATGGCATCACGAGCGATTTATAATCTTGTTAGGGCATTAAGTAAACCTTATGTAGGGGCACACTTCGTTTATAAAGAGAAGGAGATTGTTGTATACAAAGCTCAAATAATTAAAAATAATACTCCGAATATAGAAAGTGGCAAGGTTTTGGAATCGACACACGAGTATATAGTTGTAAAAACTTATGATGGAGCTATAAAGTTGTTCGATTATGAGTGCATCGAATTACCAAAGGTCGGAGAGTATTTATGAAAAATAATATTTTGGTTATTGCCGTGCATCCAGATGATGAAACATTAGGGTGTGGAGGTACTTTACTAAAGCATAAAGCTAACGGAGACAAAATTCATTGGCTGATTTGTACATCTTTAGAAGTATCTCACAGTTATTACGATATGAGAGAAAAGGAAATAGAAGAGGTTCATGGCATGTATGGTTTTGATTCTATGTATAATCTTCGGTTAAAAACTATGCAAGTAGATGAGTATAGCATGAGTGAACTTATCGCAAAAATCTCAAAAATTATTTATGAGGTAGAACCAAATATCGTATACCTTCCGTTTCGAGGCGACGTGCATAGCGACCATAGAAAAATTTTTGAGGCAAGTTACAGTTGCACTAAAGTATTCAGATACCCGTTTATCAAAAAGATTTATATGATGGAAACGCTTAGCGAAACAGAATTTGCGCCTAGTACACAAGATAGTAGTTTTGTTCCAAATGTATTTGTCGATATAAGTGAGTATATGCATACAAAACTTGAAATTATGAAGATATACAAGAGCGAACTCGCAGAACATCCTTTCCCTCGAAGTCAAAGAAATATAGAGGCTTTGGCAACACTTAGAGGGGCAACTTCCGCTTGTGATTATGCTGAGAGCTTTATGCTTTTAAAAGAGATACTTTAAGGTAAGCAAGATGAAAAATTTGAAAAGTTTTACCGTACATAAAGATGACACCATTGCCCATGCGCTCTCTATTATAGATAAGGGAGCATTAAGAATAGCAGTTGTCGTTGAAGATGGTATTGTCATTGGAACTTTAAATGACGGGGACATCCGCAGAGGTCTTCTGAAGGGATGCAATTTAGAATCTTTAGTGAGTGAAATCTATAATCCCTCTCCAACGCTTTGTTATGAGAATGACACCAAACAGACTATTATGCAAAAAGCTTTGAAGAAAAAAGTGTATCAAATACCTATACTTAATGAAAAAAAAGAGCTTGTAGATATTATTGATTTTGCTAAACTTTTTGAAAAAGAGGAGCGAAAAAACAGGGTCGTGCTTATGGCAGGCGGGCTTGGAACAAGATTGGAACCTCTTACAAAAGAGAGACCAAAGCCACTGCTCGATGTCGGTAGAAAACCTATCCTCGAAACAATCATTAGAAATTTTGAAAAAAACAATTTTAAAGATATTGTTATTAGTGTGAATTATAAATCCGACATGATAAAAGAGTATTTCGGTAATGGAGAGAAGTTTGGTGTTTCTATTACATATCTTGAAGAGACCCAAAGATTAGGAACTGCAGGTGCTTTGAGTCTGCTTGAATCTACAGGTGACGAACCTTTGTTTGTTATGAATGCAGATTTGCTCACAAATGTAGATTTCTCCAAACTTTTAGAGTTTCATCATAGTACGAACTCAAAAGCTACAATGTGTGTGCGAGAGTATGAGTTTCAAGTACCTTATGGTGTTATAGAAGTTGAGAAGAGTATGATTACGTCGATTGTTGAAAAGCCTATACAAAAGTTTTTTGTGAATGCGGGTATCTATGTATTAAATACAGAAGTTTTAAACTTGATACCAAAAAACAGTTATTACGACATGCCGACTCTCTTTGAAGAGCTTATAAAAAATAGGGAAAGAGTCTCTTCTTTTCCTATTCATGAGTACTGGTTAGATATCGGAAAGATGATCGATTATCATCGTGCGAATGAAGAGTATGCAACTATCTTTGAGGATGTTGAGTGAGCCTCTTTCCTACAAAAGTAAATTTTGATATATGCACCTTTTGTAATCACAAATGCACCTTTTGCTCCAATGCCGATGAGAGAACTCTAAAAGAGAGTGTCTCCTATAGCGATTTTATCTCTGTGATGGATAATATAACAAAATATGTAGCAATAGATGAGTTGGGTCTCTCAGCTAAGGGAGAAGTGCTTCTTAATAAAGATATTATAAAAATCGTACGCGCTACAAAAGAGAGGTATAACGTCAGGTATCTCTATATTAGTACAAATGGAGCCATCCTAAGTAAAGAGTTGGCAAGTGATTTATTGCAGGCAGGCTTGGATAGCATAAAGTTTTCTATAAACGGCTATGATGAAGCAAGCTACAAAGCCGTGCATTTAAAAGATGACTTCAGTAAAGTTGTAAAAAATTTTAATGATTTGTTAGAGCTAAAAAAAACAAAATATCCGCATACAAAAATCTTAATCTCTTCCATTATAAACAGAGGTAAAAAGGAGTTGGAAGAGAGTTTTAAAAGTTATTTTTCTTCCAATTATGAGCTCATAAATGCTATCTTGAAGTATGATATTACCTACACGCCAAAGTTTAAAGATTTTAAGGTTGCTATGGCAAAACTAAAACCATGCCCCTTGGTCTTTAACGAAATCTATATAGATTCGGATTGTAGACTTGGGTTATGTTGCAAGGATTATTTTAAAGAGTTTGATTACGGCTCTTTGCTAAAACATGATTTTAAAGAGTTGTATTTAGGAGCACAAATGAGTAGTATTCGTACGATGCATCAAACTATGGAGTTTCCTGAAAATCATTTTTGCAAAAACTGTTTGCTCTTTGAGAGTGCCAATGCTTAAAGGAAAAAAAATTCTTGCAGTGATTCCGGCACGTGGAGGAAGCAAGCGTTTAAAAAATAAAAACTTACTTCCCTTATTGCATAAGCCACTTATTACATGGACGATGCAAGCAGCACAGGAATCTCTTTATATCGATGCAATAGTAGTTTCGACAGACTCTAAAGAGATAGCAGAAGAAGCGAAAAGATTTGGATTACAAACACCATTTATGCGACCTTCTGAACTCTCAGATGATGAAGCCCGTTCCATAGACGTTGTAAGACATGCGATACAATGGCTTAAGGAATATGAAAGTAAAAGTTTTGATTATGTTGTTTTGTTGCAACCAACTTCACCATTGAGAAATGCAAAGCACATCGATAGCGCTTTATTGCAGCTTCATAACCAAGGTGCCGATGCAGTAGTCAGTGTTTGTGAAAATGAGCATAGCCCTTTATGGAGTAATGTTTTACCCAAGAATCAATCATTAGAGAATTTTTTAAAACCGGAGTATATCAATAGCCGTTCACAAGACTTGGCACAGTTTTACAGACTCAACGGAGCTCTCTATATATGTGATGTTAGCCGATTGCTCAAGGAAGATACTTTTTTTATAAGAGATAATATTTATGCTTACATAATGGAACAGATAGATTCGGTCGATATTGATACAAAACTAGATTTTTTATTGGCAGAAGCTATTTTGAAAGAGAAGGAAAATGAGAATGCAAAATAAGCATATAGAAGAGAAAAAAGAGAAAGTTAACTACAATGCAAATGAGATTATCTACTCTAAAGCATGGGAAAAAGATCGAGGAGAAGAGTACTTTGAATATAGAAGAAATTGGTCAAAGTATCCAAATGAAAGAATCGTCTCCTCTTTTCCATTGCATCTTGATATTGAAACAACAGATTTATGTAACCTAAAATGTCCGATGTGCTCTCGAACGATTATGGATGAGAGTGATGAAGGGATTATTAAATCAAAATATATTTCCAAAGAAGATTATATAAACATCATCGATCAAGCAACACAGCATGGAGTAAAAAGTATTAAGCTTCAGTATCTTGGTGAGCCATTGATGCATAAAGATATTATATTTCAAGTGCAGTATGCAAAAAAGAAGGGCGTCATAGATGTCATGCTCAATACAAATGCTGTTCTTTTGACAAAAGAGATGAGTAAAAATATTTTAGAAGCAGGACTTGATAAACTCTTCATATCTTTTGATGCCGTCTCTCCCAAGCTATATGAACAACAGCGCGTTGGAACAAGCATGGGAAAAGTCATAGACAATATTTATAATTTTATCAAACTTAGAGATGAACTCTCTCCTAGAACTTTTGTCAGATTATCGATGGTTATGTATGAGGGTGATGTTTGGAAAAAGCAGTTTGAAGCCATGAAGATCATGTGGGATGGCTTAGTTGACGCTTTAGGGTATGGTATTTTTAATGAGAGAGATAAATACAAAAAAATTGAGTTTGAAAAAGTTGATGGCTTTGTATGTGAACAGTTATTTCAAAGAATGTTTTTAAAGTGCAATGGAAATGTTACAGTCTGCTGTACGGATGAGCATGATAGTTTTGACATAGGCAATTGGAGAGAAACACCACTCATTGAGCTTTGGAACAGTGAGAAGTATCAAACGATAAGAAAGAATCACATAAATAATAATTACGATAAGTATGAAACTTGTAGAAGATGTTTTTTGCCTGATGTTTATAAAAAAAATTTCTTGGATTAGTAGGTTTTTGTGCAATGAATTTAAAAAACAGTGAGAGCGCAAATCGGGTCTTTGTTGTAGCTACGGGGTCGTCTTTAGAAAATCAAGATTTGACACGTTTACAAGATAAAATCGTCATAGGGATGAATAGCCTCTTTTTACACAAAGATTTTAAAAAAATAGCACCGAAATACTATGTTTTAACGCAATACTTTTTTCACGTCAACCGTACTTCTACAGAAGAGGAACTTGTGAAAATCCTTCGGGATATGGATAGTGCCTTAGATCAAGAGGTTATTATTTTTGCATCGATAGATGACAAAATATATTTTGAAAAACACACTCTTTTTGCAAATAGAAAAATAAACTTTTATCATAGCATGACATGGGATTATAAGCCGATTGCATCGATTGAGTTAGAGAAGTTTTTTGCACCGTGTTTTACCGTAGGAGAGAGTTCTGTACAGATTGCTCTTTACCTAGGATTTAAAGAGATTATTCTCTTGGGATATGATCACGATTGGCTTTCTAAAAAAGATACACTCTACTTTGATACTAAAAAAGTTTGTACTTATTTTAAAGATTCCGGAAAAACCATGATGATCAACAATGGCTGGACAAATTATAATCTCATGGACGCATTGATGCGAGCATTTTTAAAATATAAAGCTTTATATGCGATGCAACAAAATATTTACAATGCCACGCCTGAGAGCTTTATTGATGTTTTTCCTAGAGTAGATTACGATACTTTGTTTTTAGAAAAAGCAAAAAATGATTTTGATGCTTGGCAAGAAGCGATGGCGCACTCGAAACAAAGAATACAAAGTACTACGTACAATCCAAATAATGCTCGTTTGTTTCACGCCATGCAAGCAAAACTATTTGATGCTATTGCAAAATTAGATGTAGAGAAAGAAAAGTATTTGATTTACGGTTATGGCTATATGGGAAAAACGATTGCTGCTCTTTTGGGGCATAAAATAGTCGGTTTTGTTGATAAGAATACTTCAAAAATTTCTCAGCCTAAGGTGTATGGCATCGATGCATTAGGTAGCTTGGAGTATGATAAAGTGATTATCAGTTTATTGGACAGAGAAGAGGAAGTAGTTGAAGAGTTATGCAATAACTACGGAGTAAATTCAAAAAAAATTCTACGTTTGGCAGATCAAGTAACATGAAAAACAAAATATTGCATGTTATGATTGTGGATAAATTCCTTGCTCCGTTTATTGATTTTGTCGATACACATATGGGGCGTGAAAATCATCACTATGTTTTTATTACGAGCCCAAAATATCTTTACGGTTTAACTCCTGAACATAATGTAGAATTTCTACACACGAATGATGATATTTTTATGACTCTTTTAGCCTATATGCAAGAGGCGGAGAAAATCATATTGCATGGGCTTTGGAGAGAAAAAGTTGATATGCTCCTTTATTTCAATCCAGAGTTATTAAAAAAATGCTACTGGTTTATCTGGGGTGGAGACTTCTATTTTCCGGAAAAACAGAACTGGTTTAAAAAGCAGATAATCAAAGATATCGCTTATTTAATTACTGATAATCAAGGTGATTATGAGTTGCTCAAAAGTATGTATGGTGCAAAAGGGATGAATATCCCTTGCTTTGGTTATCCGAGCAATCTTTATAAAGAGTTACAATCTACTCCTAAAAAGGATAAAACGCTTTTTATACAGTTGGGAAACTCCGCCGATCCAACTAATCAGCATATCGAGGCACTACAAATTTTGCAAGTGTATAAAGAAGAAGATATAAAAATTTTTGTACCTCTGACGTATGGAAATAAAGAGTATGCTCAAGGTGTTATTGAAGAGGGTTACAGATTGTTTGGAGAGAAGTTTTTTCCTATTGTAGAACATATGCCTTATGAAGAGTATATGAGGTTTTTAGAAAAGATTGACATAGCCATTTTTAACCATAATAGGCAGCAAGCTATGGGCAATATAGTCACTTTACTTGGCATGGGAAAAAAAGTTTATCTTAATAAAACAACGATTTGGGACTATTTTGCTCAGGATGAGATAAAAGTTTTCAGTTTAGCAGACTTTGATTTACATCTACTAGAGCAAGACGAGAAAGAGCATAATATTGATATTATTAAAGCAAGATACTCTTCAGAAAAACTACAAAAGTGTTTAAACACTATCTTTTTAAAGCAGGCAGAATGAAAAACAAGAAACTAAAAATAGCTTTTATTGGCGGAGGTATAAATTCTGCAATTGGAACAACCCATAAGATTGCATCCCAAATGGATAGTAAATTTGAACTTATCGCAGGATGCTTTAGCCGTAACGAATCTGTTAATGAACAAACGGCAGAACGATGGCATGTGGAGAGATATTATAAAACTTATACAGAGTTGCTTGAAAATGAGAAAGAGAATTTAGATGCAGTTGTTTTACTCACACCGACAAATACACATGCCGAGATACTTTTAGATATTATCAAATACAAGATACCTATAATTTGTGAAAAAACGCTTACTACCTCTTCCGCTAAAGCCCTTGAGATTCAAAAAAAACTAAATGAAAATAAGCTCTTTTTGGTCACTACATACAACTACACAGGCTACCCGATGTTGCGAGAGTTAAAAGAGATGATTCAACTGGGAAAATTGGGGAAAGTTATTCAAATCAACATACAGATGCCTCAAGAGAGTTTCATTAGGCTTACAAGTGAGGGGAAACCTATGCAACCGCAAGCTTGGCGATTGCATGATGAAGAGCTTCCCGTATTGTCGTTGGATTTGGGAACGCATTTGTCGAATATGGTCTATTTTTTAACGCAAAAAGAGGCTTTGGAAGTGATAGCCATGCAAAATAGTTTTGGTCATTATGATGTTATAGATAACATCAACTGCATGATGAAATATGAAGAGAATATTGATTGTCAAATGTGGTATAGCAAAAGTGCCCTTGGACACAAAAATGGGCTCCGAGTTGAAGTGTATGGAGAGGAAGGCTCTGTAATGTGGTCGCAAATGGATCCGGAGTTTTTAGAGTTTAACGATAATTTGGGAAGAAATATAGTGTTGGATCGTTCCTCCAAAGATATCTCTATTGCAAATCAAGAAAAGTATAATCGATTTAAATCGGGTCACCCTGCGGGATTTATTGAAGCTTTTGCAAATCACTATGACGACATATACGATGCTTTGGTGAGTTATAAAAAAAACGGTAGCTATGAGAGTAGTTACATATTTGATGTGGTTACTTCTACGAACGGGCTTTTCTTAATGGAGGCTATCGCTAAATCGATAGAGACCAAAAGATGGGAGATTGTAAATGCTTAGAATTAACAAAGTTTACGAGAATCAAAAAGCAATCGCGTTTTGTAAAGAGTTTTTGCAATCAACGAAACCAAAATATATATTTGGAATAAACCAGATTGCCAAAGTAATCTCTGAACAGGTTGCTATTAATGGTTTTATAGATGAATTTACTGTTCAAAAAAACTATCTAGATAAGCCGATTGTGTCGCTAGAAGCAGTAGAAGATGATGCTCTAGTTGTTATTGTCGTTGCTTTAGGCAAACCTTTAATTGCCGAGAAAAAAGTGAGTCAATATCAATTTGACTTTCTTGACTGCTTCTCTTTTTTGAAATATTCGGGTCTAGAGATTCAGCATACTATGTTCTCAATGACGATGGCAGAGGATATTCAAAATAATTTTGCCAAATATGAATGGATTTATAAAAAACTTGAAGACCAAATCTCTAAAAATCAGTTTTACAATCTCATTAATTTTAAATTCTCATACGATCTTGATTATATGAGAGGTTTCGAGGCAATTGAAGAGAGACAATATTTTGAAGAGTTCTTGGACTTGGGCGAGTGTGACGAAGTCTTTGTGGATATAGGCGCTTACGATGGTTACACGACACAAGAGTTTATAAAAAGAGCTCCGAAGTATAAAGGGGTGTTGCTATTTGAACCTGAAGCTAAAAATATGGAGCTTGCAAAAGCGAGGTTAGAAAAGTTTGAAAACATTCGATTTTATATACTTGGTTTGTCCGATAAAAAAGAGACGCTTCGTTTTGATACAAGCGGTTCAGGTTCAAAGTTAAGTGAGCAAGGAGATACGACGATTGAGGTGGATACTTTGGATAGTGTTGTCCAAGAAAAAATAACATTTATCAAAATGGACATAGAGGGTGCCGAAACAAAAGCAATCGAAGGTGCAATGCAAACGATAAAGTTATATCATCCAAAATTAGCTATCAGTGTTTATCATAAAAGTTCAGATTTTTGGAAAATACCCCAACAGATTTTGGCAATACGGGACGATTATACTATCTATCTAAGACATTATACAGAGGGGACAGACGAAACAGTTATGTTTTTTATTCCTAAAAAAGAGGCTTGATGCAAAAACTTTTAATTCTTGGCGGTGGATATGCTGAAATACCTTTAATAAAAGCAGCTAAAGAGCTTGGATTTTATGTCTTTACAACCGGCTATTTCAGAGATGAATTGGGGCACGGCTACTCGGACGAATATATTTATGCCGATTATTCAAATAAAGAAGTTATGCTTGAGATTGTTCAAAAATATGCTATCGATTTTATTGTACCTGGTTGCAATGATTTTTCGATTCTAACAGCCTCTTATATTTCAGAAAAGCTGCAAATTGGAAGTTTTGACAGCTATGAAACAACGAAAACTTTACATCATAAAGATTTATTTAAAAAGTTTGCAATGCGCCATAATCTAAGCACCCCTAAGGCGCTTGTTATAGATAGGCTTGAAGATGTCACAGCATTACGATTAGAGTATCCTTTAATGCTAAAACCTATTGATTTAAGCGGAGGGAAGGGCATTAAAAAAGTTTTTAATGCAGAGGAGTTACAAGAGGCTTTTAATGAGACAATCAAACTCACAAGAGAGCCCAAAGTGGTGCTGGAAGAGTTTATAGAAGGGACACACCATAGTGCTTCTCTCCTCGTAAAAGATGGCAAAATAGTTTTTGAATTTTTTGCAGATGAGTATTTTTTTAACAATAAATACTTAGTAGCCGGTGCAAGTAGTAATTTTAGTATGGCTGTAGAGATAAAAAATAAACTGCTTCTCGATACGCAAACTATGATTGATACACTTCAGCTAGCAGATGGAATTGTGCATATACAATTTATTGTGAACAACTCTAAGCCTTATATTCTTGAAGTGACACGAAGAAGTCCTGGAGATCTTTATTTAGATCTTGTTAGTTATTCTCGAAACATAGAGTATGCCCAAAAAATTGTTCAAGCACATTGTAAATTAGCACTAGATATAGGTGAGGTACAAGAGCGAGCAATCTTGCGACATTGTATTATGGCTCATAAGCAAGGCAAAGTAGACGACATAGTTTTTGACAATTTGATTAAAAAGAAGATAATGCATCAGTTTATTTGGGCAAAAAGAGGCGATGCGATAGAAAACATTATGACGCAAAAATTTGGCATACTCTTTTTTGCATTTCGAACCGAGTTAGAGATGAAAAAGATAGAAGAGAATATCCATGATCTTGTTAGAGTGCGTATCCTATGAAAATTCCTTTTAATAAACCTCCTTATACAGGCAATGAAGAGAAGTATGTTGTAGCATCCATGCAAAGTTCCAAAATATCCGGAGATGGAGAGTTTACAAAACAGTGTCATGGATGGTTTGAGAAAGAACTCGATTGTAAAAAAGCACTTTTAACTACATCTTGCACACATGCACTTGAGATGATGGCAATGTTGTTAAATATTCAAGATGGAGATGAGGTCATTATGCCCTCATATACGTTTGTAAGTACGGCAAATGCTTTTGCCTTGCGAGGCGCTAAAATAGTATTTGTTGACATTCGTCCAGATACGATGAATATTGATGAAACAAAAATAGAGAGTGCAATAACGCAAAAAACAAAAGCAATCGTTGTTGTGCATTATGCCGGTGTGGCATGTGAGATGGATACGATTTTAGAGATTGCTAAAAAAAATAATCTTTATGTTTTAGAAGACGCAGCACAAGCAATTGCAAGTTTTTACAAAGGAAAACCCCTCGGTACATTAGGTCATCTAGGTGCTTTTAGTTTTCATGAAACGAAAAATATTACAAGTGCCGGAGAGGGTGGACTTTTAATCATTAATGATGCAAAGTTCATCCAAAGAGCTGAAATAATTCGAGAAAAAGGTACGAATAGAAGCCAATTTTTAAATGGAATGGTAGATAAGTATAGTTGGGTGGACATTGGAAGTAGTTATCTTATGAGTGATGTCAGTGCATCTTTTTTATGGGGGCAACTTGAAAAGTTAGATTTTATACTACAAGAGAGAATGAAAAGCTGGAGGCTCTATTATAAATACTTACAAGAGCTTGAGGCAAAAGGTTTTTTAGAGCTTCCGAAAATTCCGGCTAGTTGTCAACATAACGCACATATGTTTTATATAAAGGTTGAAAATGTCAGTGTACGAGAGAAGCTTTTGAAGTATCTCGTAGCGCATGAGATAATTGCTGTTTTTCATTATGTGCCACTCCATAGCAGCAAGGCAGGAGAGGTGTTTGGCACCTTTCATGGAGTCGATACCTTCACAACGCGGGAGAGTCAAAGACTCATTAGGCTTCCCATGTATTTGCATCTCTCAGACAAAGATGTCAAGAGAACAACTCAAGCGATTAAGGACTTTTTTTTATGAACAACAAAAAGCCTAATCAGTTTCATAGCAATAGAAAAGAGTATAACTGGGTTTTATATGATTTGGGAGATAAGTACCTTGAAGAGTATAGTCAATACTACAAAGGCACATTGTACGATCTAGGATGTGGTGAAGCTTTTTACAAAGAATATTTTTTGCAATATTGCGAAGAGTATATTGGCGTAGACTGGACAAATTCATTGCACAATTCACAAGCGGATATTGTTGCCGATTTAAACAGACAACTTGCTATTGCAGATAGTGTTGCAGATACGATTGTCTCGTTTTCTGTTATGGAGCATCTATGTGAGCCGCAAACTTTTTTAAATGAAAGTTACAGAATAGTAAAAAAGGGTGGGGTTATGATACTCCAAGTTCCTTGGATGTGGCATGTGCATGAAGCTCCGCATGACTATTTTCGCTATACACCATATGGTTTAAAATATATGTTTGAAAAAGCAGGGTTTGAAGAGATCCATGTGCAGCCGACAACCGGATTTTTTACTATGTGGTTTTTAAAGATGAATTATTTTAGTTTGAAATGGATTAAGGGTTCAAAAATACGTAAAAGTGTTACAAAAGCGTGCTTGATACCGATCTGGTATAGTGTGCAAAAATTAGCTCCATGGCTTGATAGCAAGCATAGAGGCTGGTCACGTGAGAGTCAAGGGTTCTTCGTGGTTGCAAAAAAATAGATTAAGGAAAAGAATGTCAAGGTATTGTCCGATTTGTGAAACACACCACGAAAAATTTAATTCTTTTGGATATAACCCAAGAGAAGATGCCCTGTGCCCAAATTGTCGTTCACTCGAAAGACATAGGCTAAGCTGGCTGATAGTAAAAAATAAATTAGAGAATGTAGACCTTAGTTATAAAACTATGTTGCATATTGCACCTGAAAAAGTTTTCGTATCCAAATTTAATAATCTTTTTAAAGAGAACTATTTAACGGCAGATTTGAATGCTAAAGATGTGAAAATTACAATGAATATTACAAATATAGAGTATCCTGACGAGTCGTTTGACTTTATCTATTGCAGCCATGTTTTAGAACATATTGTAGATGATAGAAAGGCTATGCGAGAGTTGTCAAGAGTAGTGAAAAAAGATGGTTGGGCTATTTTACTAGTTCCTATAATGACAAAAGGCCCTACGGAAGAAGATTTTTCAATTATTGCTTCTGAAGAAAGAATGAAACACTATGGACATCCCGATCATGTGCGTAATTACGGAACTGATTATAAAACTAGACTTGAAGAGTCTGGTTGGGATGTTGAAGTTGTCAATGCTGAAGATTTTTTGACCTCCGAAGAGATTGAAGGCATGGGTATTACAAAAGCTGCCGGTGAGATCTATTTTTGTACAAAAGTTACGAAGCGATGAATAAACTCTCTCCCATCGTTTTATTTGCTTACAATCGACTTGAACACACAAAACAAACTTTAGAAGCGTTAGCACATAACACTATTGCCAAAGAGAGTGAGCTTTTTATCTACAGTGATGGCGGTAAAGATGAAGCCTCTTGGCAAGATGTGTTTCGTGTAAGAGAGTATTTGCAAGATGTCTCGGGATTTAAAAAAGTCACAATCATCGAACGGGAAAAAAATGTAGGTTTGGCAAAAAATATCCTAGAGGGTGTTACAACAATTGTAAATCGCTTTGGAAAAATTATCGTTTTAGAAGACGATATCGTGACAAGCCCCGTTTTTTTAGAGTATATGAATAACGCACTTGATTTTTATGAAGAGAAGAGAAAAGTATGGCATGTAAGCGGATGGAATTATCCAATTACATCTGAGGATACACAAGATACTTTTGCGTGGCGCATGATGAATTGTTGGGGTTGGGCAACTTGGGCGGATCGATGGAAGTTTTACAAGAAAGATCCACGAGAGTTAATACAGAGTTTTTCGCCTTATGAGAAGTATAAGTTTGATTTAGACGGCGTGGGTGGGTTTTGGTCGCAGGTTGTCAAAAATGATGCTGCTCTGATGGATACGTGGGCAATCTTTTGGTATGCCACGATTTTTCAAAACGATGGTGTTTGTATAAATCCAACAAAATCCTTTGTAGAGAACATCGGCTTTGACGGAAGCGGTACAAATACAGGATTTAGAGATAATTATTCTCAGGGGCTGAGTACGAAACAAGAGGTGCTTTTTACGGAAGATTTAGAGGAAAACAGAGAGATTGTTGATGCAATTAAACTCTTTTTGCTCCAAAATAAAAATGAACTTAGTCTTTTCTCAAATAATTTAGAGATGATGCTACGTCAATTAGTTACTATGCAAGAAAATCCACAAGAGAAATATATCCTTTACGGTGCAGGAAGTGTAACGCAATTAATCTTGCCTCATCTTGAGCAAAATATTCTCTTTATTGTAGATAAAAATGTAAAACTACATAAGAAAATGGTAGGAACAAAAGAGGTCAAAGGCGTAGATGCTCTTGCTAATTACAAAGAGAAAAAAGTTTTAATAACGGCACTCGGGAAAGAAAACGAAATTACCAAGTACCTTATCGAAAAATATAATTTTCCGATGTCAAACATTGTTCGCTTTTGCTTCCTTAAGTAACTGAATAATTTTTTTTCGTATCTGCTTTGATTGTTTCAAACAAATATGTTTGAGATAATAGTAGAGAAATTTTTTAATCCGTGTTGCATCTACTTTATAAGGTTCCATTATCGACAATTCGTCTAAATTCTGAACTCTTTTTGTACATGCCATGTATTCGCTTGTCGCAAAACTATAAACGGGCTTGAGATGCAAAAGTGCTTCAAATCCAACACCTGAGTTTGCTACCACAACCGCTTCGCATCGACTGATAGCATCGTGTACGGAGCCTTGATACAAAAGAATCGTACCGTTCTCGCTCATCTCTTTGAGATGTTCTTCGAGTGCGGTATCTTTGCATAAAGGGTGGCGTTTGACGAGGATTTTTGTTGTTGTGTTTTTGAGAGCTTCAACAAGTGTAACCAAAATCTCCTCTTGGGAGAAATCGGCAAGTGAAGCGACAACATCGTGCGAGAGTTGCAGAGGAAAAAAGAGAAACTTCTTTGGAAAATCAAAGTTTATCGTTTCTTGTTCGTATTTGCTGATATTGTTTTTCACATATTTTTTAAAGATTTTTTTGTGAAACTTCTGGGCTTTTAGTACATCGATTTGTGCAAGCTCCTCGTCTACATCTCTTTGACACAAAGAGTGCCAACCGCTAAACCCTTGCCTATCAAAAGTGACATATTCGCTCAGATAAGACTCTTTGTAGCGAAAAAGATTAGGTATCTCTTCGCCGTGCGTATGGTAGGAGAGGGTGATGGCATGTGGGTTTTTTTTGTAACTTCTCGGTGCGTTTACATCAGCAATCG
>Ga0265294_10002513_pt1 | contig 24049 bp, 21 predicted proteins | sample MunlanPumphouse3_FD_192504 | JGI IMG/M metagenome (GOLD analysis project Ga0265294, IMG submission 192504) | Groundwater microbial communities from a municipal landfill in Southern Ontario, Canada - Pumphouse #3 | ecosystem: Environmental > Aquatic > Deep subsurface > Groundwater | place... | reverse complement strand
ATTTAATGAACTTTTAATTCAATTATCTTCGATTCCCTGCGCGATTTGCTTAGGAAGGTGCCAAGCACTCGCGTTACCTGCATGAGCGTGCTCACCTGGTCATCTGACCAGTGCCTGAGTTCAGTGCAGGAATCGAAGCCTATATAGCCGCTGAAGATCCCGTTCTCGGTTATTGCGCATTGGAGCATCGACAGGACTCCCTGCGGCTCAAGGATGTCCCGCTGCTCCTTTGGAAGGTCTTTTATGTCCTGGCATAGGAAGATTCCCTCCTCCGAGAAATTGTCATGGTATCTGTCTCCGAGGTCATCATGGTACGAGAGGTTCTGAAGGTTGTCCTTTTCCGCACTTATGCCCGCTGCGCACCATTCATAAGTGTTGGAGCACGTGCTGTGGTCTTCTGAGTCTTCGAATATGTACACTCTGTCGGTATGAAATGCACGGCCCAGAACGCCAAGAATCGATGAGATTGCCAGGTGCGTGTCAGTGGTTCTGTACAGGATTTCGAACACCTGCTGCGAAACCGGCAGTCCCTGGCTTATGTCATTTGGAAGGTTGCTGATGCTCATAGCCAGCTCGTCATGGACAAGCTTCTGCTGGAACTGGGTCTGGATGTTAGTGATGATGGCGATGATCCTGCATCTGTGCGGGTTATTGTTGAGTGCAGTCGAAGCGTACTGGATCTGATGATACTGGTACTGCGGTGTGAAGTAATTCAAGCGGAACACCAGGCTTGCCTGCTTAGTGGGGGTCCTGGAGGCCTCAAGCAGCTTGCCCTGGATCATGGCGCAGTCTTCTGGATGGATCTTCAAGGTCGTGCAGAAATCAATGTCGAAGAAGTCCTTCACAGTTTTGCTAATATGCCTGTTTTCTGAATCGCAGGAAAGAAATGAGGCGGATCCTGTTTCCGGATTGTATTCGAAGGTTATCGCATTGGCATTCTCTAGAAACAAAGTGTTGAGAATATTGCTTATCTTTCTTGCCATCTATCTTCCTTGCTGGGATGCAATAATCCCACTTCAGTATAGCATTGAAGGTGGTTCTGTCAACAAAAAGCTGGTTTATGGGATTATGGAATAATACCAAGTTTCTCGGCAGATTCAATAGTCAACTATGGAAATTGCCGAAGTATGGATGGATTGTCAAGGATTGGCCAAACCCTGATTCCTCTAAATTGAGACAAGCACGGCAGGACAGCAGTAAACATTTTCATTGATTGGTCTTATCTGGTCGCAGCAGTCAATCACAAGGCCAGTTTCTATGGGAATCCTGGTTTTTTCAAGCACCTTGAAGTTCTTTGTCGGCTTGCTTGGGTTTATTCCCTTCTTGATTTCAATCGGATAGATGCAGCCGTTCTTCTCGAAGATCACATCTATCTCTTTCTGGTCGCGGTCACGATAGAAATAAAGATATTGCTTTGGATCAAGGCCTGCATTCTGAAGACTCTTGATCATTTCGCTTACAACATAGGTTTCAAAGAATGCACCGCTCATTGCACAGTCCTCCAGTATTTCTGAAGATGGCCATTTGCAAAGGTAGGCACAGAGGCCTGTGTCCATGAAATACAGTTTCGGTGTCTTTGTTATCCGATTTGACAGGTTTGAATGGAATGGCTGCAGAATAGAGATGATTCCGGATGACTCGAGAATTGAGAGCCAGCGCTTGCATGTTTCCATGTTAATTCCAAGTGAATTCGAAATATCATCATAGTTGATGGTTTGAGCCGTCCTCAGTGCAACTATTGACAGGAAACTCATGAATGATGCTTCGCTTGAAACATTGATCAGCCTTCTTATGTCCTTCTCCATATATGTTTCCACATAGGACTTGAAGAATAGGGTACGGTCAGCTTTGCTGGCAATGATATCGGGCATTCCCCCTTTGAATATTTCCTCGAACATCTGTCTTCTTGTTCTTGCTTCAACGCCTAGATTCTTCTGTTTTTGGATGATGGCTTGGATATCAGGATCGAAGGCAGAGCCTCCTGTCTTGCTTTTCTCTGCATATGTGAATGATGACATGGTCAAGACTGCAGTTCTTCCCGCCAGGGAATCTGATACGGACTGCTTGAGCTCGAACTGATTCGATCCGGAGATGACGTACATCAGCTTGCATGGCTTGTTTCCTTTCATCCATGCAAACCGCTGCTTGTCTATTCTGATTTTGATTTCATCGAACAGCTTTGGAGCCTTGTTCACTTCATCTATCAGCACCGGCCATCCGAGGTTGTCAAGGAACAATGATGGGTTGATATTTGCCAGATTCCTATCCTGCGCATCGTCGAGGCTGACATGTGGAAGCTCTGGGAAAAGCATCTGGATTGTTGTAGATTTTCCAACTTGCCGTGGTCCGTATACAGCTATGCATGGGAATGTCCTGGAGGCTTCGATGATTGATTTTTCTATTGTCCGTTTATAATACATTGCAATTCTGATTATACCATATTTCTCGGCAGATTCAATAGTCGACTAAGGAAATTGCCGAAGTATGGATGAAGAATCAAGGATTGGCCAAACCCTGATTCCTCGCCGGCTTGAGGACTGCTGTTTTCAGTTTGATGATAGCAGCGTCATGGGATCGAATGATGCGCTTAGACTGAATTGGGTGATGGTCTTGCCTGTATCCTTGCTGTTTCTGTAGTTCCAGAAGTTCTGAAGGCTGATATCTGCACCGATGGAGAATGTGCCGTTCTTGAATAACCTTCTTCCTCCGACAGTGAATTGAAGAAGATACTCGGGTTTGTTTGCAATGACTGAGCACCAAGGTGATAGTTTTCCTGCAAACGCTGAATCCATCTTGTCAGTGGCTCTTCCAAGTCCGGTGTCTCCAGTGGCACGGAAGAGGCAGGTCAGGTGGGCATTGTAATCATTGAAGCTGCTGTATTCCACGCCTGATTCGCAAGCTATCGTATTGGGTCCATATTTGTATCCGATGTATGAAACATCAGGAACATCCTCATGCTGGTTGTTGCCGACGATCAAGTCTGTCTGATAATGATGGATGAGATCGGTCCCCTGCTTGAAATCCCTTTTCAGATAAAGAGACGGACTGGTATATGCGCTTTCGATATACAATAGCAGCATGTTCTTCCCTGAATGACCTGACCATTGCATCGAGGCAAGAAGCCCGAAGGCATCAGGTTCATCCTTGGTCGGATTGGATTCGTCTCCCTTTTCCTTTTGCATCTGAAGCTGATCCATGATTCCTTCCGCATGAAATGACAGCCCGTGGGGCAACGAGATATCTGCTTCGAACCCAAGGAAGTTGTTGGTTTTGCCATTGAAGAAAGTGAATAGGTCATGAAGAGCCATGAAAGGGTTGATTAGCTTTGGATCAACCATGCCGCTGTTGCTCCAGCTCAGCAAGCCTTCATACAGAGTCAATGTCAGCTTTGAGAACAGTGAAGCGGAAATCCTGTGAATGACTATCTGAGGATGAAACACGTCCGAGTCAGCCCAGCAGAATCTGCAGTTGCTGTCAATTTCAGGATCAAAGGAGTTGAACAGCAGCTCATATGAAAGCGGGAATGCATGCAGTGACAGCTTGACGACATCCCTGTAGAGAAAATTGTCACCTAGTGCCATGTTGCCGGTAATCCCACGGCCAGCTGATACTTTTCTTCTTCCTGCAAAAAGATTTATATTCTTTGTCCCGATGGAAAGGTATGCAGCGAGAGGAAGGTTCTGCATTATTCCTGAATTGATCATCAGGTTTGTATCCAGGTTGTTATTGTATGTTCCTGAACGTTTGCTGATATCGAGTCTGAACTGTCCGAATGCGAGATCGGTCATGGCAAAGTTGAAGTCCAGGCTGATCAATGGCAATCTATCAAATAACGAGCCATCAGAGCGCAGATAAGCAAGTTCCTCCGGTTTTGGAATGAACCCCTGGAATGCCAGTGACAGCGGAATGGCCAGATCAGCACCAAGGTCTCCTTTCTTGAACAGCATGCTGTCTCCGCCGAAGTTCAAGGCAAGGTCGTCAAGCATCTGCCTCATTTCGGAAGGCAGATGATCTCTAAGTCCTGAGCTGTCGATGAAATACCTGATGGTATCACCACTTGCCGGATAGATGATTGAAGGTCTTTCAATGCCTGCAATCCTGTATAATGAATTGAGCAGCCGGATTTCTTCGGAATCCTGAGCAAAGACTTCCATATGGGCACTGAGGATGAACAAGCATCCAGTGAACAATATGGTTGATATGACTATGAGCCGTTTCATGTTGATTCCATTTATTCCCCGCTTGATTGTAACCCAGAAAATTGGAATATACTATAACATAACGCATTTGAGTGATTGAATTATTTGATGGAGAATGAGGGATTGGCCAAACCCTCATTCCTCGCCAGCAGGAGAGTCATGGACACCACTTTTATCAGGGACGGCTCAAGGACGAGCTGAACATCGAACTGATCAAGAATGAGAATTCAAGCACAAGGAACAAGGCTTTGTCTTTCTCATTAATACACTCTTTATGACAAGGGCTATATAACCGTAGATGAGGATTGCAAAGTCTGGAGCATTGATCCTTGAATGGGAAATCCCTTGCATTGCGTCGTTTATTACTTCAGTCTGAATACAGCGGACGGAGATTTTATGTTTCCTTCCCTGTATATTTTCCCTGATTGTATCAATGGGTTAATTATTTCTGAAAGGAATCTGCTTCTGCTTTTATGCTTTGTTCCTGACTGAAGGTCTTTTATTCCCTTGGGTCCGGATTCTAGTAATTGCATTACAATCTCATCATCTGGAAATTCATAATAAGACTGTGTATCCTCATGCAGTTTATCAAAAAGACGCAAGTCAAGAAAGCCAGGATAAATCATTACGCAAGGTTGCTTTTCTTCATCCGCATCAGCATAACTGTCAATCATTGTTTGAAAACCAGTTCCGCCTCGTTCCATTAGATTTGCAGCATCAAGACACGCAGCAATCATTTTATTTCTTCTTATTGAAGGAATAGATCCGACTGGATATTCATTGTAATCCTTGGGTAAAAGCCAAGAACCAGGAGAAACGATGTCAATCCTGTCTGTGAAAATATCAACATCGATCTGAGTGCCTTGAATTGAATAATCCCTGTGGGCGATTGCATTGACCATAGCTTCTCGAATTGCTTCTTTCGGATAGGACCGGATTTCTATTCGTCCGCCATCAGAAGTTTTTTTCCAGCCAGTTTTGGTATTGCGTTCAATAAACCGCAAAGCGAGACGCAAATTCTTTGAAAGCGGCCCTTTGAATCTCTGTGTGTCCAAGACTTCACCTGTTTTTTTATCGCTTCTCCAAAGCCTGCAGCATATCAAAGAATCGTCACTGTTATAATCATCTTTGAACATTAGAAAGCCAGATTTGGCATATCCTTCCTTCGTCATGATCTCTTCATTCTGCAGATCCTTAATTGTGGGAACCGATTTGTCACTGCGGAATTCTTTGCATAAGTCATAATAATCAGTCCAGTTGTTTTCATCGAACAGGACTGAACTTGTTTCATTTTCAACTCCATATTTTCTTTTGGCCAATGAAATAATATCTTCAGGATAAGCAGGAGTAGAATTGGCATCGCCTTTAATGAATACTTTTTCGTTGAAATCCCCATCTCGCCATCTGACTACAGATTCAGATGGCTTGACTTTGATTCCAAGAACAAACCTCTCAGCATTGTCATCAACGCTTCGCATGGAAAAGCTGAATCTGGCATGAGGGAAAATATACCTGTCATTTACAATCGAAACCAGATTCTTTGTCTTGTCTATCTCATCAAGACTGAGTCCATACGCTTCACGATTATTGGAGACTCCGACAAAAATGTATCCGCCGTCTCCATTAGCAAACCCAACGATGGTTTTTCCCCATTTCAAAGGAGTATCCATATTTAGAACAGCTTTGAATTCATATTCTGTGTTTTCTGTAATAATGTCTGAATACAAATCCGTGATTCTCATTTTTATCCTCTGTTCATATTATATCAGACATTGCCAAACATTGCCATAACATTGCCAACATTGCCCATCATTGCCTGATGCTTTGCGATAGAAGTTTGATTTTCCGATTCAACTCATTACTTGTAAAGATTTTAAATGTTTTGATAACGAAATGAAAAATGCTGTTTATTAAACGAATCAATAAAAGCACAGAAATGAAAAACCTACAAATCAGCTATGAAATGCAGGTTTTCACCATGTTGAATTGTATCAACTCTTCGTCTTAGAAGCGGGAAACGGGACTCGGACCCGCGACATCCACCTTGGCAAGGTGGAGCTCTACCACTGAGCTATTCCCGCGCTTTGTTCTTTCAAACATTGGGATTTTACACAAAAACCTAGATTGTGTCTAGCCCTGTTTTTCATCTCAATCGAATCTGAGGCCACTATTCAGTGATTGGCCAAGCTTTTCTTCACTTGAGCTTAGTGCAATAGCAAGGCACTAAGGTAACGAGGTGCTGATGACAAGTCCGGTGCAGCACTGCTGCTGTACCCTGGCGTTAAGACAGGCTCGTTCGCAATTTCCGTCAAGGGTCACTTCCATCGGCGATGCCACGTCATAGAGCCGCAGGGCTCGGTCATCGCAAATCTCCCGTCAGTCGCAGTGCTTGCCCACGTCACCATCGGTGCGATGCTCTGCAGTACATTCGAGTGTATTCGCTGAAGACGATTTTTACCGCAACGATAGAGAACGCCTTCACAATGGAGCGGCTTGGACCCCAATGGAACCGAATGGAAGCACCGACCGAGGGGTACTGAGCGGCTTGGACCCCAATGGAACCGAATGGAAGGACCGACCGAGGGGCACTGACTCAGAATTTTCGACCGAGCCTTTATTTTCGACCGAAGGGTACTGAGCGGCTTGGACCCCAATGGAGCCGAATGGAAGCACCGACCGAGGGGTACTGAGCGGCTTGGACCCCAATGGAACCGAATGGAAGCACCGACCGAGGGGTACTGAGCGGCTTGGACCCCAATGGAACCGAATGGAAGCACCGACCGATGGGTACTGAGCGGCTTGGACCCCAGTTAATCGTCCTCTGCGTCCCGCTTGTGTCCGTGATCCTCGGCGTCTCCAAGCTCCAGTTCATCGTCCTCCGCGTCCCGCTTGTGTCAGTGATCCTCGGCGTCCTCAGTTACCCGCTCAAATAATTCGGTTCACCCATTATCTTCGACTGAGAGGTACAAAAAAAATGGAAATCCTTGCAGCTTTAAGTTGAAAACAAAAATCAGGATCTGCATGCAGGTGGTGGTTCATTTTTACAAGTATTTAAGGCAATCTGATTCCGGTAAATGTTTTATAACCAGCATAGTAAAACAGAAACTACAAAAACTGGTTTTCAAAATGAGATGTTTTGCTTTGGCTTTTTCGGTTGACCACGACATTCGGTGCTTCCATTCAGGTACATTGGGATTCAAGCCACACGGTCAATTTGGCCATTGGCTGCGATGCCGCTTCATGCGGTCGATGGGTGAGGCCTTGTCAGGACTTTGGCTTCCCCATGATTGAGAAACGGGAGACAGGCATTGTGTAGACTATGCCGCTGCCAGGATCCTGCATGCAGGGGAGGGCTGTGATGGCATCGAATACTGTGTCATGCCTGGCAGAATCGACTAGGATCAGAAGCATCTCCTTCTCTGGGACAAGCTGGATGCCGAAGAATCTGGCATCGTCAGGAGTGCCCGTGCCTCGGCCTGCCATGACTGTTCCGCCGCCTGCACCCGCATCGCGAGCAGCCTTCATCACTTCTTCGCTGAAGCCCTGGTTGCATATGACATTGATCATCTTCCATCCGGTATCCATAGCTGCTTCTCCTTTTCCAACTTGAACAGTCTGCTTTATGTAGCTGCGTTCGCAGTCTATTGCGAATACGACGCCTTCGGTCTTCTCTGTACCGGCCATGGCATCGAAAATATTGTCTGAAAGGTCTTTGTCACAGAGAGTCAGGACCACTTCCTTCTTGGAATCCGAGAATCCAAGGATTGAAAGGAGGTTGGAAGGGGCTGTTCCCTTTGCCATAAGGATCGTTCCGCCAGTGCTTCCAGCGCTGCGTGCGTTGGCAAATACCGTCTGGGCTTTGCCCTTCTGAACTACTGCGAATAATGCTGTTCCGCTCATGGTTTCCTTCCTCCTTTCTTTTTTCCTTTTATCCGGTAGATGAGTCCCAGCAGCTGTATTGCAAGAAGGGGAGCCATCGAAATGCATCCGATTGCGCCGAAAAGGTCACCGCCGGTCCGGCTTCCAATTCCAATTGCGAATGGAAGGATGAACGCAGAAGCGATCGGACCTGCCGCCACGCCTCCGCTGTCGAAGGCAAGCGGGCCGAACAGGTCTGGCACGAAGAAGATCATGATGAAGGCCAGGGCATAGCCGGGGCCGATGATCCAGAAGTACGAGAATCCCAGCACTGAGCGAAGAGTAACAAGAGCCAGGGCTATGGCGACGCCTGAGGCCATGAATGTGATCATCATCCTGCGGGTGATTGTCCCGCTGGTGATCTCTTCGACCTGATCGATCAGAACTGCGAGCGAGGGCTCTGCAATAACTACTGCCGCTCCTAGAATGAACGAGCAGGATAGGACTATTGCAGGGTTAAGCGAGGCAAGAGTCTGACCCATGAAGTACGCAACAGGCATGAATCCGCAGTTGGCTGCAGTGAGAAACAGCGTCATTCCGAACAGGCTGTATATCATTCCGACTGCAATCTTGAGGAACTTGGATGGCGGCATCTTCAGAGAGAAGAGCTGGAAGAACACGAGAATTGCAGCAAGGGGAGCCATCGAAACAAGGGCAGTCTGGAAATATATCCACATGCCTTGGAGAAAATTGCCGGACTCATATGAAAACTGCATCGGCTTGCCAGCGCCGGCATCGCCGGAGGCAAGGCCCATGACAAGCACTGCAAGGATTGCCCCTGCGCCTTGGAGACCTACGAAGCCGAAGCTGTCTGATTCCTTCGAACCAGCTGCTGCTCGGGCACTGCCTATACCGAGAGCCATTATGAAAGGCACTGCCAGGGGGCCAGTTGCCGAGCCTCCCGCGTCGAAGGCCATCGAAACGAATGTTTCCTTGCCTAGGACTGCAAGAATGAAGATCAAAGCGTAAACGAAGGCTATCATGTATTTATAAGGTATATGCAGCAGATTGCGCATGAAGGCGAGCATTATCGTAACACCGACACCGACCGAGAGGGCCAGAAGCATGACGCGTGAATTGATTGATGGCCTTGCCATGGAAACCTGGGAAGACAGCACCTCGGCGTTAGGCTCGGCGAATGTTATCGCGAAGCCGACGATGAATCCTGCTATCAGAAGAATGATCAGGCTTCGGCGCTTCATCAGAGCGGATCCGATCTTCTCTCCCACTGGGACAAGAGCCATGTCGATTCCGAAGAGGAAGATAGAGATGCCGATGATCAGCATTGCAGCTGCAATCAAGAAGCTGGGATAATAGCTGTCCGGCAAGGGACTCAGAAATTGAAACACAGTGACGAACACTATGATGGGAAGCACTGAAAGCGCCACCCCCTTGAGCTTCTTCAGCAGTTCCACATCTCCCTCCACTTACTTACAGAGATGAGAATACAATGAAATCAGCTTAAAGGCAATGGGAAAATTCAACAGGTGGCGAAGATTGAGGGTTTGGCCTGATTAAACTGGACAGGTCACACCTGTGGTCGTGAAATTAGTGATGGTGTAGCTTACGTTTCCCGAAGAATCCGCTGAGTTTGAATAGCTCCACTTGTGGCAGAATCCGGTGGATGGGTTAATCAGGAAGCTAAGAGTAATCCCGCTGTATGTGAACGAATACTTCTCGCAGCTGATTCCTCCGATGGTTTCGTTTCCGGATTTGATGAATACTCCGAGCGAAATGTAGGATACAGGGGACTGCAGAAAGGAGAACAAGCCTTGTTTGAGAGATTCTAAACTCGTTTGTGCCGCTGATGCATCTGAAATTTCAGTCCAAGTTTCATCATCATTATTGTATGATTTCCAGACGGTTCCAGTTTTTTTCATGCATGAAATTGTATCTGCCTCGCTTCCTTCTCCTTTTACCTTTTGATAGAAGAATGAATCGGATACAGCATATTCTATTGTATCAGTGCCTTCTGAATCCGTTAAAGTCAACGTGAATGAATAGGCCTCTGGTGTATGAGCAGCGATGTACTCTTCGGTGTACTTGTAATCATCCTCATCAATCTTTTCACTGCAGGATACGAGATTGAATGCCATGATCATTGCCATGATCAGAATCAGAATGGCGAAAAGTGTTTTTTTCATTGAAATGCTCCTTTGCATTAGTATGAGTATGGATTAGATGATAGATTCCAAGGCTGTTGCAAACCAGCCCCCTTGAAGGGGGTTTTTGTTGCTTTTTGAAATAATGCAGTGTAGGATGGCTTTATGAATTCCTCTCGATACAGAAATTCAACGTTGCTCATGCTTTCCATGTTCTCAGTATGGCAGATGGGGCCGGTGTACTACTCAAGCCAGGCAATGTCCATAAGCGGCTCTAATCCGTTTTTCATTGGTCCAGCCTCTTCGACTCTGATTCTGGCCGCGGGCTTTGTTATCACGATAGTCTTCAACCTTCTTTTTCCTTCGAGAAGCGTGCTTATGGGCAGAGTGGCGATTTGCATCGCTTTCCTGGCCAATTGCCTGATGTCCTTCATGCCTGAGAGTTCAGCTGTTTCAGCTGTTTCTTATTGTGCAAGCTTTTTCTGCTGCATTTTCCTGATTGGATGCCCGTATTCAGTGGAGATAAGCCTTATGCCTAATGATGTTGAAAAAAGGCTGGTTGTCATTTCAACTGTAGTTTCTTGCCTTCTGATCTCACTTCTTCGTCCTGACTCTGTCATCATAAGGGTTTCGTTCAGGGGAAGTTCGATCGCTTCGGTTGTTCTGCTTGCCTTGTACGGATGGGGTTTCTTCCGACTTCCTCTGGCAAATCCTGTCCATTTCGAGAAGCTTGGCTGCTCCAGGAAGAAGGACAAGATGCCGCATCTTTTCGTGGCTGTGATGTATCTGGCTTCATTTCTCGGCTGCATGGGAGTGCTTTTTTCAGGCACTTTCGCCGAAATTCATAGCCAAGGGGTGCCTTTTCTGTACCTCAGCGGGGCGTTGATCGGGGGATTGGCCGGATTGCTTATGAGAAAGCGCCTGATGATATCAGCTCTTCCTGTGCTGTTCGGGGTGTCGATGGGCGGCTTCATCCTGGCTGTTCTTTCATTTGACATCGGATGGCATGCCTATCCTGCGATTGTCTTGCTGTCAGTGAACTATTTCCTGGGCATGGCGGCAGGGTTTTTCCTGAACTCGGTATTCCAGGATCGCCCGTATGCCATAATCAGCCAGAGCCTCATGGTCATTACCCTTGCCCTTAGCCTGCTTCAGAGCACTCTTGTTCCTTTGTTCGGCGATGATATTCAGGCATTGTTCCTGCTGATGAGTCTTATTATGATGACATGCACTTTGGTATTCATTTCCGCTTTTCCGTACATTCTCGAATATCTTGGAAGGGCAGAATCCCGAAGCAGGCCTGGAAGAAGCTATCTTTCCCCGAGGGAATCGGAGATAGTGGATCTGATTATTGAAGGCTATGAGGTGCCAGAGATTGCACAGAAGCTGTTTCTGAGTCCTAATACGGTCAAATCCAACAAGAAGGAAATCTATGCAAAGCTAGATGTCCATTCAAAGCGGGAGCTGTTTCTTGAAGTCAAGAAGAGGGATGCTCAGGCTCCGGCGTGCAGATAGGAGAGGAATACGTTGGTACTCATCTGCTCCACAAGATGAGCCATCTTCTCAGGCGTATCGCCTGTGCTTCCTTTGGTGAGCCATTCCTGAAGCACTCCAGTGCTGCCGTTTGCAGTGAATGTGAACAGGTACTCAAGTGTCTGCACCGGGATCTCTGGCACTTTCTCATGCCAGAGAGAGAGGAATTTGCCACGGACTATATCAATGATCCCATAAAGGAACTCCTTGTCTCCTGAGTTGCTGAGAATTATAGTGCACAGGTCCTTGTTCTGCTGAATAGACCTGAAGATCTGAAGAAGCAGGTCGTAGACCGTGCTGGTGTCGATTATTCCATTTAGCGGGGATTCGATCTCCTCAAACAGGTTCTTCTTGATCTGTTCGTACAGGTCGGTCGGATCCTTGTAGTATGCATAGAATGTGCCGCGGTTGATGTCCGCCTGCTGGCAGATGTCTGTCACTGATATCTTTGCGAGGGGCATTTTCGAAATAAGGGTCATAAGACTCTGCCTTATCACCATCTTCGTGTATTTGACACGTCTGTCGTTGCTTTCGATGTTTCCCTTTCGCTTCATATTTCCTCCAACATGTGCACTAATGATTATTTTAACACAGGTCTGGAAAAAAATAAACAGATTGACCTTGAAATGTTTTTAATCCGCTTCACTGTTCATTGTCCTTGGTGCTGTCTGCATTCCAGAGTTTCCTTGGGTTCAATCATCTTTTAAGGTGCTTCATCCTACGAAAAGGTCATGCCGAAGGTACGAAAAGGTCGTCAAAGGTCATGCCGATTGAATGGATTTGAATGAGTGTTAGGAATATACTGGGGTTATGAATGAAGAAACAAAGCGGCAGATAGCCCAGTTCACAGCCGACAGAAACTGGGATCAATTTCATTCGCCCAAGAACCTGGCGATATCGATAAGCCTTGAGGCCTCCGAGCTGCTGGAGAACTTCCAGTGGGTTGAGAGCGAAGAGGCTGTGAACACGAGGATGCCTCAGATCCGTGAAGAGCTTGCCGATGTGCTTGTGTACTGCGAGCAGCTCTGTGCAAAGCTCGGACTTGATCAGGATGAGATCATTCAGGCGAAGATGAAGAAGAACGCAGCCAAGTATCCGGTAGGCAAGTCCTACGGATCGTGCAAGAAGTACAGCGAGCTCTAGCTAGCGGGTGCGGGTCACGCCTATCTTCGGGCATGTGCCTGCGAATGGGCAGATGCTGCAGTGCGGGCTTACCGATGTGCAGATGTTCTGGCCGTAGGTGACAAGAAGCTCGTTCAGTGGAATCCAGTAACGGCGTGGCATCACATCCTGGAGAACCTTCTCGCTCTGCTCTGGGAATGAGGTTTCAATCCATCCCAGGCGGTTTGAGATCTGGTGAACATGGCAATCGACGCATATCGCATCAATTCCGAACCCGAGATTGAGAACGAGATTAGCTGTCTTGATTCCCACTCCAGGAAGCTTCATCATCTCGGAAGCTGAAGGCGGTACCTTGCCGCCATACTGGCTGATCAGGATCTTGGAGAGCTTGATCAGGTTCGCCGCCTTAGTGTGGTAGAAGCCCACAGGGAAGATTGTTTCTTCGATTGTATTCTGGTCAAGGGCGGCCATCTTCTCAGGAGTAGGAGCAAGTGCGAGGATCCGCTTGCTTGCATCAAGGGTGACGGTATCCTTTGTCCGAAGCGACAGGACGGTTGATACTAGAACCGCATAAGGGTCGCAGAGTTCCTGCTTGATTATTGAAACAGCGGGAACACGTGCTCCGACTGCGACAAGGGCTGCCTGAGCCTTTGCGAAGAAATCATCCCAGTACCTGTCATCGTATTTCATGACTGGATAATAGCAGAAAAACGGGATTTGAGACAGTGACCGAATCACAGAGATGAATGTTGACTTGGTGCTCGGGGTTTGGCTATTATCAGTTAGAAGAGGCTAACCAGAATTATGCAGAAAAGCTTTGATATACAGGGAATGATGTGCTCGGGGTGCACAGCGGCAGTGAAGCGTGCTGTCCAGGCGGTGCCGGGAGTCAAGAATGCCGATGTGGATCTTCTTGGAAAGATGATGGTGTGCACATATGACGAAAGCAAGACCGGTCCTGACAAGATAATCGCAGCGGTGAAGAATGCCGGCTATACTGCTTCCGAGCAAGGTGCCGGCTGCGGGCCTTCGTGTTCGGCACCGGTTCCAAACGGCCTTCCGTCAGAGAAGCTCAGGCTGCAGGTTTCCATACCTCTTCTTATAGTGCTTATGTACGTTGCAATGGGAATGCACATGGGCTTGCCTCTTCCTGCATTCCTTCACAATCCTCTGGTGAACTCGCTGGTTCAGCTCGCCTTGTCCCTACCTATTATAATAGTGAACCGGAGATTCTATGTATCCGGCTTCAGGGCACTGTGGCACAGGTCGCCAAACATGGACAGCCTCGTGGCGGTTGGTTCATCGGCGGCAGTGATCTACGGTCTCTGGTCAATCGGGAAGATCATATTCGCTTCCAGTCCAGAGCAGGCTATGGCGTATTCGCACAACCTGTACTTCGAGTCAGGTGCGATGATTCTTGCGCTCGTGACTGTGGGAAAGTATCTGGAAGAGAAGGCCAAGGGCCGCACGACTGGTGCCGTTTCACGTCTGATGGATCTTGCGCCGAAGAAGGCGATGGTCATGCGTGATGGAAATGCCATCGAAGTTGGGATTGCAGAGATTTCCAAGGGCGACATCGTTATCGTCCGTCCGGGCGAGAGCATAGCTGTCGACGGAGTTGTGACAAGCGGAGCCTCCGAAGTGGATGAATCGATGATTACAGGCGAGAGCATGCCAGTTGAGAAGGTTGCAGGAAGCTCAGTGATCGGAGCGACTATCAACCGCACCGGGAACCTCATGGTAAGGGCAGAGAAAGTCGGAGGAGAGACTGCACTGTCTCAGATCATCGACATGGTCCGCAGAAGCGGTGCAAGCAAAGCCCGCATCTCGACTGTTGCAGACAAGGCTGCGGCAGTGTTCGTCCCTGTTGTGATGGGCATTGCACTGGTCGCATTCGGCGTCTGGCTTGCTCTGGGCTACGGCTTTGAGTTTGCTCTTGGAATAGGAATCTCGGTATTGGTGATTTCGTGTCCGTGCGCGCTCGGACTTGCAACTCCTGTTGCTGTTACTGTTGCAATAGGGCGTCTGGCTTCCGAGGGGATCCTGGTCAAATCTGCCCATGCAATCGAGACCGCTAGCCGGCTTTCATGCATAGTGCTGGACAAGACAGGGACGGTGACTGAGGGAAGGCCTGAGATCATAGGTGTTGCTGCTGTCCCGGGGACAGAGGAGCAGGAGCTTGTTTCTGTTGCGGCTTCGCTTGAGAAGCTTTCCGAGCATGTGCTTTCCAAGGCGATAGTCTCCTATGCAGAGGATCTTGAGTATCACGTTTGCGAAGTCGAGCAGTTCTTCACCGAGCCTGGATTCGGGGTGAGGGGAGTGCTGGATGGCAAGCCTGTCTTCGGTGGAAACGAGGATTACATGAAGCGTCTGGGGCTTGATATAGCAATTCTGGAAGGCTCGTCTCAGCAGTATCTGGACAGGGGCTGCACTCCGATGTACTTTGCACTCGGCGGACGGCTTCTTGGTGCGCTTTTCGCGGCAGATGCCGTGAAGCAGACTAGCCGTCAGGCTGTTTCTGAAATGAAGAAGATGGGGCTGAAGGTGATAATGCTCACTGGCGACAGTAAGAAGGCCGCCGATTCCGTAGGCTCCGACGTGGGTGTTGATGAGGTTATTGCAAGGGTCCTGCCCGATGGGAAGGCGAAGGTCATCCAGTCGCTCAAGGCTGATGGCAGCATTGTCGCAATGGTCGGGGATGGTATCAATGATTCGCCTGCGCTGGCCGCCGCCGATGTGGGATTCGCAATCGGAAGCGGAACTGACATTGCAATCGAAAGTGCTGATATCGTGCTTCTGAAGAACAGCCTCACCGATGTGTCACGCACTGTTTCGTTCTCGCGCAAGGCTTTGGTGAACATCAAGGAAAACCTGTTCTGGGCGTTTCTGTACAACTGCATCGGCATCCCCATCGCAGCTGGCGTGCTGTATCCTGCCTTCGGCATAACTCTTTCTCCGATGATAGGTTCGCTCTGCATGAGCCTCAGTTCGGTCTTCGTTACTCTCAACGCCCTAAGGCTGAGACGCAAATGACCAAGGTTCGCTATGGACGGGAAATTTGGGATTGGCCAGAACAATGTTGCACAAAAAAACAATTGTGTGACACAAAAGATGAAAGCACATTTGTTTGACCTTGCGGTTTCATTCAACTGTGATATTATGAGCCTAGATTCATTTTAGAGGCTTTTTTGGCCGAGGAGGAAAAATGAAAAAATTAACAGTTGCCATCCTTATCGTGGCACTTGCAATGGGCTCGCTCTTTGCTCAGGGCGCTCAGGAAACTAAAGCAGCCGCTGCAGAGCCGATCACTCTGGACGTAATCATCGCTCAGTATGGGCCTAACACTCAGAACTGGTTCCTTGGAAACGGACTGAACGGAAGCAACTTCGTGAAGCTCTTCGAAGCCGCCAACCCAGATGTCAAGCTCAACCTCGAAGTCGTGTCCTGGAACGATCTGTACACTGTTGTAAGCACCAGAATCAGCAACAACAATGCACCTGACATTCTCAACATCGATACTTTCGCCGACTATGCAACAGAAGGACTGCTGCTTCCAGTGAAGGATTACTGCCCTGACGAGCTTTACAAGGACTTCTTCCCGTCATTCATTGACCAGTCCGTCATCGACGGCACAGTGTGGGCAGTTCCTGATCTTGCTTCCGCAAGAACAATGTACTACAACGCTGACATGTTCAAGGAAGTAGGAATCGAAGTTCCGGCTACATGGGCAGAGCTTGAAGAAGCTTGCCAGGCCATTCTGGACTACTACGGCGGGAATGTATACCCATGGGGAATCGACATGACCACTGATGAAGGCCAGGCTGCTTTCACATACTACACATGGAACAACGAAGGCGGATTCGTCGACAAGAACAACAATTGGGCTCTCAATTCCGCTGAGAACGTAGAAGCCATCAAGTTTGCTGTTGACCTTTACAAGAAGGGCTACACCAATCCGTCACCAGCCACACAGACCAGATATGATCTTCAGGACATGTTCGGTGCTGGAAAGCTTGCCATGGTCATTGCTCCTAACCAGCTGCCGACTTACCTCGCAGACAAGGGATACAAGATCAACTATGGCACAGCAGTCATCCCGGCCAACGAAGGCAAGGCTCATGGATCCACCGGAATCATGGACAGAATCATGGCGTTCAAGGATGATTCATACACCGATCAGGCCAAGAGAAACGCAGCTATCGGCAAGTTCCTGTCATTCTTCTACAGCAAGGACGTTTACACTGGCTGGGTAAGCATGGAAGGATTCCTTCCGGCCGTATCCTCCGCAGTTGCAAGCCTTGCAGCTTCCGATCCAAGCTTCAGCGCATGGCTGGCTGTTCTTGACAGCTGCCAGTTCTATCCGACCGCAAAGGCCGAATGGATCGATGTGAAGCAGGGAGTCATCCAGGTTGAGCAGAGTGCTCTTGAAGGCGGCGACGTGAAGGCTCTTCTTGATGCTCTTCAGGCCAAGGTCTCAAAGTAAAATAGATTAAGACAAATACTGAGTCCCGGCGAATTTCGCTGGGGCTCAGTTTATCCGCTTGCGCATTGCGCATCCAGCAAAGGGAGGAAATCACTTGAATAAAGTTCTTGTGCAGAGGAAGAAATGGGAGCCGTATGTCTGGCTTCTGCCCAGCACGCTTCTGATGACGATCTTCGTCGTCTTCCCGATTTTCATTGTTTTCAAGCTTGCATTCAGCAAGATATCGAAGGCGGGAGTCGTTACCGGGTTCGCCGGGTTCGACAATTTCGTCGCTGCTGTGAAGGATCCGGCATTCGGCACTGTCATGCTCAACACCCTTATCTGGGTAGTTGCAGTCGTAGGGCTGTCCACGATAATCGGATTCGCAGTTGCAATGCTGCTGAACAGCAAGTTCCACGGTCGAAAGATCGCCCGCAGCATAGTGGTGTTCCCTTGGGCGACATCGCTTGTAATCCAGGCTTCTGTCTGGAATTACATCATAAAGTATGAATATGGCAATCTCAATAACCTGCTTCTCAATCTCGGGATCATCAAGCAGGCGATAAACTGGCGCTCTTCATACCACATTGAGTTCATGTGGGAATGCGGGGTGGGAATATTCGTCACGATTCCTTTTGTGGCATTCTGCGTCCTTGCCGGCCTTCAGTCGATAGACGCCGCATACTATGAAGCAGCCACAGTGGACGGAGCAGGGGCATGGAAGAAGCTTCGCCATGTAACGATTCCTCTTGTAATGCCTTCGCTTACAGTGAGCACGGTGCTTAACATAATCTATGTGTTCAATTCTTTCCCGATCATCTACACGATCACCAAGGGAGCTCCGGCAAACAAGACCGACACCATCGTGACTTTCCTCTACATGAGGGCCTTCTATGATCAGCAGAAGGGGCCTGCAACGGCGCTCTCTGTCATAGGATTCCTGATTCTGTGCATTGTATCAGGCATCTATATGTCCATCACGATGCGAAGCGAGGAGAACCTATGACCCGGACTTCTCCTTTGGAAATTTCCCGCAGGAACATCCGCTGCCTGTCAGTGATGCTTGCCTGCCTTGCCCTGTTCTTCGTGATCATGGCTCTTCCTCTGTATACTTTCACAACTGACGTGTTCTCCAAGCGTGTCGTCAACATCGAAGTCGGTGATGCCAAGTACAATGAAGCCCGCTCTCTTGCCGAGAATGAGCTGACTTTGCATTCGGCTTCTGATTACGGCGGTGGAACGCTTGAACTTGTCACCGATGTGACCGAACGCACTTCCAATGCTGGTGCTGTCTCGAAGACTGCTTCATTCCGCGTGGTTCATACGATCAGACGCTCAGGATTTGCCTTGATGGGCTCGGCCCTTCCTGGTTCATGGATTCCGATTGCAATCGCAGTCCTGTGCTGCCTGAGCCTCGCCAGCGCTGCTGCCGGCACATTGGGCAACATGCAAACTGACTGCAGCTTCCTTGACCGCCGAAGCAGGACGCTTCGCCTTCTGTCTTCATTCTTTGCGCTTGCAGCAATGCTGCTTGTTCCAATTCTTTCGATGAAGGTCACCTATACGCTTCAGCGTCAGCTGATTGCCTTGATGTCTCGCAATGCCGAAGTTTCGCAGAGCGTTCTGGACAGTGCCCAGAACCTCATATATGGTCAGACGTTCGAGAACGGTCCGGCCCTGATCAAGAGCCTTTCCTTCACCATCGCACCATGGTACTGGATTCTTGTTCCTTCATTCTTCGTGATGCTCACCTCGGGCATAATGCTAGGAAAGGGAACAGTAGGCCATAGCCTTGCAATGGGCGGCAAGTACTTCGCCGCAATTGTCCTGTGCGTCGTGATTCTCTATCCGTACTACGTGATGCTTGTCACAGGATTCCGCAGCAATGCAGAGACCACGGACATGTTCTTCTCTCATATATTCCCGGTCAAGTGGGTCTGGTCCAACATCGTCGAGATCATGAGCCGCGGCGTTCCACGCTATCTGCTCAATTCACTTGCGCTTTCATTCGGGGCTACCGCTCTTGCGATGGTCTGCGGGATTCCCGCCGCTTATGCTCTTGCAAGAATGTCATTCAAAGGCAAGAAGGGCTTCCTCGGGTTCGTGATCATGAGCCAGATGTTCGCTCCTGTCGTGCTGCTTGTAGGCATTTCTCAGCTGATGAACGCCATCGGCCTCAACGATACGATCTTCGGGCTGATGCTGATCAATGCTGCATTCAACCAGGCTTTCGCAATCTGGCTGCTTCGCGGCACGTTCGTTTCCATTTCACCTGAGATGGAACAGGCTGCCTGCATTGACGGATGCTCGACTTTCGGGGCGCTTACACAGGTCCTGCTTCCGATGGCCGCCCCTGGCATAGTCACGACATTGATCTTCGTATTCATCAACGCATGGAACGAGTACACGATTTCCACTGTTCTGATTTCAACAGCCAGCAAGAAGCCTATCACCGTTGGAATCACTCAGTTCAGCTCGTTCAACATGATCGAGTGGCAGTATCTGTTTGCATCTTCTCTGATTGCAACGATTCCTGTCATAATCCTCTTCATGCTGATTGAAAAGCATCTTGTTTCCGGTCTTACTTCCGGAGGAGTGAAGGGCTAGCATCCAAAGATTGATTTCGAGAGAAAAAGCAATAGCAAACTGGAGCCGTTTCTGGTATTACCTGATTCGGCTCCTTCTTTTCTGGCCAAACCCGCATGCTTCGCCAGAGTTGGAAAACTGATTTTGAACTGCTGATATTCGGGCTGGGCGGATTTGAACCGCCGACCCCTAGTCCCCCAGACTAGTACGCTAAACCCCTGCGCTACAACCCGTGGCATTGATGCCGAAAGAAACATACCATGAGCTGAAGAAACTGTCAACTTGTTGCTTCTTCCATGTGTGGTGCTTTAGTCCGGATATGATTTGCATTGAGCCAGGAAATGGTTTCTTGTTTTCCAATTCATCATCAAATCGACGACCTGCCACTCCTACGCATCCTGCAACTTCTGGACAGCTTCTGCCTGATCTAACGATTCTAAACAGATTCTAACGCAGATGCTCAATCTGAATAATTCGGGAAGTTTTCACTCTTTCCAGCGGGAATATTTCCCTAAATAAGGAAGATCAATTTTTCCAAACCGTTCGCACCGTATACACCGTTTACACAGTTGCTTCATCCCTGCAGGCTGCTTGCAAAGAATGTGCCGTAAAATATGACTTTGTCACATTGCGGCATCTGGTTATTATGATAGAATGAAGAAAATGCAGGAGAAGACATGGGAACTGATTTGGATTTTGTGATTTTTGGCTTTGGCGGTGATTTATCAAGAAGAAAGCTGATTCCTGCCCTGTATGAGCTTTATGTTTCAGGGATCGTGAATGAGAATGCTCAGATAACCGCTTTAGGAAGGAAAGATTATTCTTCTGATGATTTTGCTGAATTGATAGAAGAGGCAATAAGAGAAGGCAAAGGCAATCCTCCCCTGGAATTCATCAAGCCGTTTTCTGCTTTGTTCACCTATCATAAAATGGATATAAGCAGCAAGGATGACTATCAGGGATTGAGAGAGCTTCTTGACAGGAGCAAGGCATCGAAGGTCATCTACTACTATGCCATTTCTCCTTCCCTGTATACTGAAGTATCTGAAAACCTATTCAGCGCCGGCCTTTCTGAAGAGAAAGAGGGGCAGAAGGTGATTGCAATCATCGAAAAGCCTTTTGGCCATGACTGGGCGAGCAGCATTGCCCTCAATAATGATCTGCATAAGTTCTTCAAAGAATCCCAGCTGTATAGAATAGACCATTATCTTGGCAAGGAAACCGTTCAGAATATCCTTGTAACCCGTTTTTCAAACAGCATTTTCGAACCTCTGTGGAACCGCAATTACATCGACTACGTTGAGATATCCGCCTATGAATCGCTTTCTGTCGGAAACCGCATTGGGTATTACGACAATGCTGGCGCACTTCGCGATATGGTTCAGAATCACTTGCTGCAGGTGCTTGCAATCATTGCTATGGAGCCTCCTGTAAGTGCAAGTGCCGATTGCTTGCGAAATGAGATGGTGAAGGTCTTTCAATCCCTGCGGCCTTTTTCCGATGGGGACGTGAAGAGGGATGTCGTGCGGGCTCAATATGCCTCGACCTCTCTGGGGCCGGGGTATCTAGAGGAAAAAGGAGTAAGGCCTCTTTCAAAGACTGAAACCTATGTGGCTATCAAGTGCTACATCGATTCTTGGCGCTGGTCTGGTGTCCCTTTCTACATCAAGACCGGAAAGGCTTTGAAATCTTCAAGCAGTGAGGTTGTAATCCATTTCAAGGATAACCCTCACAAGATTTTCAGCGAAAATGAAAACCTCAGTTCGGAGCCGAATCAGCTGATCATCCGCATTCAGCCTGATGAGGGAATGGTATTGAGGATTGGCATGAAAATTCCTGGTCCTGGATTCAATATCAGACAGACTGAACTGGATTTTCACTATTCTGACAGCAAGGACTTGAGGATCTCGGATTCGTATGTGCGGCTTATTTCCGATGCGATTCACGGTGATCCCACTTTGTACCAGCGAAGCGATGCCATTGAGCTTACCTGGAAGTACGTGGACCCAATACTCAAGGCATGGAAGGAAGATGACAGCATTCCTCTCTATTCTTACAAGCGAGGCAGCTGGGGGCCTGAGAATGCTGAGCTTCTGCTCTCTGGCAAGGAGAATTCCTGGCGCATTCCTTGCAGTCGCATGGATAGTCAGGGATTCTGTTCCCTATAGGTTGAGTCATGGATCGTGTGAAAGTATTTGAAAACGAGATGGAATGCTTTGATTTCATAATCTCTTTCATTCTCAGGCAAGGGGGCAAGGATTTCTATCTTGCTCTCTCTGGCGGGAACAGCCCCAAGGGACTATTCTCGATGATGAAAGAGAAAATGAATGAAAATGACTTGCGGAATCTGAAGATCTACTGGGTGGATGAACGAATGGTGGACGAGTCCAGCGAGGATAGCAATTATGGGGTTTTCAAAAGGACGATGGGGGATAAGCTTGTTTCTCAGAACATATTCCCGATTGAATACTTCAATGATTCCAGCAAATCGGTTGAGAGCTATATTGAAAAACTTGATCTTGTTCCTCAGATGAATGGCTATCCTTTCTTTGATCTGGTGATTCTCGGAATTGGAGCGGACGGTCATACAGCATCCTTGTTTCCCTCCAGTCTCGATTTGCTTCGAAGCACCGACTATGCAGTTTCCACAATCAATGATCAGACGAAGCAGGAAAGAGTTTCCCTTTCAATGAATGTGATAAATAATGCTAAGCTCAGATTCTTTCTTGTTCCAGGAGCCAATAAGCAAAGGATCATCAAGGAGGTCCTTTCTGGAAACAAAAAGCTCCCTGCTTCATATGTAAGGAAAGATGGAACCTTCTTTCTTACTGACAATGCAATCATCCTGCCGCAAGAAGATTGATGACTGATTTCTGATTGATATGATGAGAGTTTTTTTGGGCTTGAAGTCGATGATGAATCGTCTATTGTGTATTTTTGTAGAGGGAAAGTTTAAAAATACCGTCATTTGCTTGCAAAGAGCTAAAAATTAAGTTATTCTATCCATGAATTGAACCTCATGTATATTTGAGATGTGGAAGGAAGAGAAAGGTAGATTATGGCAAAAAGAGTTTTTACGGTATTTGTACTGGCTGTGCTCGTTATGACCAGCGCTTTTGCTTTCCAGTTTTCACCGCTAGAACAGACCTTTTCCCCAACAGGCGCAGACAGCACCAAGAGCTATACAATCGTCAACGATTCTGATGATTCGATTGCTGTCCTAATCAGCGCATTGGTCAGGGATCAGTCAGAGGCAGGCGAGGAGATCAATGCGGATGCATCACGTTATTTCTCGATTGTGCCGAACAAGGTAATTGTCCAGCCTAGAGGAACTCAGATTGTCAGAGTCCAGTACCGCGGGCCATCCACAGTCACCAGCGAGCTTTCGTTCAGGCTCAGAGCAGAGCAGGTGCAGTATTCACAGGGAAGACAGGAAACGAACCAGAACATGTTCAATTTCCTTTATATCTATACAACAAGTCTTTATGTATCACCAAGCAAGACGGTCGCAAGGCTGGACGTCACCAAGATAAGTCCGGTTCTTTCGGCGGAGGGTGAGCAGCAGATGCAGGTAACGCTGGTCAATTCCGGCAATGTGCACCAGATACTCATCGGAGCAGAAGTTACAGTAGCAGACGCACAGGGGAATAGAGTTGTGCTGTCAGGAAGCGATGCGCTGCCTGGCATCGATGGAGCAAATCTGCTCGCAAAGAAGAAACTTGTAAGAACAATCCCCTGGCCTGAAGGGCTGGAATTCCCAGCTGATCTAAGCGGTCAGTATCAGGGGACCATTTCTTACAGTAATTGACTTTGCCTTGACAGGAGCCGGAGAACCGGCTCCTTTGGTGTATTGTGGCTATGGATTACAGGGAAAGAAGAAAGTCCAGAAGATATGCTATTCTCTATGTGCTGATTACACTTATAATCATTGGCGGTGCCATATGGCTTCTGCTTCCGCGCTTTCAGGCGGATGCCCAGGCCAGGCGTGCTGCTGCACAGACAAGCCAGATAACTTCAAGCGGAGATGAGACGTCATCCGTGACCGCAGAGACTTCCATCGAAGTTCCGCAGGAGATCCAGCAGCCACAGCAGCCGGTTCAGCCTGAAGTCGCTGCACCTGCCGAACC
>Ga0265294_10002512_pt1 | contig 24054 bp, 17 predicted proteins | sample MunlanPumphouse3_FD_192504 | JGI IMG/M metagenome (GOLD analysis project Ga0265294, IMG submission 192504) | Groundwater microbial communities from a municipal landfill in Southern Ontario, Canada - Pumphouse #3 | ecosystem: Environmental > Aquatic > Deep subsurface > Groundwater | place... | reverse complement strand
GAAGATACTCTGGTTTTCTTCCTCCTGCATGCGGTACGTAAAACCCGTGGTGGAAACCGCACGGATTTCTCCTGTAACGGCATCGGCGTCGTTACAGGTCATTATCGAAGAGACAATCACCGGAGAAACGGAAAATTCCCGACCCAGAGAAACGCTCAAAAAATCATCTGTCTGCGGGGCCTGAAAACTGTCCGCAGTGATCAGCGTCCCATCTTTCAACATGTACTCTCCCCGTTCAACCACCAGATATCCCACGGTTTCCTTGGCATGCTCATCATCCAGATATGCCCATTCCTGGATACGGATATCGAACCCCTCGGAAGTCACATTACAAATACGCACCACCCCGGGCTCGTCTTCTTTCAAGGAAGCGATAGTGGCCACAACAACAGGATCACTGAAAGCCCCTTCAAAAGAAACATGAACCCACGGGGAACCTGCAGTTATTTCACCAGCCTCAATGGGCGGCGGGTTGTACGCGCCCATGATACTCTCCAGCGCCGGGAGCCAGACATCGGCCATCTTGCCGTAGCCCTGTTCCGTCGGATGAAGGGTATCAAAAAGATCTCCTGCATCAAGTCCATAATCGAGGGCTGATTCCTGATCTACCGACACAAGATCTTCTCCTGTCTCGATTTTATCATTAACCATATTCTGCAACAAAAGATTGAACTGGGATGTATGTTCGTTACGCCAATCGCCTCCATCTTCCCGCACATTGATGATATTGGCCACACACACCGTTATGTTTGAATCATACCTTTCAATTTCATCAACAATGGTCTCGACCTCCGATACGATTTCCGCGGCTGTCTGGCCCGAAGAAACATCATTGGTGCCTATGTGCAAAAGTACGATATCGGCATAATTACTCTCCAGCCATCCATAGATATTACTTGCAAGGAGATCTGCGGTCCGGCCTCCATACGCTTCATGGTCCGGATCGGGAAAAATTCCGTTCTGCACAGATCCCACAAAATCAAACTGAAATCCATCGGCTGACAACGCATAGTACAGGGGCTTCCGATAACTGTTCTGCAGCAGGATGCCATCGTCATCCGTTTCACCATGCCCCTGAGTGATAGAATCACCCAGCGGCATAATCGAATACGGACAATTATAAAATGCATGGGCAGTACACACAGAAAAAACCATGCATACAAAAAAACAAAATAATAACTTTGGAGAGTTCATACGCCACGTCCTTCCTGATTGTTTTTCATGATTCCCATGCATGGCGCGTACCCATGGTCATAAATATAAACAACCTACTAATATATAAAACTCTAGTGTAAAAATTATTTATCGAATACACAATTTTCGTAAAAAAGCAGAAGCACGAGTCTCTTGCAAGTAGAAAATCCGTTTGGTCCGGACCCAAAAAAAAATCCTGTAGAATACATCGTATTCTACAGGATTTACATGGCTTTTCCAAAGAATTGGAGCCGTAAGGATTGGATTACGAAGGATTACAAAAACATCTCCGGTTCTTTGGGGGCTGCGTGCTTCGTATGCAGGAAGACGGTGGTGTCATGGATTTTAGGCACATTCCAGAATCTGGCACCGGTGGGACAGGCTTTGATACATGCACTGCAACGGATACAGCCGCTTTTATCCGTGTGTACAAGATCTGTTACCCGCACAACCTGAGTCGGGCAGACCCGGGCACATTCACCGCACAGGGTACACAATGCCTCGTTGGTGTCCGGAGAAATAGAACTGGGTTGGATACCATCGCGGTACGGAAAATTGCCAGGGACCTGGAGCAATGGAAGCTGATCAAGGGCACCACAAGCCTGCATTTTTTCACGGATTCTGGAACCAAAATCACGGGCTTTTTTCAAATCATCGGCATCAGGACGACCAGCAGCCACAGGCAGCTCGGCTGTTGAAAAAGAATGTTCCCCGATAAAGGCAGCAGCTCCAACAGGGACAAATCCCAGCTCTTCAGCCACGTTACGCAGTTCCAGCAACGCATCCTCATAGGCCCGGTTGCCATAAACCACCACGAGGACAGCCGGACGTCCCTTGCCCTGTACATTCTGACGCAGACGATCCACAACAAGTGCAGGGACCCTGCCCGCATACCCCGGTGTCCCGATAACGGCCACATCCGAGGCCTGTCCCTGGGGCACAGTATCCAGAGGGAAGGTCAAATCAATGCGGGAAAGAGGAGTGCTAAGCTTCATGCCTTCACCAATGGCATCGACAATCTTCATGGTTGTTTTGGTAGGAGAAAAAAATATCAACTGCGCGGTATCACATTTCATGTCCAGCCCCCTGGGGTTATGTCCGGCTTCATGCCGTATTCGTCATTTTCATCGTGCCTGTTCTTCCAAGTCCACCATGTAACTAATTCCGAATCAGAGCACGGTACATTGCTTTCAGATCCCTGCTGTACGCAGCTCTTCCGTGCAGCGCACTCCAAATCCAACGTCATACAGTCCCCCGGACCAGCACAGGGCCGACTCCAGAAATACGCTACAGATCATACAATGAGCACATGGCCATCCGTCATACTATTTTTTCCGGCATGTCTATCCCTTATTGAACCAGACAGATCTTTGGTCCAGATGCACGATTCTGTCAAAGACCTCGACGAGAGATGCACTGATATCTATCCCTCCCCAGCATTCCGGCATAAAAATAAAAAAAAGGACACTGAAATATATCCAGATCCATAAAAGGCGGGACACATAATACCATTTTTACTTTGTATTGAGACCAGCAAAAGAAGATCTGCCCAACAAGGTAGAAGCGGCTTCCAGCCGCTTTCTTCGGCCATTAAAAAATGAAAATGGTATAAGGATACAGGCCCGGATATAAGAAACCCTGCCCCACGAAAAAAGGGACTACGCTTGCACGTAATCCCTTATTTTCTTATGGCGGGGCCGATGGGGTTCGAACCCATGGCCTCCGGCGTGACAGGCCGGCGTTATAACCAGCTTAACTACGACCCCGTATGGAGACTTCATTATTCAGATAAACTACGATTGTCAAGTAAATGGCGGGGCCGATGGGGTTCGAACCCATGGCCTCCGGCGTGACAGGCCGGCGTTATAACCAGCTTAACTACGACCCCGTAAACAAACGTATGGTGGGCGGTACAGGGCTCGAACCTGTGACCCTCGGCTTGTAAGGCCGATGCTCTCCCAGCTGAGCTAACCGCCCCTCCGAACAACGAGACCGACTTCTATAGAACCAGCACTCAGCTGTCAACAAATAATTAAAAAAATATCATTCCCTTTAAAATCCAGAAAATTGGCAACGCGTCCCAACGCCTTCTATCACCCCTTTGCAATACGTTGCCCCCTTGTCCGGCCGGCTTTTACGCGGCCAGGACGGGACAAAGCCACGGTCTCCCGGCTCCCGTCTCCTGCCTCCCGAATTCCTTACCCCTGTTCCCTATATAAACATAACCGAGGCTCCGCAGACCATCAGCAGAACCCCAAACCAGCGCCTGCGGATATTTTCTCCCAAAAACCACTTGGACAAAAACAGAGTCACGACCATACCTAGCATGGATATGGGTTCGGCAACGCTGACATCGATCTCGGTGATGGCCAGGAGCAAAAACAGATACGAATAGGCATTGATTGCTCCACTGGCCATAGCTGTCCAGGGACGCTCTCTGAAAAGATGAAAAATTCCCCGCAGATGCCCCTGGAGAAGCACGTAGATACACACATAGGCTGCAATGATCAGATACAGAAAAAAGCAGTAGGTTACGGGCGGCGCATTCTGGATATTGCTCTTGTCGATCACCCTGCCCACGGCGATAAGCAGGGAAGCGGCAATCATAAACTGACAGCCCCGATTATGAAACAGCGCTCGCATGGAGCAAAAAAACGTGCTCCGCATGTGATCCGGCCTGTTCAGATGCGATGCCCCATAGACAAGGAGCACCAGCCCCAGGCACTTATACACCGAAAGAGGTTCACCCACCCACACAAAGGCCATGATCGCCAGAAAAAAAATATTGAAATTATACAGAGGACTGACGAGGGAGGCCTCTTCGAGCGACAGAGAGCGGACATAGCAGACAAAAGCTACGGAATAGAAAAGCCCGCTGGCCAGAGCCTTGGGCACAAATACCCAGGTTGTCGGCCCTTCCATGGGCACAAAGGGCAGCAGAAAAAGTGCTCCCAAAAAAAAGAACAGAAAGGTCGAACAAAACGAATCAGCGTTCGTACCCATTTTTTTGACAATGATCCGCTCTACCCCAAGGGTGATCACCCGGCCGAACAATGCCAATACCGGCAAGGATATGGACATACCATGCTCCAAAAAAAAATGGACAGCCTACACTGCCCATTAAAATAGTGGTAACGATTCAGCACACTGGTTATCTATACAACGGTAAAACACACCGCCATGCGCATTTTCAAGCATCCCGTGTTGATCATGAATAAGGCCAGCCAGATCCGGGCCCCGCAATGTTCTGTACCATCACAGACTAAAGGGCATACTTTTCTTGAATGCCCTGGTCTCAATCCTGGATCATCGTCCCCGCATGAGAGGCAGCTAATGGTCTTCCACCTTGCCCAAAAATTCCCTGGTGCGTTCATTCTGGGGAGAAGCAAAAAATTGCTCAGGGTCATTTTCTTCAACGATCCTTCCATCGTCCATAAAAATGACACGGTCGGCCACATCTTTGGCAAAATTCATTTCATGGGTGACCACCAGCATGGTCATGCCCTCTTTGGCCAGATCCTTCATGACATCCAGGACTTCCCCCACGAGCTCGGGGTCCAGGGCGCTTGTGGGCTCGTCAAAAAGAATCAGTTTGGGATTCATGGCCAGAGAACGGGCGATGGCCACCCGCTGCTTCTGTCCGCCGCTGAGCTGATCAGGATAGACGTCAGCTTTGTCTGCCAGGCCAACCTTTTTCAAAAGCTGCGTACCCAGCGTCCGGGCCTCTTCTTTGCCCATTTTACGTACTTTGAGTGGCCCCAGCGTCACATTTTTAAGCACGGTCATGTGCGGAAACAGATTGAACTGCTGAAAAACCATCCCTGCTTCAGCGCGGACCAGATTCATATTCGTATTTTTATCGGTCAGATCATGCCCGTCCACAACAACACGGCCGCCGGTAATTTCTTCCAGTCTGTTCACACAGCGAAGGAGCGTGCTCTTGCCCGATCCGCTGGGACCGATAATAACCACGACTTCACCGGGTTGGACATGAAGATCCACGCCGTGCAGCACTTCCAGGGCACCAAAACGTTTTATAAGATTTTCAATTCGTACCATAGCATCCTACATTATTTTCGGGAACAGGCTTATACGGCGAGGTCAAAGGAGCCAGCTCGGTCAACGTCGGTCCGACCAGACCTCTGGAAAGCACGCTGTATACACGACGTTACTGAAAACGCATAGTATCAGCGTTTGAATATCAACCGGTGCTCGACCATATTGAGCATCTTGGAAATACTCAACGTCAAAACCAGATACATGACTGCAACCGTAAGCCAAACCTCAAACGAACGAAAATTGGTGGCAATAATTTCCTGGCCGCTGCGGGTCAGTTCCCCAACACCGATGACCACGAGCAGCGAGGTGTCCTTGAGACTGATGATAAACTGGTTGCCCAAAGGCGGAATCATGCGCTTGAAAGCCTGGGGCCAAATCACATAGGCCATGGTCTGATTCCGGGTCAGTCCAATGGAACGACCGGCTTCATACTGCCCAAGGCTGATAGACTGAACAGCTCCACGCACGATTTCGGCGATATATGCTCCGGCATTAACGGCAATGGCTACAATTCCTGCCGTAAGGGGGGGAATACGCATACCCAACACCAGAGGAAGACCAAAATAGAGAAACATGACCTGAACAATGAGCGGAGTGCCTCTGATCGTTTCAACATAAAAACCTGCCAGTTTCTGCAAAAACCAACTTTTGGAAATTTTGCCCAACCCGGTAACAGCCCCCAGGATGAATCCAGCGAACAGCCCTATCAAAGCAATAAAGATGGTCAGCTTGAGCCCGCCAAGAAGGATGGGAATTGATTCCCAGATTACATCATAATTGAATTGAAAAGTACCCATAACATTCCTTGATTCTTACTCGCAGGCGGCAAAAAGGCACAGGAAACGCTCTCTGCCATGCTTCTTCAGTTTCCTACAAAACTACAGGAGGGCAGGCACACAACACGACGACCTGCCCTCCTCCTGCCATCACGGCAGACAATCTCATACAATCTGGAGCAGCCCCTTACTGAGGTTCTACACCAAACCATTTTTTATAAATTTTATTGTACTCGCCGGTTTCCATCAGTCTCAGGATAGAGATGCTGACCGGCTTTCTCAATGCCGAGCCTGCAGGAAAACCAATGCCGTAATACTGACCGGCATACACGGGGCCAACCACTTTGACAGAACCCTTGCCCGCTTTATTGGCATAGTCTTCGACAACAGGCTTATCAAAAATAACGGCATCAGCACCACCGCTCACGAGTTCCATAAAGGCGGCATCTTGGTCCTGAAATTTGTGGATAGGCTTGGTGGTGTAGGGAGCGACATAATCAACACTGCTGGTTCCGATCTTGGTGGCCACGACCTTGTCCTTCAGGTCTTCGACACTCTTGATATCGGTGTTGTCCGCCCGGACCAGAAGACGCAGGCCTGACTGATAGTAGGGATACGCAAAATCAATAACTTCCATCCGTTTTGATTTGATGGTCATACCGGCAATACCAACATCAACATTTCCGGTCTGCAACGCAGGAACAATACCATTAAAAGACATGGGCTGAAGCTCATAATCCAGTTTAAGATCTTTGGCCACCGCATCCCACAAATCAATATCAAAACCGACATATTTACCGGTTTTTGTGTCTTTGTACTCAAAAGGCATAAACGCAGTATCACAGGCCACAACCAGTTTTTTGGCCTGAACGGTCCCGACAAAACAACACACCATGAACCCGGCCAGCAACATAAGAATGATTCTTTTCATGTGTTCTCCTCCAAAGGTTATATACTGCAAAATGGTTACAAAAAACTTGCCCGGCATTTCCCGGGAAAGCCGATTGTTATTGTTGTTGTTCGCGTCGTATATGCGCGCCCACAGCACTGAGCTTTGCATCCATGACTTCGTACCCGCGATCCAGGTGATAAATTCTGCGTACGGTTGTTGTTCCTTTGGCTGCAAGCCCTGCAAGGACAAGACAGGCACTGGCTCTAAGATCCGATGCCATGACAGGGGCGCCGTTGAGCTCCGAGGTACCCCGGATCAAGGCAGTTTTGCCGGAAAGTTTGATCCCTGCCCCGAGACGTACCAATTCGAGAACATGCATAAATCTGTTTTCAAAAATATTTTCCCGGATCATCCCCGACCCGTCGGCAACGCACATCAGGGCCATGATCTGGGCCTGCATATCCGTGGGGAACCCGGGATACGGCATGGTTTCAAGGTCAACGCATCGCAGGTGCCCGTTGCGACGCACGATGACCCTGTCGCCGTTTTCGTCGATACGCAGTCCCATTTCCCGGAGCTTGGCCACAACAGGTTCAAGTTCCTTGAACGGACAGTGGAGCAATGCAAGCTCTCCTTTGGTGATCCCGGCAGCAATCATGTAGGTTCCGGCCTCAATGCGATCGGGCATGATGGCATACGAGCACCCGGTTAGGCGTTCGACGCCCTGAATACGGATAACGCTCGTTCCGTGTCCCTCAATATGCGCTCCGCAGGCAATAAGGAAACGCGCCAGGTCAACCACTTCGGGTTCACGAGCTGCATTTTCAAGGATGGTCTCTCCCGAAGCCAGAGAGGCGGCCATGAGCAGATTTTCGGTGCCCCCCACGGTGGGAAAATCAAAGTGGATATGCGCTCCGTGCAGGCGGTTGCAAAATCCTGTGATATAACCGCTTTCAAGGTCAAAACGGGCACCCATTTTTTCCAGGGCCTTAAGATGCAGGTCGACCGGACGAGCCCCTATGGCACAGCCTCCCGGCAGAGCCACTTTTGCATGTCCCAATCGGCCCAGCAATGGACCAAGACAAAGTACGGAGGCACGCATGGTGCGTACCAGATCATAGGGAGCCTCGGGAATTAACGTTTCGGGCCGGACCATCACAGTCCCCCCCTTTTCCTGTTGCGTGGCACACCCCAAAAGAGCAAGAAGCTTGATCGTGGTAGAGATATCCCGCAAATCCGGGACATTGGAAAGACGAACCTCCCCCTCACAAAGAATAGAAGCAATAAGGATCGGCAGAGCCGCATTCTTGGCTCCGCTGATAGTCACTTCTCCATACAGGGGATAACCGCCATCTATAACAAGCTGATCCATAAATGATGCCTTGATATCTTGGAATAAAAAAATTGAAGTACATCCGCAAAGGGTCATTTTATACGCTAAACTTAAATAAAAGTCATTGATAAAGTATGGAGCGGATTTGTTTGCACCCTAGGTTGCGAACCCATCATTGCCCATGGAATTGAAACAAAAAAAGGACCTGCACATTTAAGTACAGGTCCTTATTTTTTCTGGGGTGGATGACGTGACTTGAACACGCGGCCACCTGGGCCACAACCAGGAGCTCTACCAACTGAGCTACATCCACCGTCTGAAGAACTGGGTTTCTATAGAAAACGTATCTAACGGTCAAGGACTTTTTGACATCCACTTAAAAAATTCTTGCCGTTATCCAGCTGCCCGCAATAAAAGTACCCAGAGAACTACCGAGATTGGCCAGTACAACCACCAAAAGAATACGACAAACCGGATTTTTCCAGAATCCAGAAACCGACCCGATGGCGGTGGGAATATCTTCCAGATCGGCTATGGTCGGTTTTTTGACCCATGCCTGGACCAGACCGGCGACCCATCCGGCAGCGATCATGGGGTTGATGCTGGTAATCGGAGCAGCAATAAACGTAGCCACAATCGTCAAAGGATTGGCCAGGGCCAGAGCCGTTCCGGCAGCCGAAAGGGTTCCGTTGACAAGAACCCAGATATATATGGACTGCATGGAATGTTCTGGCCCGCCCTTAAAAAAACCCAATACCAGCAAGCCGATAATAACCAGGGGAATGCCCCATTTAAAAATTGTGCCCATGTGGCCCTTGGGAGGCAGTTCCTCCAGGGGAGCCAGGTCCGCATCCTGCTGGATATTGTTTATAATGCCCGGGACGTGCCCAGCACCCACCACGGCCACCAGCGTATTCCCGGGAGCGGTGCGTATTTTCTGGGCCAGATAGATATCACGTTCATCAATAAGCCGGCGTTTCACTTCGGGAAAGGACTCGGCCAGAGCCTTCATCATCCCTTCCATCTGATCCTGCTGTTTGATCTCTTCAATCGTCTGCTCATCAATCTCTTCGCTGATAAAAACACCGCCCAGAAGCTGACCGAGCATCTTTACCTTATTCCAAAAATTGAGATATCCCCAGACTCTTTTGAGGGTTATTTCCACGTTTCTGTCCGCGCAGATCAGCTGAGCCCCCGTCTCCCGTGCCTGAATGACGCCTTCCATCATCTCAGCCCCGGGTTGCACCCCGAGTTTTTCACCGAGCTTGCGGTAGAATGACGCCAGCATGAGCTGCACCAGGACAAACAAGGTTTTTTTTTCCTTGATCACCTTGAAGATATCCATCTTCCGCCAGGAATCCCGATTGGCCATGGCCCGGTATCTGGCTTCACATAATTCGATACAGATCGTATCCGGCTTGACAGCAGCCACGCTTGCTTTAACGTCTTCAACGCTTTCCCGGGATACATGTGCCGTGCCTACAAGATAAATATCCTTGCCGTTGGCAACAATGTGGGTACAGGAAGCAGGTACTGCAAAAGATGTTGGGTTTGTTGTTTCCATAATGATAAAAATATCCGGTTCGGTAAACGTCGTGGGAAAAGAAAGATTGTAACGCCGGCTATTCTCGGGTAACCAGAAAGCAGTATTCTTTTTTGCCCGTGAACGACCAAAAGGATGCGTATGCAAAGCATGTCATTATGTAAAGAAGTAACCGATCCTGACGAAAAAAAGCTTCAGGAACTGGTTCAGCTCCGTATTCGCGAAAAAAGTGCTGACTACCAGCGCTACCATTTCAGCATGGAACAAATCCATGCTTTCGCTATTTTTTTTGATCTGGCCCAGGAATTCAATACATTAAAAGATCTCTATAGCTTGAGCGTGCACACCCCCAAGGAGCTTTTCGGTCTTGACGCTTCACTGTATATCCTTGACAAAAAAAACCAATTCGCACTCCAGAGTTCCACCCTCAGCAAACAATGCGTCCCCCTCATATGGAAAGAACCCGAACCTTTTTTCCCCCTCCCGCACAGGCAGGAATCCCGGTTTGTATTCCCTGTCAAATGCAAACACATGCTTACGGATCAACTTCCGTTTACCCCTCGCAATGGGGATATCATCGGCATTTTTGAATTGGTCACATCCAGGATATTAACCGATCATGAACAATTTTTCTTTGAAAAATATGCTAACAGGGTGGGTTTTCAAACCCATAACAAAATTTTAAGTTATGCCAATCAGGAGCATCTGCGTTTTATCAAAAACCTTGTGCAGGACATCGGGCATAATGTCATCGTACCCAATATGTACTTCAAACTGCTTTTCAAAACATTGCACGCCAAACTGACAGAACTCAGAAAAAAAACAGCCGAGCTGATCTGGAAGATTGACCAAAAAGACACTGCTCACACCGAGAACAACCTGGACCCGGCCCTCAGCGCATTGGAAAAGACCGGGCAGGAGCTCATGGAGCAATATCAGGTGATGTACGAACATTATACCCGATCTAGTCTTTTTCTGGAAACATTGTTACGCAGAAGTCATTTTGAAAAAGGTCGTTATGTGCTTCTGAAACAGGTTTGCAATTTCAAAAAAAAGATCATCGATCCCCAGCTCAACCATTTTGCTCCCCGGTTTCAGGAAAAAGGCATTATCGTTGACACCCAACTCGGCGGTATTCCCGACGAGGACATCACCCTGGTTGCCGATATTGGTCTTTTAAGTCAGGTCTTTGCCAATCTTTTTTCCAATGCCACCAAATATGCCAGGGAAGTTATTGGTCATGACGGGAAAAAGCACAAATTTATTTCCTATGGCTGGGAAAGAATCCCCAACTATTTCGGACCAAACAAACACGCCATCAAGCCCAATGTCTTCTCATCCGGCCCGCATATTCCACCCGAAGAGAGAGCTCACCTCTTTGAATCCAGCTTCAGATGTAAGGCAACAATGAACGAACCAGGGTCAGGACACGGCCTGTTTTTCATCAAACAGATTGTCGAACTCCACGGCGGCGTGGTCGGCTACGAACCGACACCGCTGGGAAATAATTTTTACATCATCCTGCCTTGCGCCGAATAATGTGAGGCATCGATACGGTGCCAAGGAAAAACAATGCCCCACACCATACTGACCATCGAAGACGATACCCTCATACGAGACACTCTTGTGGACTGGCTGGAAAACAACGGGTTCTCAGCACTCAAGGCACGTAGCGGCAGAGAAGGAATCGACGTGTTCAACCAGAAGCATCCGGATCTGGTACTCCTCGATTTGACCATGCCGGAAATAAACGGGCTCACGGTCCTTAAAACAATCCGCCTGCAGGACCCCGACGTACCGGTGATTATCGTCTCAGGAAGAAATGATATCAAGGCCGCCATCTCCGCGTTTAAGGCCGGCGCGTGGGACTATGTCACCAAACCAATCGCAAGTATGGATATTTTCAAGGCCACCATACTCAACGGATTGGAGAAAAAAGACCTCAAAGAAAAAGTCAAACATGCTGAAGAACGTTACAGTACCCTTATCCAAAACCTGCCCATCATCGTTTTTGCCCTTAAAAAAAATTTTCATATTGATTTCATCAACAGGACATGTGAAGAGATATTAGGCTATTCTGATATACAGTTAATTGAAAATAAAGGGCTTTTTTTTAAACGCATCCCAAAAGAAAACCGCAAGGAATTTTTTATGTCCCTGCGGTCATGGTTTACACAATCCAACACGCCTTTTTCTCTGGAATTCAAATTCAAGCACAAACGCGGATATCTTATGCATCTGCAGGCTCGTTTCATCGGGCTTTCAAACCCTAAATCTTCCGAGAATCCCGAGCGAGTGGAAGGGGTCATCATGGATGTTACGGAGCATCATTTTCTGGAAGAGGTTCTTGTGCAACGGGAAAAATTGAACCTCCTCGGAGCCATGTCCTCAGAAATGGCCCATCAATTCCGTAATCCCCTCATGTCTCTGGGAGGATTCGCGCGCATTCTGCAGCATAAGCACCCACTGATAAAAGAAACAGAAATTATCCTTAGCGAGGCCAAAAAACTCGAATCCATCCTGGAAGGAATCAATGAATACATCAAACCGGTTCCCATCACGCCCAAAGAATGCTCCGTCAACGATCTGCTCAGTTTCTCTCTGGATATGCTCAAAGAACTGCTGAACAGACAGGGCGTGAAGTACACATTGAACCTCACCGATCCCCTATCTGTAATCAAATCAGATGAAAACCTGATCCAGCAGGTGTTTATCAGCCTCATTACCCAAGTGGCATCCCTGGCCCATAATACCCGGATCACATTTTCATCATACGAAACATCCCAGCATGTGTGCATAGAACTGGATATTGCGCCCAAAATCATAAAAATCGAGCAGCCAGGGTTCACGCTCATGCCCTTTGAATGCCGGCAGGACAGCACCATGGCAGGCACATACCGGATGGTCAAAAATATTGGAGGCTACCTCTCCCTTCGACAGGAAGAAAATACCACATCCTTTACTCTTTCCCTGCCCAAGATATACCTGCTGGGATTACAGGAATTGGAAGAAAATATATAACCTATTTCGACTCTACGGTAATCTGTGTCTGGGAAAACTGATTTACAGCCAGTTCCACCCGCTTCAAGGTATCCACACATAACGCGACAGCGGCTTTGAGTGCAGCCAATCCTTCTGGCACTCCTTGCTCCCTGCCCTTTTTCTGCAACGTTTCAATGTCCTCCAGGACCTTTGCAAATTGTCCTTCCACGGCAGCAACCGATTCCGGACTTTCCCTGCGCACCAGTCCGGCATACACATCCATGGCCCTTTTCATATCAAAAAGGTAGCCGTCTATTTCCTCACACATAAACCGGGCTTTCTTCCCGTCCTCACTGCTTGCCTGAATCACGTCAAACTCCTTATGCTTTTTTCTGATAATCATGTCGTGACATGCTACCCGTCGGTACGTACTTCACGCACCAATAACGCCGCACACACGGCCTTGCTACCAGTTTCCTTTGATATTCTTATACAGGGCATAGGCAATCAGCCCGCCTACGATAAACCCAAACAAGCTCAACAGCCAGATATGCATAAAAACCACCTCCAGTACTCTTTGCCCAGCCACCCAAGCCAAACAGACCACGAGAAACCGCCCATACAACAACATGGCAGACAGACATGGATCACAATGAAGAGTCGGAGATACCTTCCCCCCCTGTCCTCGTCAAACGTTGAACCGCCTCCGACAAGCATGCTAGACAGCATCTCCACACTGCCTTAAGAACCAAGACACAACAACGACATCTGCATGAAGGAGATCTCATGGCAACAATAGTCCTCAAACAAGGACGAGAAAAATCACTTAAGCGCTTCCACCCCTGGATTTTTTCCGGGGCCATCCAAAAGGTGAACGGCAATCCTGCCCCGGGAGAATCCGTGGGCATCCTGGACGCCACAGGCCAGTGTCTGGGGCACGGCTCCTATTCGCCCCACTCACAGATCCGGGTCCGTGCGCTGAGCTTTGACCCGGACCAGGACATTACTCCGGAACTGATCCACCAACGTATCCAGCGAGCAATTGATGGCCGCAAACATATCCTTGCCGGCAACGGACCCGGGGCGTGCCGACTGATCAATGCTGAATCCGATGGACTGCCCGGCCTTGTGGTTGACTGCTATGACACCTTTCTGGTCATCCAGATACTGGCCATGGGCATGGAATGGTGGCGGGAAACCATTATCCAAACGTTGCAAACGCTGTGTCCTGACTACAGCATATATGAACGTTCGGATTCAGAGGTCCGGCGCAAAGAAGGACTGGATCTGCGGACAGGGCGTATTACCGGCGAGGAACCTCCCGATCAGGTTACCATCAGGGAAGATGCGGCCGCATATTTTGTAAACATCAAGACCGGGCACAAGACGGGATTTTATCTGGATCAACGCACCAATAGAACCAGGGTGGCCAGATATGCCGCCCATGCCGAGATGCTTAACTGCTTCTCCTATACGGGCGGCTTCGGGATCATGTCGTTGGTCTGGGGCGCGGAGAGGGTGATTAATATCGATGCCTCCCAGCAGGCGCTGGACCTTGCATCCAAAAATGCAGAACTCAACGATATTGCCCCGGAACGCGTCAACCAGGTGCAGGGGGATGTCTTTAAACTCCTGCGTACCTACAGAGATGAGGGCCGACAATTCGATATCGTGGTCCTGGACCCTCCCAAATTTGCAGAATCCAAAGCCCAGATGAACAGGGCCTGCCGGGGGTACAAAGACATCAACCTCTCGGCCCTCAAACTGATACGCCCGGGCGGCATGCTGTTTACCTTCTCCTGCTCAGGCAATATCGACGCGGACCTCTTCCAAAAAGTGGTCGCCGGGGCGGCCATTGATGCCCGAAGGGACGTACAGATTGTGGAACATCTCTTCCAATCGCCGGATCATCCAACCAGCATCTTCTTTCCCGAAGGCACCTACCTCAAAGGATTGGGGCTGCGGGTATACTAAAGTGTATTAAAAAAACAGATGAACACAACCGGGGGCAGGGATCTTTTTCTGCCCCCGCTCTTATTTCCCCAAGGATAAATCCACCCGCGCACCAGAGGTCTCACCCCCTGCGGGAATCACTTTGGAAGAGGTCACAAAAACCCGATCAGGGGTAATAGCCCCTTGAGCCAGAAGATACTGCTGGACCGTCCGCGATCGTTGGTTGGCCAGTTCCACAAGGTCATCCTGTGAAACCGTTATGTCCAGACGGACCACCGCTTCCATTTCTTCCACGGGCAGCTTTTGTACCCGACCAAATCTTCTGGCCTTTTTACCAGGTACTGCTTTGTAGGCCAAAAAAAGATAGGTCTCATACTCTTCAGGGGCAATACCCACGGAGTTAACCCCTCCGACCGGAGCAGCCCCTGTTTTTTCCAGAACATTATATTTCTGCAGACGTAGTTTGCGCATAAAAATCTGCTTTTCCAATCCCTGCTGATCCGTTTTCTGTTCAGCTACTCCGGTTACAAAAACTCTGAGCCCGGGGCGATCTGCAAGAGCCTTGGTGACAGCATCAAGTTTGCCCCTGGTTTCAGGCGAAGGCTCAGCACTTCCGGCAGTATACATAAGCTGGCTCAAATCATCCCCGCCTCCGAATATACTGCCGAGAAGAGCAAAGGGAGCCGTGGCGATTTTACTGAAAATACCCAGAATGGCTTGAAAAATCACCCCGCCCAAACGAAATTGTGGATCATTGAGCTGCCCGCGCACAGGGACATTGAGGGTCAAATCGCCATGGGCATCCTGCAGCAGGGCCAGACCGAGCTTGATGGGCACATTGGCGGCATCGGGAACATCGACTTTTTCCCCCAGCTCAAATTGCTCAACAAAAAAGGTGTTCGAGGCATCGAGGACATAATTTTCAGTTCTGAATTTGCCGTTCCAGTTGAGCTTCCCCCTGCGTACCGGATACGCCAACGATTTCAGGGTATAGGGCGTCAGACTGGTCATATCCATGTGCGCCAGCCTAAAGACCAGATCCGAGGCGATAGGACGGCGCAGAGGGCTCAAGGTCCCACTCAAAAAAACGGGCGCATGGTTGTTCAGCGTGGCATTGAGATCAAGGACAGCGCGTTGGTTCGGATCAAGGCTGACATTGGTCACCACGGCATTGACCTGATCCAGCCTGGCTGTAAAATCGGGAGAGAGGCTGCGATCATGGAAAGCAACCCCGCCCTGGGCAATGCTGACACGGCCCACATGAATATCGTTGAAAAATGCTGGATACGCCGCCTCTGATTGCAAAGCATCAGACGCGGTGACCTGCCTGACAGGGAATGCCGTTTGCCCAGTGTCCTCTTTGGTTCCCTTCCCCAAGGCCCGGACAATATTCAACATCCCGTGCTCGTCTTTTTCCAGAAAGGCACGGGGAGCTTGAACGACAGCGCTGCGCATACGCAAGGTGTTAGGCGCAAGATGCAGATCAATGCCGTCAAGCGTGCATGAAGCACACCCAAAAAGATCCCTTTTGGTTTCCAAATCCTTGAGGGCCAGGCCCGTCATGCCCACCTTCCCGGTAATGACTCCCGAAATATCCCCTTTCTTTTGCAGATTCCATGCGCCATCCACATCAAGGGCACCCGTGGCAACATCCAGATGCACCGAAGGAGGCAGATAGGGCGTTATGGCCGAAAGTCCCAGGCTTGCAACACGCAAGGTTCCACGTGTGGTCAGGGATGCTGGAACGAGACTTCCCCTGGCGTCAATACGGCCTGCCTTGTTTAGCCTGGTGGTAACTATAAAATGCAGGGGATGGTTCAGATTTGAATCCACGTCACGCAGGGTCAGATCAACAGCATGCAGACGGTTTACAGCCTCCTGCTTGACGGCCTGGTCGGTAAACACCAGCTCCCCATCCTTGCACTCAACATCGTCGATACCCACGGTCCAGGGGACAGAGGTGGCATTGCTTTGCGGACCAGCTGCGCGTGGTTCTCCTTTTCCGGCGGGGGCAAACAGGGTCAGCAGATCAACGTTCCCCGTGCGGTTACGTTCCAGGGCCACTGCTGGTTTGGTGAGTACAAGACGAGAAAATCCAACATGGCGTTCATTAAAATCAACAGTACCATTGTCAAAGGAAAATGTCTGGAACCCAAGGCATTCCTTGGAACGCCCGGGTATACGCAGTCCCATCCCGGCAACCTTTCCGGCCATGTCTGTCAGCCGTATGCGCGGTGGTGGCCCGAGGACAACCTGGAACCGGGAAAAACCCTCCACTGAGCCGCGGGTCACATCAAGAGGCAGAACCGTCCCAAAATAGGGAGCGTATGTGGGGATGGTCGCATTGGAGAACGTCAGCGTGCCATTACAAGCAAAGGGATCAACGACCACCGTGGCATTCACCCCGAGAGTCTCCCCGTGGCTGGCATGCACGGTGACAAAGGCTGCGGTTGTGGCATTTTTCTCCGTATCCAGATGATCAATACGGACGTCCACTGGGGCAAGGGTTGTCGTGAACCCAGACGCAGGAACCAGGTCACGCAGGCGCACACGCCCGTTATTCAGACGGATCGAATCAGTCATCAACCGCAGGGAAACGGCATTTTCGCTGGACGGGACGGATGCGGGCGCCTTGCTTCCAGTCTGTACTTCACGCGCATAGTAGGACCAGTTGATCTCTCCCTGCGCGCTGCGTTCCACAGACACAAAGGGATCGTCCACAACGATTTCTGAAAACACCACCTCACGGGGCGGCAGACGGAACCTTTTGAGTACGGCACGGGCATGCTTACACGTAAAAACAATGCCGTCCCGGGCATGGCTCAGCTCGACATTGTTCAGCCGAAAATCGCCCTGAATAAACAAAGAGAAAGGACGCTTTTCCAGGGGTGTCTGTTCGAAAACCAAGGAAGCGCTGCTGGTAAAGAGCCCGGCGGAAAGGGACAAAGACGGACCAATGGGTACATAGCTCCAGAAACGGGTCAGATCCAGTCCGGCACCAGTCAGATCAAATTCTGTCCGCTGGGAAGAAGCAAAGGGAATCGATCGTCCCTTGAGTTCAAAAGGAGTTTTATTGAGACGGAAACGAAGGGTGGGGCGAACCTGGATATCCCGGTCGGCCAACCGACTGGAAAAGAAGGGGACCGTCAACGCTATCTGATCGACCACCTGCGTGCTGGCCTTGGGATCATCCTGAATACGCACGGTTCCGTTGCTGCAGGAAAACCCTTCGACGATCACGGAAAAAATCCGCGTGTCTTCCCGTGTCCCGGCATGGGGCCCAGGAGCTTCGACAGGCGAGGAGCTCCTGGGCGCAAAAATATCCTGCAAATTGATACTGCCGTTATTATCCAGAATCCGAACAAAGGCATACGGGCTGTCCAGACGCACACTAGTCAGCACAAGGCTGCGTCTGAAAAGAGACGAGATCTGGGCATCCACTTCTCCGGAGCCCAAAGAAAGATCAACTGTGGCATTGTCCCTTCCATACACTGCCACTCCAAAAATCTGAGCACGGAACACAAAGGGATTGAAATGAAGGCCCTCAATAACAACCTTGCGGCCCCATTGCTTGGACAACCGGTCCTGCATGACGTTGCGCACGACAGGGGGAAGCACAAAAAAACCGGCAATAATATACAGGGAATATACAAATGCCAGCCATATCCCGATCTTCGCTGGCCAATGCAATCTTTTCCAGGCGCTTCGAAGTGTACCAATACCCATGATTTTCTCCTGAAAATACGGCCAGGATGCATGCGGTTGATCGGGGAAAAGCGTCCAGCCGGGGGCTGAAGACTGCCGACCTATTGCACTCCGGCCAGATTGTTCTCTTCAAGAATAATCAGCCCCGTCTTGCAGATGCCTTCAACAACACTTACAAAATCAGGATCATCCCCGTGCCTGGCAAAAACCGTGACCGGTCCGCCATCGGCAAAGCTGAAGGCATCTACGATCTTGCGTCCCTTCATGTTCCGAATATCCACAGCCCAGCCCATGCAATCAAGCTTTTCAACAATCTGCCAGGCTACACCAAGATTTTCAAAATCGTCCAGCCCCTTCAAAGCTACACCAAACTTCTCCAAAATCAGGGAACGCAAACCTGTAGCCTCGAGATTCAATATCTCATCACGTAGCATATCTGTCCTCATCACGTAGCATTGCATAAAATATCATTGCTGATCAGCCTGCTTCATCGGCCAGCATATCAAACCACTCGTTGAGCTGAACGTACCTCCTGCACGACGTAGCTTCGGCCTCTCACCATCCAGGGGGATGCAATATTTCAGCTGTTCATACAGCCGGCCTGTTGCCAGCAAGGAACCGGGCCCCCTACAAACCCCATCACTATCTTTCTGTCCCCCATTGGAAGTCGACTCTGGGCCGGGGCAGGCAATCGCTACCGAGGCATAGCAAAAATTCTTGGGCAGGAGAACAGACAACGCCGGGCAAGGCCAATCGGCAGTCAGAAGGATCTCCCATACCCCATAGAACCGGTATTCAACCACGGATTTTTCAAAAGCTGGGGGAACAATTCACCTCTTCACAACCAAGCAATACATAAAATGTGCCCACCAGGGTCTCTGCCCGTAAGGTGGTCCAGGTCCCGACATTCTCAGGAACGTGCGCGAGAGGAGCTCCGATTTTGATATCTAGCCCCTTGCGCCCCATCTCTTCACACAGAATCAGATTGAGATTGTAAAACATTCGCTCCAGCTCTTTATGCCTCTCTTTTGGGGAATGGCACACGGTACCAGACTGCTTGCCGCTGATAATCTGGTCGCCCAGGACATCGGGAAAATACCAGCCAAAATAGTAGGTGGTTTCACCGCATATCAGGGACATAACCAATCTATTTTCCGACTCCTGCTCCGGCAGGACACTGGCCACGTCCAAAATCCGCACAGCGTACCCCAAGCGGTAAAGGTACTCGCAGGTCATTTCATAGGCACATAACAACACCTGACTATCATCCTGACTGTTCAGCGCAGATGTCAGGCAGATATTCTGTTGCTGGATTTCCTTGTGGAACATGTTCAGCTGTTTGTTGACTTCCTTGACACTCAGATAATGTCTACGCGTCAGTGCCTCTCCCAAATACACATGATTCTGTCCCTGCAAGGTCAACAATTCATGTACCTGGGCCTCTGTAAGCCACTTTTTCTTCAGAGCAACTTCCCCAAATTTAACATATGACTCCCGCTGTTCCCGGAGAATGCTCACGACCTGTTCCCGTGTCAGGAAATCATATTGCAAGGCGAGAGCACCCAACAATGTATTGTTTCCCTTTTGAAAAGCAGTCGCACTGTCAAGCTGTTCCTGGGTAATAAGCCCCTGATCAAGAAGAAATTGTCCAAAAAAAGTAACGTTCATGGCAACAACCTTGGCTGATGTTAATCCTGAGCGAAATGATCAAACCCCTGAACCTGAATATACTTCCCGTTAAGGCACAAACCAGCCGCAGTGACCCGCCCTAATCTCCAAGTATCAGGAAGAAGTTTGCATGTATGGATCAAACCTTCTTCATCTGCAGCACCTAACAATGCATAGTCCTCGCCTCCCATAAAGCAAAACAGTGCCGGGTTCAAGCCTACCTGGGCACAATACTGCCTTACTTCTGGATGAATCACCCCCGCATCCAGGATAATATCAGCACCCAGCCCAGGGCCAAGAAACCGCGAAAGATCCTGAGCCAGTCCGTCTGAAACATCCATGAGTCCGCGTACCCCGGGAATGGTCGCCAGCAGCTGCCCCTGCTCCACCAAGGGGGTGGGGGCCAGATGAGCCGTCAGACATGCCGGAAATGCTCCCGATGCATCTCCCTTTTCAAGCAGCAGCAATCCCGCACGGGCGAGCCCTACGGGTCCAATCACAAAAAGGACATCGCCGACACGTGCCTGTCCGCGCCTGAGTACTCTGTGCTCAGGCGTACCCCAAAGTGTAATACTTGCCGTTATTTTATCTCCCAGACTCAGATCCCCTCCGGTCAGAGGAAGATCAAAACGGCGGGCCAGAGCGGCCATCCCACGGAAAAAGGATTCCCAAAAGGCAGTGGATACGTCGCGAGGGGCCACAAGTCCCAGACTAAAGCCCAGAGGTTTGGCACCCATAGCGGCCATATCGCTGATATTTACAGCCAGTGCCTTGTGCCCAATCTGTTCAGGAGAAAAGTAGGAACGCCTGAAGTGCACATCTTCCACAAAAAGATCCGTGGTCATACACAGGGAAGAGGGACAGGAAAAAAGGGCGCAGTCATCCCCACGACCGATATGTATGGCCGGAGAATTCTCAGGAAAAAAACGATCAATGATATCCAGAAAGGCCTGTTCACTCCGGGGGACACTCATCGATGGCCTCTCAAACCCCTGCCGTAGACGGCAGCAAAAAAAAGCATCAGTTTTCCACCTCAACATAATCTTCGACAATCATTTTCAGGCCAAATCCCGGGAAATTGATTTTGTATTTATTGGGCGGAACATGACCGACTATTTTCCCCCGACCAAAAATCTTATGCACGCAATAGCCTGTCTTGCCCCCACCGCCATGGGTCGGTGTGGAATGCTGCGGAGTTCCCGGGTTTGGGAAAGCGGTTTGCGACGGGGCCATGGGCATACAGGTCTTACTCAATCCACCGGAATACGTTTCTTTGAATTCATGGAAAAGCTCTTTGGGGATGTCCTGCAAAAAGGGACAGGGCATGGCGGGGTCGTTGCCCTGCTGGAAACGATTATACACCGAATTGGGCACAAAGAGTCCCAGATAATCTCTGGCTCGGGTACAGGCCACATACAGCAGACGGCGTTCTTCTTCAAATTCTTCAGCCGAAGACATGGCGTGCTTGGACGGAAAACGTTCTTCCACCAGACTGATGACCATTACCGCCGACCATTCCAGGCCCTTGGACGAATGCACGGTTGAAAGCACAAGCTTATCCTGGGGTACATTCTCCATACCCAGCTGTTCAGGATTATCCAGCATAAGCTCCGCCAGAAAGGTATCGATATCATTATACGGAGCGGCTATCTGTGCCAGCTGATCCAGACCGGCTATACGCCGAGGATAGTCGTCGGGAAACCGTTTTTGCACAACAGGCTTGTAGTAGTCAAAAATGGCGTCAAGGGCCTGAGCCGGCGTCAGAGTACGTTCCCGGAGCCCGTCAAGGAGCTTCATCACGCATTGGATCTGGTCATTCTTTTTACAGGCCCGGGCGATGGCTTCCGTATCACCGTGGGAAACCGCCTGGAAAAGGCGCTCACAGGTTTTGGGCCCCACGCCTTTGACCCCGGAAAAGGCCCGTTTGAATGATGGAAGATCCAGGCCGTTAGCCGTCAATTTCATAAAGGAGAGAGCATCTTTGATATGGGCAGCATCGGAAAACTTGAGCCCTCCGAATTTTTGAAAAGGCACCCCCTGCTTGTTCAACTCCACTTCCAGGGAATAGGAATGGTAGCCCGAGCGAAACAGCACAGCGATTTCGTGGAGGGGAAACCTCTGTTCCAGCTCCAAAATCTTGCTCACCACCAGTTTGGCTTCGGTAAAATCGCTCATTGGCTTTATGATTTCCGGGAGCAACGTGTCCGTACGTTCGGAAAAAAGTTTTTTGGCATACTGTTTTTGCGATCCGGCCAGAATGGCATTGGTCAGAGACAATATAGGCTGAACCGAGCGATAATTCTGCTCCAGCTTGATCACGGTGGTCCCGGGGAAATGATCCGGAAAATCAAGGATATTCTGGATATCAGCCCCCCTGAAAGCATAAATGGACTGGGCATCATCCCCCACGGCCATGACATTGCCGCTTTTGCCGGCCAAAAGCTTGATCAAACGGGCCTGCACACGGTTGGTATCCTGGTATTCATCGACCATGATATATTGGAAATGCTTCCGTTCAAGTTCCAGAATATCAGGATTCTTCCGCAGGAGATCTTCCAATATAAAAAGCAAATCATCATAATCAAGGACCCTGAACTCGTGCTTGAGTTCCTGATAGCGGGTACCCAGTCGGATCAGGTCTTCGCGGTAGATATCCAGATGATAGGCCTCCTTGCGCAGGACATCCCCAAGGTCCAGTTCTTTATTCCGGGCCTGACTAAGGAGCCCAAGAATTGTGGACTTTTTGGGGAAACTCCGGTCTCCCTTGGACAGATCCAAATCATCCCGGGCCTGTTTGATCAAATCCTCAGCGTCCCCCCGGTCAAGGACACTGAATCCGTTCTCATACCCTAACAGATGAGCGTATGATCGTAACATGGCATAGGCAAAACCATGAAAAGTCCCACCGCTCACACACTGCATGCCCATTCCGGTCAGCTCGCCAGCGCGCATGAGCATTTCCTGCGAAGCCTTACGGGTAAAGGTAAGCAGCAAAATAGAAGATAAAGGAATCCCCTGCTCGGCAAGATAGGCCAAGCGGTACACAATGGTCCGGGTCTTCCCGCTACCTGCCCCGGCAATGACCAGCACAGGTCCTTCCGTCGTAGTCACAGCCTGGTACTGAGCAGGATTGAGTTCGTTTTGATAATCTATGAGCATGGTGATAGTTTTCCAAAGTTGAGGTGTCGACGGCATTTTGCCGGCACGCAGCACACAAAGCACGTCACGATCCACAGGCGACAAAAGCCGTTCAGAACACGATGTAAACAACGTGAGAGAATGCTAAACAAGACCTGATGGATGGGCAAGAAAAGAGTTAAGCTGCATAGAACGGGAGATAGCAAATGTAAACGCTTCATTCACGATGCCCGCTCAAGGACCTAATCGAAGCTTAAACACCTGTCCAAATTTTGGGGACCACTTCAGTTCAAAATGGGCCACAGATGGTCCACAAAAACGGCTTTTCACAAAAAAAGGACTTTAAGAGATTTGCAATAAATTCTCTCTAAGTCCTTGTTTTTGTTCTGGTACCCGGGACGGGAGTTGAACCCGTACAGCCTCGCGACCGAGGGATTTTAAGTCCCTTGCGTCTACCAATTCCGCCACCCGGGCACAGGTCCGCTTACATATACAGCTTGCGTTACTCAGTCAACAGCCGGAACACCCCTCCATTCCTTTGCAACAGCTCAAAATTCTCGCCATGAGGGACAACGTTGTCCCTTTCGGTCAGTACCACTCGCCAACGGGAATGTTAAGATCCGTCAGGCGTTCCGCAAGTGCAGTGCTTGCCAAAGAACACAAGCCGATATTGGTCATCAAACGGCTATGGCATGACCTCAATATGTTTTACGCATTGAAAACCCTTTGCCAATGACATTCAACGTGTTCTCAAAAATAACAAAAGCATTGGGATCAATAGAAAAAATAAGTTCTTCTATCCGCTTGAGCT
>Ga0265294_10002511_pt1 | contig 24056 bp, 44 predicted proteins | sample MunlanPumphouse3_FD_192504 | JGI IMG/M metagenome (GOLD analysis project Ga0265294, IMG submission 192504) | Groundwater microbial communities from a municipal landfill in Southern Ontario, Canada - Pumphouse #3 | ecosystem: Environmental > Aquatic > Deep subsurface > Groundwater | place... | reverse complement strand
TATTTGTTTTATTCTCTTTAGCTATTGGTGCAAGGCTTAGAGACGTTCTTTCTATCTCAAAAAAAGATATTAACTTTACGAATAATATTGTGACTATTTTTGACTCAAAAAATGGATCTACTTACACTCAAGTTCTTCAAGGTTCTTAGCACCAACAAGGTTGCTATCCAATAACTCTTTATCAAAGGAATTAAGATTTTCAGAGCCACCAGTTAGCCACCCATCAAACACTAGGCAATGCCCCAGTGTTTTTTATGTTCTTGAATAAGTTCGTTAGTGGTGATCTCACCCTTAGCTTTTCTTACTAAGTTGTGAATTGTAGTTTCATTTAAAAATTGATTTTCAATCGCTTGATTACCAATGACTTTTTTTATCCGATAATAAGAATCACGAGACAGTTCTCTTCTATATTTTTTCAGAGAAGTTAAGCTTAGTTGCTTTCTTTGTTCCCAAGTCATACTAGATCCTTTCATCAATATCAATTAAGGAATTATAACATAAATTGAGAATAGGAGGATAGATAGACTTCATTAGTCTATCTAACTCTTTTTATTTATTATCTTTGATAACAAGAGGTTTACCATTGCTTACCAAAGTGATTTTCTCAACACCTTTACCGCCCATAGAGAGGGGTTTATACTCTATCATATATTGAACATCCTTACAAACAAAAATAGAGTTGTAATCATCAATTGTGTTTTCAATACAACCTTTCGGAGGAGTAAAGCCCTCTGCCGCTAAACCGCTATTTACTGTCACAACGGCAGCGACTACCATAAGAATTTTTTTCATTGTCTTCCTGTCTTGTTCTAATATTATACTCAACTATGTTGGTACTCTGTAATTCTACCTTTTTTATAAGTTCATTTTACGGGAATCCAAAAGAGTTTGCGATTTTCATTTATTAAACGAAAAATAGACCAGTGCATCAAAGAACTCCAAAGGCTCAGAGAAGAAGAACGGAAAGAATATTTTCTGTATACAACAGTAATTATTAAAGTTTTTTGCACACGACATTAAGGTAGAATATAAAAGAGGATGAGGAAATGATAAAAAAACTATTTGCCAAAGATTGCCTAGATCATGAACCAATCTTAAAATATATGCTAATTTTAATTAAGTGGATTATCATTATCACTTATAAAATATTGATATACTTTTTGGGCTTACTATACATTGCTTTTATGGGGATTCTTTTCGGATCTTCCAGTTATACTCAAGGAAAAAATAATGGGGATTGCTGGGGAAATCAAAATGGAAAATGCCCCGATCATATTTTGGGAGATCCAAACCAGGCTTCCTACTGGGATTATCATTAAATTAGGAATCTCGCGGTCCTTACCTTGATCGTTAGGCTGACGTGACTTCATTCTATGTAGATATAATAAAGTCAGCCCTCAATATTAGTTTCTGTGGTACGGTAACACATTGCAGGGATATCTAGCTCCACTTCATCGTCCGTATTTTCTACAGTTTCCCCCTTCTGGGGAAACTTGTTCCCACCTATAAAGTCACTGCATAGTCTATTGTTAAAGAGTCTGGTATAAGTTTTAATACGGTTAAATGGTATGAATATATTATAAATTCATTATAACGTATTAAATTATATTTATCTTCCTATAAATCTTTCTTTCATTGAGCACATGGTGCGAATAAGTTTCAGGACGTAAAGCTATGCAAAACTTTGGTTTTTGTATGGCATTTACCCATCCTGCCTTTCTAGTTCATAACATTTTTTGAAATTTTATGTAATTTTTTGTAAAAATTGCTCACTTCTGCATAAAATTGCAAAATATTGAGAAAAATTGGGAAATATTGCAAAAAAATTACAAAAAGTGAAATTAAATTACAAAAAATTACAAAAATGCCAATGAAGCGAGAGGGAAGCTCATGAAAATCAGCAACACCACAACCGAGGGCGACGACAATATGGTTGATAAGTGGAAATTCGGATGAAAAAGCTGATGTTAATAATTTTTTTGGGTATAATATTAAAAATCATCGGAACTTAGCCGTAAACAAAATAGATTAAATTCTAAATTCAGTTGTCTCATATTGTTTTACCCGAGCATATGAAGAAGAACATGGTACTTTTGGTTTGGTATTTATGATTAGGCTGAATGATAAACATTTGTTTTATTGATCGGGTTTCAACATATTCAACGCATTTAAATTTTCCAAAAAAATTTCCCACCACTCCAGCAGTTCTCTTGCCTGATCGGTATAGTTTGCTTTGTGTGTAGGCTCTCTCAACCAACGATCCGGAGTGATGGTCAAGTATGCTCTCTTTGACCTCAAAGGAAGCTTTATGTTCGCTCGAGTGTGCCTCTATGAGGCTTCTGAATGTTCCTCTGAAACTGTGAATGGTTTGTTTGGTTCCCTTGTCTTCATCATCATAGTCCATAATCCACAACGCGTTATTGATACTTGCAGGATTGACAGGCTTATGGAAGTTGACGACATTATGAAAAACGAAAGGAGACTACGAGGTCAATTTATGGGTTTCCTGGAGGATCTCAATAGCTTTATCGGGTAAATAGTAGCAGCGAGTAAAAGATTATTACAAATAAAGAATTTTAAATTTTTGTATGGTTGGAAATAGGTTGGATTTTCTAAGTTTATAACAATGCGTTAAATTACACAAAGCTCGTTAAATAGGGGACTGTATTAGCATTATAATTTTAAATGGCAGACAGGAAGGGATTCGAACCCTCGATAGCGTTAACTATACACGCGTTCCAGGCGTGCGCCTTCAACCGCTCGGCCACCTGTCTATTGATAGGACGCTTTTTGAACAAAGTCCAACAAAGCTACGCTAACGCTGAGTTCACTTCAGCAGTGGGCTCATACGACTAGTCGCATTATTTGTATTAAGTAAAAAACAAATGTAATGGATAATTATCAATTGCTACTTCTACATTGTATAATACCTCCCCCCAGATACCTGCGGCACACAGTAAAGGAAGATGGGCTGCTATGTTCCCATCCTGACCCGCTGTCTCCCAGTACCGTTGCACAGGTCTGAAAAGAGGCACGCGAATTATAGCAGAGAAATACTTAGGGGTCAAGGGACTGCCCCCGTTTAGATAGTGAATAGTAGAGAGTAAGTAGGAGGTTAGGTAAGCTTTTCTTTGAAAAGCCTTTGTTTTAAGGTTGTAGTAAAGCAACCTGTGCAAAATTCTCCTATCTCCTATCTCCTATCTCCTATCTCCTATCTCCTATCTCCTATCTCTTCCTCTTCAAATAGCACGGTCCACTCATAGAAGGGGAGGGCTTCGAAGTGGAGTTTTTCGATGTCGTATTCGTAGCTGTTGGCAACAGTGACGATGGTGATCTTCTGGACCCCGTACTGTTTGTAGAGAGAGAACTTGGTCTGGGATTTGGCCCAGAGACTCTCTTCGCTTTCAAAGGGTGCAGGGATGATAAGTTCGCCATCCTTGGTGATATAGCCGTGTATTCCTAGCGTATCGAAGTCGATCCCGTGTTTCACGAGTGCCAGAGCGATCATGGTGTCAAACTGGATAATAAAGGGCTGGCCGGTAGTTAGGTACCTGGCAAAGGCGAAGTCAAAAAGGATCATTTTTTTTCCTCCTTTCTGGTAGCAGTCATCGATAAAGAGAATGAGTTTTTCTTCGGTGAAGGCTTTGATTGTCTTGTAGAGCCAGTCCTTGGAAACCCTGAAGCGCTCTTTTGCAAAGGTATAGATCTGGTGTACGGTGAGGTGTTTGGTATGGTGCTGTGCCAGTATCAGCAGAAGTTGCTGTTCGTTGGGCGTGAAGTGGCTCTGCCAGAACTGTTTCATTGGCAGAAGTGTTGAGCGGTAGGATCTTGCCAGGGCAGGGAGCGTTCCGCATTTGAGGAAATGGTTAAAGGCATTGGTCGCCGATATGGAGCTTTCAAACGCTAGAAACTCCTCATAGTCCAGCGGAAAAAGCTCTACTGGGACGAGCTTGGGATCATCCAGCGGTATCCGGGAGATCACGATGAGACGATCAACGCTTGGCAGCTGTTCCTCCAGTCGGCCTTCTTCATAATGATCGAGTACGAGCAGGGTGATCTCGTTGTGGTCGATATAGTGCTGCAGTGTCACTGCATTGAGTGTGCCGAAGATGAGGTTGGGGTCCTCCAGGTCGATATAGAGGCGCTCCTCTTCATCGAACTCTTCCAAATGGGCCAGTATCATGGAGCTCTTGCCCGCGCCGCGCACGCCAAAAAGATTGATATAGCCCTTTTCCGGAAGTTGGAGTTTTCGCGGAATGTATTTTTCGCTGCTGTAGTGCTGTGAGTGAAAATATTCGAGAAGTTCCATCGGATAAAGCTCCTATCCTTCCTTTTTAAAAGGAAACAATTTTCTAAATTGTACCGATTTTTGGCTGAAAAGTATTGAGAGTCTAAAAAAAATTGGATATAATTCGCGTTCCTAATATATGTTAGGGGACAAAACTGTCCTGTGTTTAGGCACCCGGCAATCGCTTGGCTAACGAGTTCTTTATAAGGGTAAAAAATGGAAAAAATCAGATTGAAGCTTAAAGCTTACGATCACAGAGTACTGGATAGATCAGTTGCTGCTATTGTTGATGCAGTTAAACGTACAGGTGCTGAGATTAGAGGGCCGATCCCGATGCCAACTAAACTTAAGCGTTACACTGTTCTTAGATCACCGCACGTAAACAAAGATTCACGTGAGCAGTTTGAGATCAGAATTCACGGAAGAATGATTGATATCGTTTCAGCGACTTCAGAGACTGTAGATTCACTAATGAAATTGGATCTTGCACCTGAAATCGAAGTTGAAATCAGATCAATGGACAAGTAAGAGGAGTAAAGCATGGAATTTATTATTGAAAAAATTGGTATGAGCAGAACTGTTGATGTACCAAGTGTTCCTGTAACACTTCTTAAAGTTGTTGAAGCAAAAGTCTGTGAAGTAAGAGAAGACGGAAAAGCACTTGTAGCGTATAACTCCAGCAAAAAGCTTAACAAAAGTATCGAAGGCCAGCAGGCTAAGTACGGTGTGAGTAAAGAGTTTAACAAATTCATGACGATCTCTGTAGCAGAAGGTACAGAAGCGGGCGACCTTAACCCGGCAGCACTTGCTGAAGCAGCAGTAGTAAAAACGTCACTCAATACAAAGGGACGTGGTTTCCAAGGTGCTGTGAAGCGTCACGGATTCGCTGGCGGACCGGCATCACACGGACACAGATTCGGTAGAAGAGTCGGTTCAATCGGTATGTGTGAATGGCCAGGTCGTGTACAACCGGGACAAAAGATGCCAGGTCAGTACGGAAACACAAAAACAACAGTAAAGAACGAAGTGATCTCATTTGATGCAGAGAACGGAATTCTAGTATTAAAAGGTTCAATCCCAGGAGCTAACGGTTCACGTGGATTGGTAAGGATTGTGAAATAATGAGTACAACAGTAATTAAAACAAGTGATTTACCACAGGCGTTTTTGGAAGTGCATCCGCACAACCTATACCTTTACTGTAAAGCATATGCTTCTGGTCTGAGAGCAAATACAGCGGCGGTCAAAAACAGATCAGCTGTAAGAGGTGGCGGGAGAAAACCATTTGCACAAAAAGGTGGCGGTAGAGCAAGACAAGGTTCTATCAGAGCTCCTCACTACAGAGGCGGTGGTGTTGTATTTGGTCCAAATACAAACAGAAACTATGACCAAAAAGTGAACAAAAAACAAAAAAGACTTGCTTTGATGCATGCGATCGCTGAAATGGCTGCGAACGAGAGACTTTTTGTAATTGACTCTGTAAACATCGAATCTGGTAAGACCAAAGATGCCGTAGCATTTGTAAACGGTCTTGGACAGAGAGATGTACTGGTAGTAAAAGAGATGATCGATGACAAGACTTTCTTGGCATTCAGAAATCTTCAAAACGCTTACCTGATCGAAGCAAATGAGCTTAATGCTTACCTTGCGGCAGCATACCACTCCATGGTAATCGAAAAAGCCGTATTTGATAAATTGACAAAAGAGGCTTAAGATGGCAGATATTACAGATATTAAAGCAATCATGTATACAGAGAAGACTTTGGGTCTTCAAGAAGACGGTGTCATCGTAGTACAGACAAGTCCTAGAATGACTAAAAACGGTCTTAAAGAAGTATTTAGAGAGTTCTTCGGGATCAACCCACTTAGAGTTAACTCCATGAGAGTAAACGGAAAAGTGAAGAGATTTAGAGGTGTTGAAGGAAAAAGAGCGGACCTTAAAAAGTTCTATGTAAAACTTCCTGAAGATGCACAAATCGAAAGCCTAGCGGTATAAGGAGTAGAAGATGGCAATGAAATCATACAGACCAACAACTCCGGCTAGAAGATGGATGACGAACCTTGACAGCAGCGACATTACTGCAAAAGCAAGCGTAAGAAGCCTTTTGAAGAAACTTCCTGCAAGTGCAGGTAGAAACTCATACGGTAGAATCACCTCCAGACACAAAGAAGCTGGTGCGAAAAAACTTTACAGAATCATCGATTTCAAAAGAAATAAATTCGGTGTAGAAGGCACAGTAGCAACGGTTGAGTACGATCCGTACAGAAACTGCAGAATCTGTCTTGTGAAGTATGCAGACGGTGACAGAAGATATATCCTCCAGCCAAAAGGTTTAATGGTCGGTGATAAAGTGATGGCTGCTGAAGCCGGACTTGACATCAAGACCGGTAACGCGATGAAACTGAAGTCTATCCCTGTGGGTACCATCGTACACAACGTTGAGATCAATCCTGGTCAGGGTGGTGCAATGGCAAGAAGCGCCGGTGCATATGCGCAGATCATGGGTAGAGACGGCAAATATGTTTCTCTAAGACTTCCTTCCGGAGAGATGAGATATGTACTTGGTGAATGTATGGCTACAGTCGGTACGATCGGTAACGAAGAGATCGCAAACGAAGTAGTTGGTAAAGCTGGTAGAAACAGACACAGAGGTATCAGACCGCAAACAAGAGGTTCTGCAATGAACCCGGTAGATCACCCGCATGGTGGTGGTGAAGGTAAAACAAACTCTGGTCGTCACCCGGTATCTCCTTGGGGTATGCCAACGAAGGGTTACAAGACTCGTAAGAAAAAAGCTAGTGATAAACTTATCATCAGCAAGAGAAAGAAATAAGGGGCTAAGAGATGGCAAGATCGACAAAAAAAGGTCCATTTATCGATGGTCACCTAATGAAAAAAGTGCTTAAAGCAAAAGAAGAAGGGTCAAACAAACCAATCAAAACTTGGTCAAGAAGATCAGTGATCTTCCCTGAGTTTATCGGTTTGACGATCAATGTACACAACGGTAGACAATTCGTACCGGTATTCGTTACGGAAAACCACGTTGGGTATAAACTGGGTGAATTTGCACCGACTAGAACATTCAAGGGCCACAAAGGTTCTGTACAGAAGAAGGTAGGTTAATATGAGTAAAGCACTATTAAAATTCGTAAGAGTTTCACCTACAAAAGCAAGACTTATTGCTAGAGAAGTACAGGGAATGAATGCAGAGTTGGCTCTTGCAGCATTGGATTTTATGCCTAACAAAGCAGCAGGAATCATCTCCAAGGTCATTGCTTCAGCGGTTGCAAACGGTGACTATGAGCCGGAAGAAGTAGTGATCACTTCTTGTAGAGTAGATAAAGCAGCTGTGATGAAAAGATGGAGACCTAGAGCAAGAGGTACTGCAACAAGAATCATCAAGCCAACATCACACATTCTTGTAGAAGTTGGTCCAGCAACGAACGGAAAGGAAGCATAAGATGGGTCAAAAAGTTAATCCTATAGGTCTTAGACTCGGAATCAACAGAAACTGGGAGTCAAGATGGTTCCCGGCAAAAGGAAGAGCAACTGATTTCATCGCTGAAGATCACAAGATCAGAAAATTCCTTAAAAAAGAGCTTTTCTATGCAGGTGTTTCTAACATCATCATCGAAAGAACAGCAAAAAAACTTAGAGTAAATATCATTACTGCACGTCCGGGTATTATCATCGGTAAAAAAGGTGCGGATATCGAGAAGCTCAAAGCTACGCTTACAAACATGCTGAATAAAGATGTTGCGATCAACATCAAAGAAGAGAAACGTCCACAGGCTTCAGCACAACTGGCTGCTGAAAACGTAGCGACACAACTTGAAAGACGTGTGGCATTCAGACGTGCAATGAAAAAAGTGATCCAGGGTGCACTCAAATCAGGTGCAAAAGGGATCAAGATCTCCGTATCCGGTAGACTTGGCGGCGCAGAGATGGCAAGAACTGAGTGGTATCTTGAAGGTAGAGTGCCTCTCCATACACTAAGAGCGAAGATCGATTACGGTTTTGCTGAAGCACATACTACTTACGGAATCATCGGTATCAAAGTTTGGATCTTCAAGGGTGAAGTACTTCAAAAAGGTATCCAGGCTGAGCCGGTAGAAGAGAAAAAAGGTGGTAAGAGACCATCTAGAAAAAGAGGTGAATAATCATGTTGATGCCTAAAAGAACCAAATGGAGAAAGCAGATGAAAGGCCGCAACCGCGGTAAATCTTTCAGAGGTAACAAGATCGAGTTCGGTGACATCGCAATCAAGGCAGTAGAGGCTGGAAGAATCAACTCCAGACAAATCGAAGCTGCGCGTATTACAATGACTAGACATATTAAAAGAAGTGGTAAAACCTGGATCAGAGTATTCCCTGACAAACCTTTGACAAAAAGACCACTTGAAGTGAGAATGGGTAAAGGTAAGGGTCCAGTAGAAGAGTGGGTAATGAACATCAGACCTGGTAGAATCATCTTTGAGATGGCCGGTGTTGAAGAGACTCTTGCAAGAGAAGCATTGACGCTTGCAATTCACAAGTTGCCATTTAAGTGTAAAATTGTCGCTTTAAAGGATACAAATGAACTATATTGATTTGAAAGAAAAAAGCGAAGCAGAGCTTTTGGAAATGCTGAAAGAGAAGAAGCTTGAGCTTTTCACTCTTAAAGCGAAGCAAAGAACAATGCAGCTTACTAATACATGTGAGTTGAGAGTAGCGAAGAAAGATATCGCAAGAATCCAGACAGCATTGACTGCTGCTAGAGCGAAGTAAGGATCTGATATGCCAAAAAGACAAATAACAGGTACTGTGATCAAAAAGGCTGGAGACAAAACTGCCACTCTACTCGTAGAGAGAAAGGTACTTCACCCAAGATATCACAAGACAGTAAAAAGATTTAAAAAATATCTTATTCATGATGAAAGAAACGAGATCAACGTTGGTGATACTGTAACTGCAATCGAGTGCAGGCCACTATCTAAAACAAAGTCGTTCAGACTTCTTGAAATTGTGAAGAGAAGGGAAGTAGTATGATCCAGAGTTTTACAAGATTGAATGTAGCGGACAACAGTGGCGCTAAAGAGATTATGTGTATTAAGGTACTTGGCGGATCGAAAAGAAGATATGCATCGGTAGGTGATGTGATCGTTGCTTCTGTAAAGAAGGCTCTTCCGACAGGTAAAGTTAAAAAAGGTAAAGTGGTTAAAGCTGTGATCGTGAGAACACACAAAGAGATCCAGAGAGAAAACGGATCACTGATCAGATTTGACGACAATGCAGCAGTAATCATTGATGATAAAAAATCACCAATCGGTACGCGTATCTTCGGACCTGTAGCAAGAGAGACAAGATATGCAGGATTTATGAAAATCGTATCACTAGCACCGGAGGTATGGTAATGGCAACTAAATTGAAAATCAAAAAAGGTGACCAGGTAATGGTTATCGCTGGTGATGACAAAGGTAAAACAGGAGAAGTTCTTCGTGTTATGCCAAAAAAAGAAGCAGTAATTGTTGCTGGTTGTAAAATGGCTAAAAAAGCCGTAAAGCCTAGTGAACAGAACAAAGAGGGTGGATTTGTGAACAAAGAGACACCTATTCACATCTCAAACGTAAAAAAAGTAGAGGCATAATCTTATGAGTAGAATGAAGCAAAAGTACAATGACATCGTACCTGCACTACGCGAAGAGTGTGGGATCAAAAATGCGATGCAGACTCCGAAGCTTGAGAAGATCGTAATCTCTGTAGGTGCCGGTGAAGAGGGGAAAGACTCTAAACTCATCGAAAACATGAGAGAAACGATCTCACTGATCGCTGGTCAAAAGGCGGTTATCGTAAATGCAAAAAAATCAGTTGCTGGTTTTAAAGCAAGAGAGGGTTCACCATCTGGTATCAGAGTTACTCTGAGAGGCGAGAATATGTATAACTTCTTTGATAAGTTGGTATCCATCGCGCTCCCTAGAGTAAAAGACTTCAGAGGTACACCAAGAAAAGGTTTTGATGGTAGAGGTAACTACAACTTCGGTCTTCAGGAGCAGTTGATGTTCCCAGAAGTCGTGTTTGACAATATCATTAAAACACACGGTATGAATATCACTATCGTTACAACCACTGAAGATGATAAAGAAGCATTCACGCTTTTAGAAAAGCTTGGTATGCCTTTCGCTAAAGGGAGAAACTAATGGCTAAGAAATCTATGATTGCAAAACAGAAGAGAAAAGCAAAGTTCTCAACTCAGGCGTACACAAGATGTAATATCTGTGGGAGACCACACTCAGTATATAGAGATTTCGGTATCTGTCGTGTGTGTTTAAGAAAAATGGGTAATGAGGGTTTAATCCCTGGTCTACGTAAAGCAAGCTGGTAAGGAGTAGTAGAAATGATGACAGATATAATGGCAGATTCTCTGACTCGTATCAGAAACGCCGCACAAAGAAGACTGGATGTAACAACCCTTCTTCACTCAAAAATGGTTGAAGCAACGGTAGCGATCCTGGTTGAAAAAGGATACCTTGAGAGCTATACAGTAAAAGAAGATGGTAACAAAAAAACTATTGACGTTGTATTGAAATACGGCGACAATGAAAAAAGCGTTATCAATGAAATTAAAAAGATCTCCAAACCTGGACGTCGTATCCATAGAGGTAAAGATGAGATCAAAACATTCAAAAACGGTTACGGGACTTTGGTAGTATCAACTAGCCAGGGTGTACTTGCGAACGATGAAGCGTACAAACGTGGTATCGGCGGCGAAGTAATCTGTAGTATTTGGTAAGGAGTAGAGATGTCAAGAGTAGGAAAAAAACCAGTAACGGTTCCAAGCGGTATCAATGTAGCGCTTGACGGTACTTGTGTCGTAGCGAAAAAAGGCAATCTTGAAAAGAGACTTGAGACTTACGGAAGAGTGAATGTAACGATTGACGGTGCTGATGTAGTATTTGAAAGAGTTGGCGAAGATAAACAATCTTCGGCTTACTGGGGTACTTACAGATCACTCTTTAACAACATTATCGTCGGACTTGATCAAGGGTATACAAAGCAGCTTGAAATCAACGGTGTTGGGTACAGAGCCTCTGTTGCAGGTAAAGTATTGAACCTTCAACTGGGATACTCTCACCCGATCGATTTTGCGATTCCTGAAGGGCTTGAGATCACTGTAGAGAAAAACATCATTACAGTAAAAGGTACGGATAAACAAGCGGTTGGCCAGGCGGCTGCTGAGATCAGAGAGTTCAGACCACCAGAACCATACAAAGGTAAGGGTGTGAAGTATACTGATGAGACAATCATCAGAAAAGCTGGTAAGTCGGCTAAGAAGTAAGGAGCGGTAGATGTTAAAAAGTATCCAAAAAAGAAAAAATAAACTACGTGCTCAAAGAAAAGCTAGAGTAAGAGGTAAGATCTTCGGTACAGCAGAGCTTCCAAGACTTACCGTCTTTAAGTCAAACAAGCATTTCTATGCACAGGCTATCGATGATAATGCCGGTGCAACATTGGCAGCTGCCGATGGTAAAAAAATGGGACTTAAAGCAAACCAGGAAGATGTGAAGCAAGTAGCCGCTGAAATGGCAAAAGCACTTGCAGCGAAAAACATCGATGCTGTTGTTTTTGATAGAAATGGTTACCTCTACCACGGTGTTGTTGCGTCATTTGCTGATGCACTCAGAGAAGCCGGAATTAAGTTTTAAGGATAAGCGATGCAACAAGAAACTGTAGAAAAAGAATTTGAAGAAGTAATCGTTAACATCGGACGTGTTGTTAAGGTTGTCAAGGGTGGTAGAAGATTCAGATTTACTGCCCTTGTAGTGGTCGGCGACAAAAACGGTACAGTAGGATACGGATTCGGTAAAGCGAAAGAAGTTCCTGATGCGATCAAAAAAGCTGTCGATGATGCACACAAAAACCTTGTAAAAGTCAACATCAAGGGAACAACGATTGCACATGATATCGAACACAAGTTCAATGCAAGTAGAATCTTGCTTAAACCGGCGAGCGAAGGTACAGGTGTCATTGCCGGTGGTGCAGCCAGACCGGTTCTTGAACTTGCAGGATATAAAGATATCCTGACAAAATCTATCGGGTCTAACAACCCTAACAACTTGGTAAGAGCGACAGTAGAAGCACTTACTAGAATCAAAGCGTAAGGGGTAAAGTATGGGTCTACATAATTTACAACCGGCACCAGGTTCTACACGTAACAGAAAAAGAATCGGACGTGGTCAGGGTTCTGGTACAGGTAAAACAGCAGGTAAGGGTAACAAAGGTCAAAAAGCAAGATCTGGTTACAATGAAAAGAGAAACTTCGAGGGTGGACAACAGCCGCTTGCAAGAAGACTTCCAAAAGTAGGATTCACTTCAAGAGTGGTGAAACCGCATGTGATCAACGTAGTGAAAAATACGAAAATTGCAGAACTTGAAGAGATCACGATTGAGAGTATCAAGTCAGTATACAGACTTCCAAAGTCAGCAACCAGAGTAAAACTGATCGGTACCGGTGCGAAAGATCTCGCAGCTAAGATCAAAGATGACGCTGTAACAACAAGCGGAAAATAATCATGGGTAACGCTTTAACTCAAAAAATCCTGATAACGTTGGGATTTCTTTTTGCGTACAGAGTTTTAGCCTATGTTCCTACACCCGGGGTTGACCTTGGCGTAATCAAAGAGTTCTTTGACGCCAATGCCGACACCGGTTTTGGAATGTTAAGTATGTTCTCCGGTGGTGCGGTTGAACGTTTAAGTATTATCTCTCTGGGTATTATGCCCTATATCACCGCTTCTATCGTAATGGAACTTCTTGCAGCGACTTTCCCGGCACTTGGACAGATGAAAAAAGAGCGTGACGGTATGCAAAAGTATATGCAGATCATCCGTTATTTCACTATCTTCATTACTGTTGTTCAGGCGATCGGCGTATCTATGGGACTTCAAAGCATGACTGGCCGTTCAGGACAGAGTGCGATTATGATCGATCCGATGATGTTTACGGTATTGACAACATTCTCCATGCTCGCAGGTACAATGCTGTTGATGTGGTTCGGTGAGCAGATCACGCAGAAAGGTATCGGTAACGGTATCTCTTTGATTATCTTTGCCGGTATCGTATCCGGTCTTCCGTCAGGCATTGGAAATACAATAAGAGCAGTGAATGCGGGTGAGATGAACTTCCTGATGGTGCTTGGCATACTGGCAATCATGATCATTACAATCCTTGCGATTATCTATGTTGAGCTCGGGGAGAGAAGGGTTCCTATCTCCTATTCAAGAAAGACGATTATGCAAAACCAGTCCAAAAGAGTGATGAACTATATCCCTGTAAAAGTGAACCTTTCAGGGGTCATTCCGCCGATCTTTGCTTCAGCGGTATTGATGTTCCCTCTGACGATGCTGCAGTCGGGTACTTCGCCGATCGCCACATCGATCGCGGATGCATTGGCACCGGGCGGTCTGATCTTTAACGTCGCAACATTCCTGCTTGTAATGTTCTTTGCTTTCTTCTATGCATCGATCGCTTTCAACGCAAAGGATATTGCTGATAATCTGAAAAGACAGGGTGGATTCATTCCGGGCGTAAGACCGGGTGAACACACCAAGGAGTTCCTGAATGAGGTTGCAAGCAGATTGACCGGTTCGGGTTCAGTCTATTTGGCCATTGTTTCAACGGTACCGTTTGCCATCGTTTCGGGTATGGGTGCCAGCTTCTACTTCGGTGGGGTTGCCGTTCTGATTATCGTACAGGTAGCACTTGATACGATGAGAAAGATCGAAGCGCAAAGAACAATGAACCAATATAATACATTGGGTAATGTGGGTCTATAATGGCAATTACACTAAGAAAAGCAGATGAGATCGCCAAACTTAGAAGAGCTGGCGAGATCGTTGGAAAAACACTTCAATATCTCCGGGAAAATATTAAACCGGGAATGACACTCAAGCAGATTGACGAAATGGGCGAAAAGTTCATTCGTGAGCATGGAGCGGTCCCTTCATTCAAGGGTCTGTACGGATTTACCGGTTCTGTATGTACTTCACTCAATGAAGTATGTATCCATGGAGTACCAGATGATACAGTGATCAAAGAGGGTGATATTCTTGGATTGGATATCGGTACAAAACTGGATGGTTATTACGGCGATGCGGCGATTACGATGCCGATTGGCAAAGTAAGCGCCGAAGATGAGGCACTGATCGCCTGTTCAAAAGATGCACTCTACCATGCGATTGAGAGTATCAGGGAAGGGATGCGCTTCAAGGAGCTGACAAAGATCATTGAGGATTTTATCACCGAACGCGGGTATGTTCCGCTGAGAGACTACTGTGGACATGGTATCGGCACGAAACCGCATGACGAGCCCAATATCCCCAACTATCTTGAAGGTAAAGCAAATCAGGGTCCAAAGATCAAAAACGGTATGGTATTCTGTATCGAGCCTATGGTTTGTCATAGATCAGGAACACCGATCATCCTGGAGGATGACTGGTCTGTAGTGAGCGAGGACGGTCTGCGTACCAGCCATTATGAGCATCAGGTAGCGGTTGTTGATGGTAAAGCGGTGATACTTACCGAGGCGTAAGGTTTTGATCTAATATGACACTTATTGAACAAAGTCCAATAAGTTTCGTTAACACTGGGTTTCCCTTGGCGGAATGCCCGTGCACCCTTGGTGCTCTTTTAGCAGAGAAGTAAAGGAAGACAATGGCTAAAGATGACGTAATTGAGATTGACGGCAAGGTAGTTGAAGCGTTACCGAATGCAACCTTCAAGGTAGAGCTTGACAACGGCCACGTGATCCTTTGTCATATCGCAGGAAAGATGAGAATGCACTATATCAAAATCCTTCCGGGTGACAAAGTGAAGGTTGAACTTACACCCTACAGTCTTGACAAAGGCCGTATCACGTTCAGATACAAATAATGGTTACCGTGTAGACTATCTTCTACACGGTAAAGTCACTTCTCTTCTCCTTTTTCTGGATATAAAGAAAAAATCAGAAAAAATTAATATTAGTTTGGGTATAATCCTCCTCCCTATTACCATGAGGAGATAGGTACTGCGTGAAGAATTTTTGATTAATTGGCACCGGTTACTCAAGAATTGGATTATCGTACTTCAATAATCCACGCAAAACAAAGGGTGCGCAGAGGCACTCCAGGTGCAAACAAACGACAACGCAAAAGAAGTTCAGATCCGAATTTCTTTCTATAAAGCGTCGTACTTATATAGAAACAGGAGTCACCAATGAAGGTTAGACCATCAGTTAAGAAAATGTGCGATGACTGCAAAGTGATCAAGCGCAAAGGTATTGTACGCGTGATTTGTAAAAATCCAAAACATAAACAGAGACAAGGATAAACATGGCACGTATTGCAGGTGTTGATTTACCACAGAAGAAAAGAATGGAGTATGCACTTACTTACATTTTTGGTATCGGTCTTACAACTTCAAGACAGATCCTTGATGCAACAGAGATCGATTATAACAAAAGAGTTCACGAGTTGACAGATGCTGAAGCTGCAACGATCCGTAACTACATTCAAGACAACTTGATGGTAGAGGGGGATCTCAGAAAGAAAGTTGCTATGGACATCAAATCATTGATGGACCTAGGGAACTACAGAGGATTGAGACACAGAAGAGGACTGCCTGTGCGTGGTCAAAAAACGAAGACAAATGCGCGTACTAGAAAAGGTAAGCGTAAAACTGTCGGTTCAGCGTAAGGAGTAGCAGAGTATGGCTAAGAAAAAAGCAAAAAAGAATATTGCTAAAGGTGTTGTCTACGTAGCAGCTACATTTAACAATACAGTAATTACAGTCACTGACGAGATGGGTAATGTGATCTCTTGGAGTTCTGCAGGAGCACTAGGTTTTAAAGGTTCTAAAAAGTCTACTCCATTTGCTGCGACTGAAGCAGTTGCGGATGCAATGAGCAAAGCGATGGAAAACGGTATCAAAGAAGTAGGGATCAAAGTACAGGGTCCTGGTTCAGGTAGAGATACTGCAGTAAAAGCGATTGGTGCAACAGAGGGTATCCGTGTAACTTCACTTAAGGATATTACACCGCTACCACACAACGGGTGTAGACCACCTAAGAAACGTAGAGTATAAGAGGTACAGAGATGGCTAGATATAGAGGTCCGGTAGAAAGATTAGAGAGAAGACTTGGTGTTGATCTTGGTTTAAAGGGTGAAAGAAGACTTGCTGGCAAGTCTGCACTTGAAAAAAGACCATACGCACCGGGGCAACATGGACAAAGAAGAACAAAGATCAGTGAATACGGTCTTCAGCTTCAAGAGAAGCAAAAAGCGAAGTTCATGTACGGAACAAGCGAAAAGCAGTTTAGAGCGCTTTACAAAGAGGCAAACAGAAAAGAAGGGAACACAGGTAACGTTCTTGTTCAACTTCTTGAGCAGAGACTTGACAACGTCGTTTACAGAATGGGTTTTGCTACGACAAGAGCATCAGCGAGACAATTTGTAAACCACGGTCATATCCTTGTTGACGGGAAAAGAGTAGACATCCCATCATACAGAGTAAAAGCAGGCCAAAAGATCGAAATCAGAGAAAAAAGCAAGAACAATGTACAAATCCTTAGAGCTATCGAACTGACTAACCAAACCGGTATGGTCGAGTGGGTAGACGTAGATAAAGAGAAACTCTTCGGTATCTTTACAAGAGTACCTGAAAGAGATGAGATCTCAATTCCAGTTGAAGAGCGTTTAATCGTCGAGCTATATTCTAAATAATCTGAGTAAAGGCTAGCTAATGAGAAAAATTAAAGTTGCACCATTTATGCCAACTGAGGTAGAGGTAAACGAGATCAGTGAAAACAGAGCACAGATCACTGCTTACCCTTTTGAGAGCGGATATGCAGTCACGCTTGCACACCCTCTCAGAAGGCTGATTCTTGGTTCTTCTATCGGATATGCACCTATCTCTGTCAAGATCGAAGGTGCTGCACATGAGTTTGACAATATTAGAGGTATGCACGAAGATGTAGCGGTCTTTATTATCAATCTTAAAAATATCCGTTTCAAGATCAAAGATGAGAGTGACAGGGTAGAAGTAAGTTACTCTTTTGCCGGGCACAAGGAAGTAACAGCACAGGATCTCAACAACGATCTGGTAGAAGTTGTCAACGGTGATTTGCCGCTCGCAACACTGAATGAGGATGCAGAGCTTAACTTTACAGTGGTGATCTCAAAAGGTATCGGATATGTACCGAGTGAAAACCTGAGAGATGAAGTTGCAAATGATGCGATCGCTCTGGATGCATTTTTTACGCCGGTAAGAAAAGCGAACTATGCAATCGAACCTGTACTTGTAGAGGACAACCCAAGCTTTGAAAAGATCATATTTGATATCGTAACAGATGCTCAGATCGGTCCGGTTGAAGCATTTACCAATGCGCTTGAAGTGATGAACAAGCAGCTCTCTATCTTTAATGGTGTACTTGATGTAGATATCTCAACAGCTCCGATCAAAAAGAGCAGTGATGAGAGTGAACTGAAGCCTTTCCTTCAAACAGTTGATTCGTTGGGGTTAAGTGCAAGATCGTTCAACTCACTTGATAGAGCGGGTATCAAATACCTTGGTGAACTTGTACTGATGAGTGAAAATGAGATCAAAAACATCAAAAACCTTGGTAAGAAGTCTCTTGATGAGATCAATGAGTGTCTGGTTGAGCATGGATTTGGTGAAGATTATGATCTTTCGGATGTTACAAGAGCACATCTTGTTAAAAAATTAGAACAATTAAAACAATAAAGGATTCCCATGAGACATAAGCATGGTTACCGTAAACTAAGCAGAACATCTGCACACAGAGCGGCACTTCTTAAGAATCTTTCTATTGCTTTGACAAGAGAAGGTCGTATCGAAACGACGCTTCCAAAAGCAAAAGAGCTGAGAAGTTACTATGAAAAATTGATCACAAAAGCGTCTGCGGGTGATTTCAATGCACACAGAGCAGTATTTGCAATGCTTCAGGACAAAGAAGCTACAAACAGACTTGTAACGGAGATCGCTCCGGAGTATAAAGAGAGAAACGGTGGGTACACTCGTATCATCAAAACTCGTACAAGAAAAGGTGACGCAGCACCTATGGCGATTATCGAACTCGTATAATCGTTCACTGCACTACAACATATCAAGGCGTTGCCTTGAGTGTTATCCCTCAATAATTCCAAAAAAATATAATAAACTCATTGACATATTCAATCTTTTAGTGTATAACACTCAAGGTAAACAAAATGGTGAATGATTTTGTTATAATATCAATAAAATAAATAAAGATTAAGTTACTATAAAAAGGAAAGAAATTGATCCCTTTTACAGATGAAGAGCTGGAACCGGCAGTAATGAATGTGATAGAAAAAGTGAGACCCTCCATTCAGATGGATGGCGGGGATATCAAACTGATTGCGATCAAAGACGGCGTAGTCTATGTGCAGCTGCAGGGAGCCTGTGTCGGCTGTGCAAGCAGCGGTACCACATTGAAGTTCGGTGTGGAAAAGCAGATGAAGACACTGATCCATCCCGAGATGACCGTAGTGAACGTCCCTTTCGGATATGAAGACAAATTGGAGCAATTGAGATAAGATGGCGAAAGTAAATAAAAATCTATTATTGCAGCGTGCTGAAGGAGAATTCCTTAACGGTGAGTTCAGCAGTGCATTAAGGGATTATGCTATTTTACTGAAAGATTATCCGACACTGGATGAAGCGAAAGTCGGCGTTTATCTGAGTGATCTGGGTATTGAGAGCAGTGAAGAGGCACAGGCACTGTTTGATTACTACCAGGCGATTAAAGATGAGAAAGAGAATGCGGCGGAGATCATTGACAGTCTGATCCGTTCACTTGACAGCTCCAAGGATGCACTGAAAAAACTGCTTGTTGATCCTATCGAGGAGCAGATCGAGTACAGCGACGGGATACGCTACAGTGATTTTCTGGAACTTGTTGAACAGAGGGGGTCCTTTAAAAAGACCTTTGAGGATATCATGTTCTCTACCAAGGTCATTATCACAAACAAAGACGAGTTTATCGATTTTGTCAAAAAGTTGACAGCCGAAGGGTTTGATGAGATGGCGCTCTCTTATCTTGATGCATCAAGCGCGCTTTTCGGGAACGATCAGGATATCCTGACACTTTATACATTGGTAGCGGAGCACAAACAGTGAAAATAGCATCCGAACTGAAGGGATACCGCTTCTTAAGCGACAATACGAACGCATTGGATAGCGATACACTCTTTTTGAGAACGTCACAGAATGCACCATACTACGAGAGACTGAACCCAAAACCGGAATCCATCAGTGTCGAAGAGCTTATCGGGCTCTGGGGGCTTGAAAAACTCAGAGTGGTAGGTGTGACAGGCACGAACGGCAAGACAACGACAACAGCGGCGATCTACTCCTTCCTTCTGGATCTTGGTGAACAGCCGGCACTCCAGGGTACACGCGGCCTCTTTGCAGGGGAGCGCCGTATCGAAGAGAAAAGCATGACGACCCCTTCGATCCTGGAAACCCTTCACAATATGAAACAGGTGCTTGATCTGGGATGCAACTATTTCATCATGGAGGTCAGCTCCCATGCGATCCATCAGAAGCGTATCGAGGGGATCACCTTTGCGCTCAAAGTGCATACCAATGTTACCAGCGACCACCTGGACTATCACGGGAGCGTAGAGGAGTACCGGCGTGTCAAAAGTCTCTTCTTTGCTGATGAGACACCGAAACTGCTCAATAAGGACGATATACGCTCCATCACCTACAATCCCGTCAATGCGCAAAGCTACGGGGTAGACGAACCTGCTACCTTCAAAGTGCAGGCATATTCGCTGCTACATGGCATTACTGCGGGTATCAAGCACCTGAGGGAGGAAGCGACATTCCACTCGCCTATGGTTGGCCTTTTTAACCTCTTTAACCTGATGGCGGCAGTGGGGGCCGTTCAGATCCTGACACAAAAACCTCTCCAGGATATCTGCGATGTGGTAGCGAATTTTGCCGGTGTCGCCGGGCGTATGGAGGTGGTCAGCCGTGATCCGCTTGTGATCGTGGATTTCGCGCATACCGATGACGGGATGCACCAGGTGCTTGACTCGATCAAGGACAGGGATATCTCCGTAGTCTTCGGTGCAGGCGGCAACAGGGACAAGGGCAAACGCCCGCGTATGGGTGCCGTCGCAGGCAAGTTTGCCAAAAAGATCTATGTGACTAGCGATAACCCGCGTGATGAAGTTCCCGAACAGATACTCGAGGATATCCTCACGGGGCTGTATGGGAAAGATCATGTCGTGGCTACGCCCGACAGACGCTTGGCGATCAAAATGGCACTGGATGAACTGGAAGGCGATGAAGTGCTGCTGATCCTCGGCAAGGGGGATGAGGAGTACCAGGAGATCAAAGGGGTAAAGCATCCTTTTGATGACCGGGAAGTAGTTCGTGAACTACTGAAGGAGAGAGGAGTAGGTAGCAGGGAGTAGGTTTGGTAGACTTTTCTCCGAAAGGCTTTTATCTTTTAAGATTGGATTTAATTAACCTGTACTAAATTTGCTATTTGCTATTTGCTATTTGCTATTTGCTATTTGCTATTTGCTATTTGCTACCGCTTCTCATCCGTAAAGTCCTGCATCGCTATGGCGTAGGCATCATAGAAGTTCATGACATATCCGCCGTACGCTTTCGCGAAGGCATCGGCATCCCTCCGTTTTGCGAACGTATATTTGCTAAAGTTGCTCATGGTTGCCTCTCTGTTGCTCCCTACTACATAAAAAGCACTTTGCACCGGGATGAACTTCAGTGTGGCGGCATCCACGACCTTGACATCATAGAGGTCCGTCTTGCTGATCTCATTGTCGTGGACGAGGCAGTGGAGAGAACAGTACTGCCGGATCCTGTTCTTTTTTGTGGCTGCGGCATGGTTTGTTCTGTAAAATGTGGGAAGGTCCCTGCCGCATATGACACACTGGTTTTTGTGGGTCCCTTTTTGCAGCAGGATCGCTTGCTCGGTAGCTACGGTTTGAAAGCGTGTTTTGAGATATAAAGGAGCTGGTTCGTTCTTGGGAATTGGTTCTTTTTTGGAGGTACATCCCGGAGAGAAGAGCAGCGCTGCAAGCGCAAAGAGAGCGGCCAAGACCTTCATAGAACCCCCTTTGGATATTTGGTTTAAGTGTAACGAAGTTATTGTAATAGTTTACTTTTCGAGCCTCTCTAATCTTGAATTAAGTAAATAGGAGTAAAATACTCTTAAATAAAATTTCAAAGGATAGAAATGATGCAAGGTATACCACAACCGGCGTTTTATATATTTAAGTGTCAGCAGTCTGCACCTCCGGGCATGCCAAAACCAAGCTGCGTAAAACATGATGACCCTGAATCGCAGCAGTTGTTCCAGCATCTTGCTCAAACTTTGATGCAAAAAGGGATCATTGCAACCGTGCAACCGATTCAGACAGGATGTCTGAACCGTTGTCAACAGGGTCCGGTAATGCTTGTAGAACCGGGACATACAATGTATGTAGGATTGACAAAAGAGAAGATCGACAGGATCATCGATGAACATATCATCGGCGGGAATGTAGTTTCTGAATATGTGATCGATGAAGCAATGTGGGGAGAGCCTATTTCTCCGGCATCGGTAGCCAGATAAATCTCTTCAATCAGTTTCGCAGGCATCGTCCTGCGATACCTCATGATTTCCTCACAATTTTCAGTATAATAGAAAGCGATGGAGTATTTTGGTATAATCCCGACAACTATAATAGTAAGATAGGAAAGCGTATGAACATCACGATGTTTTACAGTAAGATTCACAGAGCAACGGTTACAGATGCAAATCTGAATTATGTCGGTTCTATTACTATCGACCGAGATCTCATGGATGCGGCCAAAATGCGTGTCGGCCAGAAGGTTGATATCGTGAACAATAATAACGGAGAGCGTTTCTCTACCTATATCATCCCCGGCGAAAGAGGAAAAAGAGATATCTGCCTCAACGGTGCAGCAGCAAGAAAAGTACAAAAAGGTGACAAGATCATCATTATTGCCTATGCAACGATGAGTGAAGAGGAAGCGGATACATTTAAACCCAAGATCGTGATCCTGGAGGATGACAACAGTATCGCCCATGAGTTTGAAGGACTTGAATAATGTTTGAGGGATTCAACTTGGGTGATATGGGCAAAATGATGGAGCAGCTCCAGGAGAAAGCCAGAGAGATGCAGGAACAGGCCAAAAATGTTGAGTTCACTGCCAAAGCAGGGGGCGGCATGGTCACCGTGACTGCAAACGGTGCCGGTGAAGTGGTGGATATCACGATCGATGATTCTCTGCTGGAAGATAAAGAGTCTCTGCAGATCTTGTTGATCTCGGCAATGAATGATGTCAATAAGATGGTAGAAGACAATAAGAAATCCCAGGCAATGGGGATGATGGGTGGAATGAACCCTTTCGGTTCAAAATAGGTTGATCAGGGTCTGCGTGTATCAATAAGATAGTTGAACTCTTTGGATGAGCGAAGCGCAATGATCTTTCTTGATACCGGTGAGCTTTTCCCTTCAGTTTTAATCACTTTTTTAAGTGTTTTGCTTATTTTCATCTTTTCTCCTTTTTTATGCTAATTTGCCGGGGAACAAAGCTCCATGGCACGCGTTTATCCTGAGCGGATAGCTCTTGCGTGACTAGTCACGCTTTTATGTCTGTCTTGTAATAAGACGGTGCTATGATAAACAAAACAAGTAACAAAATGATAACCATAAGGAGAGCCAGATGAATCCGGTTACACAGGCCATAGAGAACGATTCGATCGCAAAGTTGAAATCACTGATAAAGAACGGCGTAGATATCACCAAGCCGATTATTCTCGGGGAAGAGTATGAGCTGGAAGATTATGATGAGATCAGTCCGCTTTTTTATGCGATAAGAAAGTATGCCTCATTGGAACTTATCGAACTGCTTCTTGAAAACGGCGCAGACCTTTTTGATAGAGACAGTGATGGGATCTCAGCACTTGATGTGGCGATCAAGTTTAAACGTATGGACATGATACAGTTCTGTATCGATAAAGGTTTTGATCTCAATGTAACAACCCGAAGAAGCGGTATCACCCCTGTGATGCTCGCAGCCTGTTTCTCCGATCTTGATATGATGAAAATGCTCATCGATCATGGAGGAGATATCAATGCGTCGGACAGGGCAGGTATGGCGCCCAAAGACTATGCCAAAAAGCTCGGCCAGAAAAAGATGGTGGAGTTCCTCTCCGAACACGGAGCGAAGTTCAATCTCTATCCGGAAGAGGAGTAAAACGCCTCTTCACCCTCTTCTCTTTTCTTCGATAATGGCTATCGACCTCATGCCTTTTTACGTTGGTAACATGATCGTAACCGATATGTAACCGATATGTAACCGTTAGTTTTTATGATTCGCTGACAAAAAAATTTTAAAGGAATCATATCATGACAAAGACAAAAATTTTACTTTCAGTTGCAGCGGCATCTGTTTTGGCACTCAATGGATGTGGCGGTGGAGGCAGTAGCGATTCGTCACCAAAAACTTCAACTCCAACACCAACTCCAACACCAATCCCGACAGCAGAAGAGATCCTGATGGGGACATTGTTCGCAGACAAGACCCTGACAGCGGATACAGTATGGAAGCTGGACGGTAAAGTGGTCGTACCGGAAGGTGTGACACTGACGATCGAGCCAGGAACGAAAGTAGCGGGTGTAGAGAGTACAGATGCTTGGCTGATGGTAATGCCTGGCGGTAAGCTG